>Ga0209542_10001191_pt1 | contig 61838 bp, 65 predicted proteins | sample RifCSPhighO2_01_FD_184028 | JGI IMG/M metagenome (GOLD analysis project Ga0209542, IMG submission 184028) | Soil microbial communities from Rifle, Colorado - Rifle CSP2_plank highO2_0.1 (SPAdes) (version 2) | ecosystem: Environmental > Terrestrial > Deep subsurface > Rock core/Sediment ...
GATTCTAAAGAGAGCAAATTTATCTTCATTCAATGTAATCACCTCCTCACTTAGGAGGTAATTTTGAGGAACATTCTTATTTGATGCAATGAATCAATTTGGGAAACATTTTAGATGATTCATATCGTAATATTGACAAATGGATAAATTAGATGTTAGTATAATGTTATCTATGAGCTAAAGGTTCGTAGTTTTTAAAAGATATGTCAAAGGTTGAAGTAATTGATTTAAAAAGAGTTGAGATTTTGCTCGGCCTCCTTATTTTGACACTCCTTGGGGGTGTCTTTCTGGGGGGTCTTTTTAGGTAAACTTATCTAAAAAAGATTGGAATTAGACCTCCTGAACGGGAGGTTTTTTAATGCTGTGAAAGGAGGTGGATAAAATGGTAGAAAAGAAAATAGGTGAGACGCCTGATGTAATGAAAGTGGTCGAAGAAGCTGTTGTTACAGGAGATTTTGCAGCCATGGAAAGAGCAGTAAACCGTTCAAGGTGGGATATGGAAGTTGAAGGTAGTGATCCAACCGCTCAAGAACCAGTTGCGAAAAAACCAAAATACGATTATCCAAGAGTACCCTATTAAGCTCTTGAACAACGAGGTTTGTAAGGAAAGTCTAACTTAATTTAATATCTTTCACTTTAAGTTGGATTTTTTCAAAACCATTGTATGTGTCTATTTCCGGAGTGAATGCAAGGTCTATAATTCGTTGGTTTTGTAACATATTCTGCATCTCCCCCATACCAAAGGCTATGGCATCGAAACCATTGACCTTACATTTTAAATGTTTGCCATCTCCTACAGTTCTAATATCAGAAACAGCCGGATTTCGGGTGACAAAAACTGGTCTGGGGTTTTTGAAACCGAAAGGCTCAAATTTTTTGATTTGCTCAACCAGTCTTTTGGTTATTTGAATAACATTAATCTGAGCATCAATTTGTAAAACTGGTTCGGTTTGAGGTAAGTCAACCACATATTCTTCAACTTTTCTTTTGAAAATTTCAATATGTTTTGTCTTGATGGAAAAACCGGCAGCTCCCGGATGCCCTCCCACATCAATCAAAATATCGGAGCATTTTCTAATAACTTCAACTATGTTGATACCATCTATTGATCTGGCAGAACCTTTGGAAACCTCCTGACCGATTGAGATGGCGATGGCCGGCCGGTAGTATTCATCAGCAATCCTGCCGGCTATCAGACCGATTATGCCGGCAGACCACTCGGAATGAGCCAAAACGTGGATTTTTTTACTTTTGTCAATTAATGTTTTAGCCTGCTCAAGAGAATTTAGTGTCATCTCCTGCCGGGTGGTATTAGTTTCAGACAAAAGTTTGGCCAGTCTATTGGCTTTTTGCGGATCTTTGGTACAAAGCAGTCTTAAAGAATCTATGGCATGTTCAAGCCTGCCCATGGCATTTAGTCTGGGTCCTAAAATATGCCCAACTTCATATGTTGAGATTTCACCTAAAGAAATACTTGCTTGATTAATTAAAGCCAGCAGTCCAAAATTAGTGGTTCTGTTTAAAACTTTTAGTCCTTCAACTAAAAACGCTCTGTTTAATTCTAAAAGGGGCATCACATCACAAACTGTAGCAAGAGCCACGAATTGTAAAAGATCATGGGCTAACTCTTTTTTTATGATATCCCTAATTAAACACCAACCAACTGCCGCCCCACACATCTTGGTGGAATGGACTGTTTCATACGCATCCGGCTTTTTATCCAGAGGCAGATGGTGATCTGTGATAATTAAATCTAAACCCAATTCTTTGGCAAATTCTGCCTGATTTAAAGCAACAATGCCGTTATCAACAGTGATCACCAAAGATGCCCCGGAATCCCTGGCAAACTCCAGACCTAATTTTGACAGTCCATATCCTTCTTTTTCTCGGTGGGGAATATATGGTAAAACTTTGGCGCCCAAAGAGGTTAATGCTTTATAAAGAATTGCTGATCCGCAAATTCCGTCTACATCATAATCCCCAAAAATTAAGATTAACTCATTTTCTTTGATGGCTTTCAAAATTCTTTGTTGAGCTTTTTTAATACCTGGAATATCTAAATCTTTCTCAAAACAGGTGAGCTTGGGGTTAAAAAATTTTTCCTGATCTTCTTTTAGTGTGAGATTACGATTTATCATCAGTTGTTCAATAATATCATCAGATTTTTTGGGAGAAATTTTCCAAAGCATGATAGCTGGAATTGTATCATAACTGATATAATCTGGACATGGATACTAAATTGCCCAGTGAAGTAAATATTATCTTGGAAAGGTTCCAAAAGGCCGGATACCAAATATATATTATTGGTGGGGCTGTGCGCGATCTTTTAATGGGCAAAGAAGTTGGGGATTGGGATTTTACCACTGATGCTAAACCTGAAGAGATTTTAAAAGTTATTCCGGAGGGATTTTATGATAATAAATTCGGGACTGTGGGTTTGGCGGTGGGAGATGGGGTTTTCGAGATAACCACTATGAGAAAAGAGGGTAAATATGAAGACTTCCGTCACCCTACCAAAATTGTCTGGACTAATAAAATAGCAGAAGATTTGGCAAGGCGGGATTTTACCATCAATGCCATAGCACTCTCTACAGTAGGTGATTTAGTCGATCCCTTCAATGGACAACAAGATATCAAGGATAAACTCATACGTACTGTAGGTAATCCAGGCGATCGATTTAAAGAGGATTCTTTACGTCTTATGAGAGCTGTCAGGTTTGCCACAGAGTTGGATTTTGAGATTGATCCGGAAACCACCAAGGCCATTAAAGTAAATGTTGATTTAATAAAAGAAATAGCCTGGGAAAGAATCAGGGATGAGCTTTTTAAAATCCTGGGATCTGCAAATCCGTATATGGGGATAGTTAAATTAAGAGAGCTAGGAATATTACAAATTATTTTACCTGAGCTGGAAAGGTGTTTTGGTATAGTTCAAAAAGGCCCTAAACATGCCAGAGTTTACGACATTGGTGATCACTCTTTTTTGACTCTTAAGCATACGCCATCAGCAGATTCACTGGTAAGATTGGCTGCTTTATTGCATGATGTAGGCAAAGCGAATACTGTCAAAACCGCTCCTGATGGCAATGTCACTTTTTATCATCATGAGGTGGTGGGGGCAGAAACAGTCAGGAAAATTGCCAAAAGGTTTAATCTGTCTAATAAACAAACAGACAAACTTTTTAGCTTAGTCAGATGGCATATGTTTACGGTTTCCGAACACCAGACAGACTCAGCTATCAGAAGATTTATTAAAAACGTGGGGATGGAAAATATTGAGGATATAATGGCCCTGCGGATGGGTGATAGGTTGGGCGGAGGTACCCAAACTGAAACTTCCTGGAGAATGGAAAAGTTTCAGCAAAGATTAAAGCAAGTCCTTAAAAAACCATTTTCCATCTCTGATCTAAAAGTCAATGGTAATGAGGTGATGAAAGTTTTAAAATTAAAACCAGGACCAAAGGTCGGCGAAATCCTACAAAAACTCTTTGAAGAAGTATTGAAGGATTCTTCTAAAAATAACAGAGAAAATCTTTTAGAAAGAATTAAGCAGGTAGCTTGACTTTGGATTGGTGATAAACTGATAATTAATATATGGATTTAAGATGGAAGATATATTTCTGGTTATATGTAATTATTTTTGCAATTGATCTTTTTGCAATTTTACCAAGTGCGGGAACGCTGGCAATTCCTCAATGGATAGGTATTGTTGAGGGAGTGCTGATTCTTTTGGGGACTTACTCTTATGCATTTAAAAAGCATATTTTCAACTCCAAAATATGGAAAGTAGTGTTGGGGTATATGGTAGTTGTTTGGATTTTAGGCAGCGTATATTCTTTTGTAAATGTCCGTTTAGAGGCAGCTATCTTCTCCATACTTATTGCTTTGCCCGGCTTTTATGCCATTTATCATTTGTCTGAAAAGAAAAAATAATTCAGTGTCCCAATTTTTCTTCCCACCAGACCAGTAGGGCCGTGGCATTAAAAATAGAAGAATACGTTCCGGAGACAATTCCTATTAAAAGTGCCACCACAAACCACCTTAAAGTTTCCCCCCCAAACAAAAGTAGAGCCACCAGCACAAAAATCACAGTTAAAGAGGTATTCAAAGATCTTCCCAAAGTTTGTACAACAGAAATATTTACCACATCAGCAAATTTCCTGCCAATATTTTTTAATAGGTTTTCCCTGATCCTGTCAAAAACTACAATAGTATCGTGAACTGAAAATCCAATTATGGTCAAAAGTGCTGTGATAAAGAGAGAATCAACTTCAACCGATAAAAATTTTCCAAAAATGGCAAATGCTCCTACCACTACTAAAATATCGTGGATTAAAGCCAAAACTGCAGTCACCCCAAATCTTAAAGACGAGGCAGGCTTAGGAACTTTCCTAAAAGAAAATGCAATATATAAAACTATGGTTATGGTGGCAATCACCAGGGCAAGGCCGGCCTTTTGTGAAGTTTCTTTACCGATGATCGGACCAACATTCTCCTCCCGTCTTTCTTCAAATTTACCAAACTGGTTTTGAAAATCTTTTTTAAGGTTATTTAATTTTTCCTGCTCTAGCGGTTTAGTCCTGATAATATAAGTATTTTGGGCAGTCTGGTTGATCTGCCCAACTTCCACTCCAACTTTAGTAATGACACTTCTTAGCTGATCAACTTCAATGTTTTGGTCAAACTTATACTCCAGTAGCGCTCCGCCGGTAAAATCTATGCCCAATTTCAGTCCGGAAGTAACTAAGAAATATAGCCCTGGGATAATCAGCAGCAGAGAAAAAATAAAATATAAGATTTTATACTTCATTAAATTCATAAATTTACCTTTTTTGCATCCTTAATATCTTTGTGTAACTGCTTTTTTAATTCTTCTGCAGCATTGATAATTTTTTCCTCAATTTTATCAACTTTGCTACTTAAAAACTGCCAAATTTTATCATGTTCATTTTTTTGTAAATGATTTAGAAAAACTTTCTTATCCTTTTCGCTAAGCTGTGATAAAACAACGTCCAGTATGGTATGGTGTAAACTGGAATCGACTAGAGAGGACAGGTGAGACTTTTCCTCTAAAGACAAATCCAGTTTATCAAGCTCTATTATCAATGATTCTATCTCGATTAAATGTGAGTAGAAGTATTTCATATTTCCACCTTTGCTTTAACTGGACCCAATGGTATTTTATCCTCCGGATCGTCAATAAAAAAGTATAACACGGAACCTTTTCTGGGTCCTTCTGCCAGTCCTAAAAAATGCATTACCTCAGGAGATCCTCCCAAATGTTTGCCGGTCCACTCAGCCGGTCCGGCATCTCCTATGACTGCCACCACAGATTGTCCTGTCTGCGCATTGACAACCAGCATTTTTCTGTATTTAAAAAAATCCCGATATTTGACCACATTTTCGGCAAACCCCGGGACTAAAAATGTTTGAATAGCCAGATAATATCTTTCCCTGAGTTTATCAATCTCACCAAATCCATCCTTGGAACTGGCAAAATATCCCCAGGCACCTAATCCCGGCGCAATCCCCGATGATCCATACATAGCCCAGTCAGTGGTGTTATCAGCATGTGCATACAGTGTGTCGCCGGGATATCTATACAAATGTTGCTCTCCTCCAATTAAACCATAATTTCTATTTAATCTGATGCCGTCAATTTCGCCGGTGACTTTAAAACCGAAACTTTTTGATAAAATATCAGTAATTTTATCTTCCTCATCTTTTTGCAAAGGACGTATATCATTCGGTATTGTATCAGATAAAGATTTTGCTAAAATTGCATTTGTGTCAATTTCTTTATATATTTCATCTTGACTGGTTGGTAAAGTTGAAGCTCCTGTTTGATGGAGTGGGTTTGACAGGAGCATTAAACCGCCAATTGATCCCACCGCAAATTTTCTTAAAGCATCCGCATGTTTTTCCCACAGCTTTTCCTGAATGGCTTTATGTCTTAAGTGCCACTTTCTTCTGAGATGCTGATAGTGTGGTTTTTTAGATTTAAACTTCATCTAATTATCATCCGTAAAAATGTTCTGGTGACTATAATGGCCGTAAACATGGAGATTAACACACCAATTGCCAAGGTGATGGCAAAACCTCTCACTACAGATTGGCCAAATCCATATAAAATTACCGCTGTGATTAAAGATGAAACATTTGAAGCCCAAATTGACGACCAGGCTCTTTTAAAGCCCAAATCTAAGGCAGTCACTTTAGATTTACCCCATCTGATCTCCTCTTTCATTCTTTCAAAAATTAAAATATTGGCATCAACTGCCATACCAACCGATAAAACGAAACCAGCAATCCCTGCCAAAGTTAGGGTGATGGGGGGAATAATAAAAAGTCCTGTTTTAAAAATTGCCAAAACCAGCAGGGTATAGATGATAAGCGCTAAATCAGCCACGACTCCCAATAAACCATAATAAGCCACCATGTAAATTAAAATAATTATCAAACCTAAGCTGCCCGCAAGCAGACTTTTTTGTAAAGATTGGGCACCTAAGGTTGGGCCAATGGATCTTTGCTCCAAAATCTTAACAGGTACGGGTAGTGCTCCGGCATTAAGTTGAATTGCCAAACTTTTGGCCTCATCAATAGTAAAATCACCGGTAATTACGGCAGATCCGCCCACTATCTCTCCTTCTACTTTAGGGGTGGATATCGGTACTCCATCCAAAAAAATAGGTAAAGGTTTACCCACATTTCTTCTGGTGATTTCGGCAAATTTTTCTGCTCCTTGGCTGCTAAATTCTATGGCGACTTGGGGACCGGCTGCTATTTGGTTAGTGGAGCCAAATGTGACTTGGGCTTTTTTCAAATCAGCTCCTGTCAGATTAGTGGGTGTGGATTGGAAAATCAATGGTATGCCGGAAGCGGTGGTTTTTGCAGAAGAGGTGGCAGGCAACTCTCTAAATTCCAACTCGGCAGTTCTGCCTACCAGCTCTGCTGCCGAAGATGCATCCTTTAAACCAGGCAGCTCCACAATGATTCTTCTGCTTTCACCTAATTTTGAAGTTTGGACTAAAGATTCTGATACTCCGTATAAGTTGACCCTTCTTTCAATGACATTTTTGGCAGATTCCAAGGCTGCGTCACGGTCTTGTGGCTCAATTTTGCCCATCTGAGTCTCCAAGATCAGTTGACTACCACCCAAAAGATCCAACCCCAACTTGAGCGGAAAATCGATTTTAATATCTTTATCAAACAATCTAAATGTAGGCAAAAAGGGCAGATCCACAAAAACAGCAAGTAAGGTTAGGACAACAATAAACCAAGGCAGCAGTCTGGGCCTCAAGATATCACTCCCTCCAACATATCATCCTCATCACCCAAAAGCATGACTTTTGGCTGAATTAATACCTTTAAAATAAAAGGGTCTCTTCTTCTCACCCTAAAGCGAAACTCTGCCTCATCCATGAATGAGTAGTTTATTTCAGTTTCTTTTTTGGCCTGCTCATCGGCAATGATTGATTGAAGCTCAGGTAGAACGATATTACCTACCACCAAAAGATCGACCTGGTCTGAGTTTGAAGAAATACCTTTGACAAATTTTGTTGAGAGAAAGGCAAATTTAATCTTGCCAAGTTTTCCTCTGTTTTTAATCAAACTTCCTCCTAAATTGGTGCTTTTGGCAACCAGCGACAAAAGCTCTCGATAGTAGAGATAACCTCTTTTGAATTTATAAAGTCTTCTGTTGGCTCTCCATTCAGATGAAGCCATGCCATACTTTTCCATGCGAGCCAACTCCCGTCTGACTGCATTGATCTCCTCGGAAACCTGCCTGACGATTTCCCGGACATGAAATAAACAATCAGAAGGAGCTGATAAAAAAAGTTGTAATATTTTAACCCGGACTCTGGAAACAAATAATTCTTCTAACATTTTTTCACCACCTCTCTAGGCAGATGGTTTCTACATCAGTATTTTACTTCGGATCCCTCCGGGACAGTCTGGATCCAAATTTGGCCTTTGTTTAACTCTATTTCTTTACTCTTAGAATCTACAAATTTTGTCCTTCCTACTCTGGACTGCTTAACCCACTTGCCTTCTATGACGTTTCCGTCCTGGAAGACCAAAGCTTTACCTGTACCGATAGTGCCGTATAAAAGATGGACATTGCCCGGATACCCATCATTGGCATTAGACTCTCTTTGAAATTGGACAATAACGACTTTACCTTCCAGTTGCTGTTTGTTATTTAAATCCAGATGAGGTTCACCGTTACTTCTTTTATAGGTGTTATTTGAGGGATTGTACTCCCATTGTACTTGATATGCCGGTTGGTTCCCCCAGAAATTAACGGTGATTTTATTGATTGTTCCTTCACCCTGGTCGTCTTTAAACTTCCAAGGTATAAAGTTTTCATCCCAGGCTTCATCATTCTGATCCTTTGCCCCCCAGCCTCTTTTCTCACCCACCCCCCAAAGTTTGGCGGTGGTGGAATACATGGTATGTTCTGTGGCCACCGGATGACCCAGCCTTTGATAATCCCTCCAAAAGACCGGAAAGCCGATTGAGAACTGATTTAAGTCTTTAATTTTGTATCTGATGATTTGCCCTAAAGCATCGGCTGGCCCGGGAGTATTGGCTCCTCCGACATGGGCGTATAGCGCATCATATTCTGACAGCCAGTCTAAATAATAGGTTCTGGCTGATCGGACAGGACCAACCTGGACATCCCTTGGTCGGCAATAATAGATGGCCATGAATCTGGTAATTCCTCCTTCGGCTACAGCTTCATAAATAATATCGGCGGTTGATAAGCCGGACTGAGGTCTGGCCTCAGTATGATTTTCCACCATCACAGCCAAAGGACGTCTAGTTTCCCAAACCTCCTTGGCTTTTTTAGTATGGGCTGAACCGTTTAAAGGGCAGCTTTCTGTTTTGGGCTCATTGGGATCTTCTTCAGGTTCGTCTTGAGCTTGAGGTAAGGTAGTTGTGGCTTCCTCTTTTGGAGAAATGGCAGGAGTAAATCTGGAAAAAACTGAATAGGATAGGGAAGTTGAGGTAGAATAGAAAACTACTCCCACAATAATTGAGACTAAAATCTTTTGTAAATTTGTTAATCCGTCAAAAGTTTCAGCTATATTTTTCATTTTATTTCAAAATTCATTGCCTCCTCGATTGTTTCTTGTTCTTCTTTAGATAATTGATAGACATCAGACAGGCCTTGTTTAATTGGTTTTGCAAAAACCCTGGTGCCGGCTCGGGCATGCAAACTGGTTAGCACAAAACCATCTCCTTCTTTATCCAAAAGCGCCAGAGAAAAACTTTGATCCCCACCGGTTTCCTGATAGGGATTATATCTTTTCAGAGCCACTTTCTGAACATGTTTAATCTGTGCACTTTCAAAATTTGCCAGTCTACTATCAAATCTTCCTACATCACCTTTAACATCTAAAACCTGTTGTAACAACTCTTTAAACTTAATTCTTATATCTCTTTCTTCGCCTTTAGGAAAAAGAGATTTAAAAAAATTTACCTGATTTTTAAACCAAAAGGTCAAAATCAAAAGCCAAACAAAGACTGCTAAAATAAGCAGCCACCAAACCCAATCCGAATACATATATTACTCTTTAATCATAATAAATGAGTAAAGTATTTGTCAACTACAACCAGTTTACACGATTGTAGTCAATATTCGGCAGTGGCATCTTCAGGATTGAGAGTCGACTGATGCCGGAGGATCTAAATCCAAAAGTTTTGAAATTGTCACTATTTCAAGGTTTTCCCCAAAAAGCTTTTCAATCATTTCAGAAAGTCTTGCTGTATCATTATTTATACAATGCATTAACACTATATCTCCATTTGTTGCTTTAATCACATTTTCATATGAGGAATCAGGTGTTGAAGCAGCTCCGGTTCCACCACTTGACCTGGACCAAGTGACAACATCATAACCTTGTTCATTTGCAATTTGTAAAACTATTGGCTCTATATATCCACCCGGTGGTCTAAAAAATCTGACGGGTACATACCTTCCCGCTACTTGATCAAGTAAAGTTTGGTGGTCTTTTATGTCATTGGCAATCTCTTCCAAACTTAGGCGATCTGTCCGAAGTACTCTATGGGTATAACTATGGTTTGCTCCCTCATGCCCTGCATCTAAAACAGCTCGCCAAAGATCAGGCTCTCTATCCATTACTCTCCAGCCAAGAGGGAAAAATGTAAACCTTAGATTATAATATTCGGCAACTCTTAAAATTTTCTCTACATGCTGTGGTAAAAATCCATCATCAAATGTTAAAGCCACTTGAGCTTTAGAAGGATCACCCCGACGGATTATCTCACCAGGAGTAGAGGGTACTGTATTTAAAAATCGAAATATATCTTTTGTAAATAGGGACATACCTACCTCAAATGCAGCGATCTTCAGAAACTCTCTCCTATCCACGAGAAAATTATAACATTAATCTTATTTTATAACTGAAGAGAATTTCCGATACACATTTTTGATCTTATTAAGTCTAGATTAGATTGTTCTAGCAATCTAAACAATTATTTAAATATTATATATATTTAACTCCCTGTAAATTTATAATAAATCTTATAGTTTTAGGTTCAATTGGTGCTTGACAAGCTGCTTTGTGCGTGTTAGGCTCAGTTGTGCGTAGTCAAGTCTGACATATGGCTATTCAACAGACCAAAAAACAGTCGGATATTGAGAAAAGATTAAAGCTTTTAAGACAATCCCTCGATACTACTCGGGATAAACAGGTATATGGAAGATCGGAGGAGAAATTGGATACTGCAAAAAGTGTGAATCAAAATATCCAACTTCAATATCCCAAATCTACATCTTCTGTGTCTATCCAGTCAGATATTACCTATTTTCGCCATGATCTTTTAAAGATTACCTCATTTGCCACAATTGCTTTTGGGATTCAGATAGTGCTTTATTTTTTGTTAAGAAATAATATTATAAAATTACCATTTTAATTCGCCTATGGCGAAACAAGGGAGGAGGTGAGTTAGTTAATGCAAATGTATTGCGTCAAATGCCGCACCAAAAGGGATGCGCAGGATGTACAAGGAGTTACCATGAAAAATGGCAAGAAAGCCTCAAAAGGTAAATGCCCGGTTTGTGGAACTTCAATGTTTAGAATTGGTGGTTAGTTTAATGGTGAATGCATTCATCATTTCGAAAGGCCACGTTCAGTTTACATGAACGTGGTTTTTCGTGGGTTTTTAATTTTCTTCCCTGGCTCGGTATTGTAAAGCCTCAGCTATGTGGTTTTCTAAAATATTTTCAGACCCTTCTAAATCAGCAATAGTCCTGGAAAGTTTTAAGACCCGATGATAACCACGGGCTGACAGATTAAGGGATGAGATAGCCATTTTCAACAAATTTAACCCCTCATCTGAAACCTGACAATATTTTTTAATATCCTGATTGGTCATCTCTGCATTGGTTAAAATTTTTCTGGATTCTGTTTTAAATCTGTCTATTTGAATTTTTCTGGCCTGCCTAACTCTTTCTCTGATTGTTTTTGAATCTTCAGCCTCTTTAATCCCGGATAATTTATCCACTTCAACTGCCGGTACTTCCAAATAAATATCAATTCTGTCCAAAAGCGGACCTGAGATCCTTCTTTTATATTTGGCAATTTGGCCCGGCATACAACTGCAGTTTCTTTTGGGATCTCCCAAAAATCCACAAGGACAGGGATTTTGGGCCGCCAAAAGCATAAACTGAGCAGGAAAAGTTAAAGATCCTGAGGCTCTGGAGATGGTGATGTGGTGATCTTCTAGAGGTTGTCTTAAGCTTTCCAAAACATGTCTGGGAAATTCCGGCAACTCATCCATAAACAACACTCCTCTGTGGGCCAAAGATATTTCCCCGGGATGGGGGGAATTTCCGCCCCCAATTAAACCGATATGGGAAGCACTATGGTGAGGAGATCTAAAGGGACGGGTGTTCATCAGTGATTTTTTGGAATCCAACAGCCCGGCCACAGAATAAATCTTGGTTACCTCAACTGCCTCGTCAAATGTAAGTGGGGGAAGAATGGATGGAAATGCTCTGGCCAGCATGGTTTTTCCGGCTCCTGGCGGACCTTTCAGTAAAATGTTGTGTCCTCCGGCAGCAGCTACCTCTATTGCCCTTTTAGCTTGTTCCTGTCCTTTGATTTGAGAAAAATCATATTCATAACTTAGATCATCATCTAAATTCATTTTTCTTCTAAGTAGTGGCTTAAGTTCTGTCTGACCCAGTATGAATTTAATAAGTTGATCTAATGATTCAATCTCCAATACAGCCAAGCCGTCGATAATACTTGCCTCCCAGCCATTACCTTTGGGAACAATGATTGTTTTAAGTTCCTGCTGTTTTGCTAAAAGACTCATTGGTAAAACCCCGGGTATGGGACGTAAGGTTCCGTCCAATGATAGTTCCCCGACCACCAAAGTTTTGGATAAATCCAAATTTGGTCCTTTTTCTAAAATCTGACCAGAAGCTATCAGTAGCCCCAAAGCAATTGGTAAATCATAGATAGGTCCTTCTTTAGGAAAATCAGCCGGAGCTAAGTTGACAGTGATTTTATGATCGGGAAACTCAGTATTACTGTTTCTGATAGCGGTTCTGACTCTGTCTTTACTCTCCTCAACTGCTCTGTCTGCCAAACCGACTATGATAAAATGAGGTAGTCCTGATGAGGAAACATCAACTTCTACTTCAACAGCTACAGCATCTAAACCTATATTGGCACCAGATAAAATTTTTGAAAGCATTATTAAGGAGCAGAGGCAGAAGTTTTTGCATTATATCCTCAAAATTTGTAAATGACAAGAACTTTTGGTAGAATACATATGCCTAGGAAGAAGGATAATCGGAACGTACACTTTTTGCTTTGCAAAAAATGTTACGTTCAGGAAAGTCCAGACAGCACAGAGCAAGGTGGTTCGAGTAATCGGACAGCCGTAAGGCCTAGTTAGAGCAACAGTGACGAACCGAGGTAATGCTCGGGTGAAACGCGGAGGTCGCAAGACCGAAGTCCTGAGAGAAATCGAAGGAGGCAATCCTCCCCGCTGCAATCCTAGAATCCATTGAGCTGCTCGCTCGATAATGAGAGTCAGGAGCATCTCGCCGTTAGGCGGATCAAAGTGACTAAAATCACATTGAAGATAAATGATTATCTTGAAACAGAATCTGGCTTACTAACTTCCTAGGCACTAAAGTTTTCCTTCTTCAATTACTTGGGTAACTATAATCTGTAAAACTACCGCAATAGGGACAGCCAAAAGCGCACCGGCAATACCTAAAAGCCTTGAGCCAACAGCTATTGCTAAAATTACAATTAAAGGATTAAGTCCGACAGCCCTTTTCATTACCTGGGGAACTATCAAATTATTTTCCGCCTGCTGAATTATAAAATAGGTGGCTGTCACTGCCAAAGCTAATACCGGCGAGATGGTCAGAGATATTAAAATTGGCGGTATTGCAGAAATGATCGGTCCGATGATAGGGATGACCTCCATGAGGCCTGCCAAAACAGCCAATGGCAGGGCATAGGGAATATTTAGAATAAAAAGTCCGATATATGACAAGAAACCGATTAGCAAACTTAAGATCACCTGCCCTCTCAGCCAAGCTCCCAATTTCTCCTCAATTCTGACAATAGATTTCCTGACTCTCTCCTCTTTACCGACAAATAGTTTGGCAACACGGTTTTCCAGACCGTCTTTTTCTAAAAGGAGATAAAAAGTCGTCACCAAAAGAAAAATGAAAGTCAGCAAATTATCAAAGGCAGCCAAAGTAAATGTTAAAAAATTTCTGGACAGATTGGCAAATTCTTGTGAAATCACAGATTTATCAATGGCGGTGATGTTGAAAATTTGTGTCAAAAGAGGTGGTAAGCTGACTAGCAAGGTGGTGGTTTGTTCAATCAGAGGAGGCAGGATGCTGGCTAAAATACCGGCGACAATCCCTAATATAATAAGGTAGGTGATGGCAATGCTTAATGGCCTGGGGATTTTTAAGCCGACAAATATTTTAACAAGAGGAGAAAGAGCAGACATTAAAATGATTGAGGAGAAAAGAATCAGCAGCAAATCTCTTATTAAAAAGAGTAACCAAAGCCCTAAAATGAAAGCTGTGATAAAAATAACAGTTTTATAGGAGATGTCAATCCGCTGACTCATGGCCTAATCATACCATTGAGCTACCATTTTTGCTATTTTTTGCTGGTAAGATTTTTCACTAATGTCAAACCAGTGGACATTTTTTTCTTTTTTAAACCAGGTGATTTGCCGTCTGGCGTATCCATGGATTTTTCCCTGTAAGAGTTGAATCAATCCATCGATACTATTAATTTTGCCTTCCAGATAATCTGCCAAAATTCCATATTCTAAACCAAGCTGCCGCATTCTTTTATAAGAGAGTCTCTTTTTATGTAGTTTTTTTGCTTCATCTATCATGCCCTGATTAATTCTTAAGATTACACGCTCATCAATTCTTTTATATAAAATTTCTCTGGGAGCTTTTAAACCAACTTTCAGTATGTCATTGCGAGCTCCGCACCATCTGGTGCGAGGGCGTAGCAATCTTAGTTGGACTTGAATCATCAGTTCGATTGCCCGAATTAATCTCCTGGGATTTTCCCTATCTGATTTATTTAAACTTTTCCATCGCATTGGCGAAATTTCTTGTAATTTTTTCTGCAATTGGAATTTAGAAAGTTTATCTAATTTTTTTCTTAATTTCTGATCTACCGGAATTGCTAAATTGGGCAACCCTTCAATTAATGCCTTAAGATATAATCCGGTCCCTCCCACAATGATTGGCAACTTTCCTCTTCTATAGATATCTTCAATTATCTTGTTTGCATCCTGCACATAATCATAAACCGTATATTGTTTTTTGGGATTTACCACATCATACATCCAAATCTTAACCCCATCTATTATCCATAATCCTGCCTGCTTTTTTATTATGAATTTTCCAGATGGCATTTTCCCGGTGCCAATATCCAAACCTTTATAAACTTGTCTTGAATCACAAGAAACTAACTCTCCATTAAATTTTTTAGCCAAGTTAATAGCTAAATCAGTTTTGCCGGTTGCAGTAGGTCCTAAAATAACTAGTAATTTTTTCATATCTAATATAATATGCTAATAATATGTTTTATATAAAATCTATTTTTCTCCTATTAATTTTACTATCATTCATCGTCTTGCTTCCAGGTACAGTTAAAGTACTTAACTGGGGCTATTGGACACATTTCAGTCAACAAGCAGACAGCTTTTTACATGGAAGGTTAGATATAGCCCGACAAATGGATACTTTTGAATATAAGGGTAAGTACTATTGGCACCAACAACCTTTTCCTTCAGTTATCCTCATCCCCTTTAAATTATTCTCTAAAAATTTTGATCAATCTAACATGCAATTTGTTTTGACTATTTTTCTAGTTATACTTCTCTATAAATTAACCAGAATTTACAATAAACCCATCTCTGACAGGCTCCTTCTAATAAGTGCTTTTTTGTTTGGTTCTCCGGTTATGGGTTTGATTTTAAACCCTTCGAGCTGGTATTATGCCCAACTAGTTACTGTGACTTTAATGATTGGTCTAATTTTAGAAATAGAAACTAAGCAGCGCTCATTAGTTTTGGGAATTCTGCTAGCTTGTATTATTGCCACCAGACCATCTGCTAGTTTCATTATCATACCCGTTATCTATTTTCTGTTTAAAAAATTTCATGAAAGAAAATTTGTTAACAATTTAGTGATGTTTCTTTTTCCGTTAGGTTTTACCATTTTCGTGCTCTTGTTCTTTAATTACGTTCGATTTGAGAATATTTTCTTTAATGCCTATGCGAGCAATGAAATTGGAGGATACATGCCGTACTTTAGAAGTCTAGGGGTTTTTAGTTTTGACCATCTTCCTACTAATCTTTACTACTATTTCCTAATTTCTGTTAATGCTGTTACTGACAAATCAGGCAGTCACTTAGTCTTTCCCTATATTACTTATAGCACCTGGGGAATCAGTTTATTTTTGATAGCACCGTTTTTCTTATATGCCTTTAAAACATTAAATTCAAAGTATCCGGAGATAAGACTTTACTGGATAGCCATTATTTTAAACCTAACTTTATTATTGTTGTTTTTCGCCCCTGGTTGGGTTCAATTCGGTCCACGATACACAGCAGACTTTTTTCCCATTTTATACCTTTTGGTTCTAAAATCATTACCGTCTAAATTAACCTTTGGACAGCAATCCACAATTATCTTAAGTTGTCTATTTAACATTTACCTCTATACTACCGCCTTTATTATCTCCAGCTAAAGTACAGGGCCATATTGTATGAAAATTAACGAAAATATGAAAAGTAAAATAACCGAAAATAAAATCCAAAAATATCTAAAAAATATATTTTTAAAAAATAAAGCTAATGCTATATACATAGGAAATAAAGTAAGGATATAACGCGGCATACAAATCCAATAACTCATTGAATAATAGAAAAATAAATTTACTAACATAAATAATCCATAACTGAGTCTGATTTTCATCAGTACATAAATAGAAATTACTAATGCAAAAAAGAAAGCTGCAATTTGCGCATATCCTAAGGTTAATTTTTCCAATCCTTGTCTCCAAGATAAACTTTGATAAGTATTTACCAAACCCTGCCCAAAAGGAGCAAAATCTTCATACCAGTTTTGTTTTTGGAAAATGGTGAACTGAAAAATATTTCCCCACAATACGTAATTGATAAGCAGATACACTATAAATCCACTCACAGATATAACAGATCCCAAAAATAATATGGTCAATTTCCCCACAAGATTTTTTTTATGGAAATTTTGTCTGTCGAAAACTAAGATTTCTGTCAGTATTGCCGGAAATAAAGCGAGTCCTGCTACTTTTGTGGTAGTAGCCAACCCGATAAATATAAAGCTGATCCAATACTTCTTCTCTCTGGCAAAATAGAAGGCAGCAACAGATAATAAAATAAATAATGACTCTGTATAGGGAATATGTAGAAAAAAAGAGGTGGGGAATATAAACAATATCAAAACCGCAAATAAGGCAATTTTCTTAGAATAATCAATGACTGTTAGCTTATAAAGCATGATTGCAAGAAGTATACTTGCCAGTAATGAAACAATATATCCGGAAATTAAATAGCTAGTCTGAAACAGCAATTTAAATATATAAATTAATATAGGGAAAAGAGGTAAATAGATAATAAAATTAGCCTCAACTCCTACTTTCTGATAACCAAAGGTTGCAACAGAAAGATAGTGAGGGGCATCCCAAACATTCCATAACTCCCATATGTTGATATTTCCTCTATTATGGATTAAATATAGTCCTAATCCTCCTATACCAAACAAAACTACTATCTTACTGGCCAGAGCGATTAAAATCGGGATATAATACTGTTTAAATATAAGATGGATCTTATAAAGATTCACTTATTAATTTTATCATTACTTTAAGCGATGAATAATAGTAGATTCGTTATTTTAGAGAGGTTTAACAAATTAATCAGGCGCTGGAAAGAAGTGATCCTGATTACTCTGGCTGTCAGGTTGTTTTTATTTATCTATAGTTCATTTTTAATAGATAGACAAAATTTTTTAATAAGGTGGGTGGGATTTTGGGACGGCCGGTGGTATTTAGATCTTGCTCAAAACTGGTATACATCCGTAGGAGAAAGATCAATTACCGTAGTTTTCTATCCTCTTTATCCAATTTTAATTAAGTTAACCTCATTTTTTATTTCGAATTTTTCACTTGCAGCTATTTTAGTATCTACCCTTTTTTCTCTCATTGCTGCCATTGCCCTTTTTGAATTAACTTTGCTGGATTTTAATAAAAGAGGGGCAATTCTAAGTGTCTGGTTTTTAAATATTTTCCCCACCTCATACTTTTTACAAGCCGGTTATACCGAATCTGTTTTCTTGGCAACTTCCATGCTAAGTGTATTGCTCTTTAGAAAGAAATTATTTTTAAGATCCGGCTTTTTAGGATTTTTGGCAACTCTGACAAGGGTAAATGGGCTAACTCTGATTCCTCTTTTCTTAATAGAGCAGAAAATAAACAGAAAAAATTTGATGAGCTATCTATTATTAACTTTAGGTTTTTTAATATATCTGGGTATAAATTTTGCAATTTTTGGAGATGCTTTTTATTTTACAAAACCACTTTTAGAAAATTGGGGTAAAAGGTTAGATTGGCCATGGATGGGAATTTATTACTTATTGGGTTCCGATCTTTCCATAACAACCTATATTTATCTTTCAGAATTGGTTGGGTTGATACTAATAACATTTTTTGGTTTCTACACATTTTTGAAAGTAAGGAAATCTTATGGAGTATATGTATTATTTAATCTAGTCTTAATTACCTCTACCAATTTCATATTAAGTACCCCAAGATATGCCTTAATTTTATTCCCGATCTTCATTGCCTTGGGAAGTATAAAAGACAAAAAACTTATTGTATTTTTAAGTATTATCTTTATAACATTACTTTTGTATTTGACAGAAAACTTTATTCAAGGAATATGGGCATTTTAAAAGATAGGTTTTTAATTATTACCATTCTTTTGGGATTTTTAATAAGGGTAATTCTTATCTTTTTGCCGGGATTTAAAGTTGATGTGGATGCTTGGTTTGCCTGGTCTGAAAGATTAACATTCTTACCCTTGAGCCAATTCTATTCTGATCAGATTTGGACAAACTACACCCCCGGATATTTATATGTATTATACTTTTTGGGAATTTTAAAAGATCTTTTGGGGATAAACAGTCAACTGTTTTATTTAGTACTTAAGTTACCATCAATTATTGCGGAAATAATTTTGGCTATCTTTATTTACAAAAAGATCCTCAGAAATACCAAATGGGCTAAACTTGCAGCATTAGCAATCATCCTTAATCCTGCCTTTATTTTCAATAGCGCTGTCTGGGGTCAAATAGATGGTGTGTTAACTCTTGCTGTGGTGCTCTCCGTTTATTTTCTGGACAGAAAAAATTTGATTCTGTCATCAATTATGCTAGGTATATCATTTTTAATAAAACCTCAAACAATTGCCCTGCTGCCAGCTTTTGGATTATTTATTATTTACAATTTCTCCACGAAGAACTTATCAAAGCTTGTCCTGCCTGCAGTAGTGACTGTTTTTATCTTGTCTTGGCCATTTTCTCCCAGCCAGCCGGTAATTGGAATCATCAATCTTTTTTCTAAAATGGTGGGGGACTATTCCTATACATCGGCTTTTGCTTATAATTTTTGGGGAGGAGTGGGTTTTTGGATTCCTGATAATTGGTTGTGGCTGGGAATTCCCTACCAACTTTGGGGATATTTTTTGCTGACTGCTTTCTGGGTATTAATTTTTCTGACCGGCCGTCATAAATTGTCCCTTTACAGTTTGGCAGCTTTGGCTACCTTAAGCTTTTTCTTCCTGCCAACCAGAGTTCACGAGAGATATTTATATCCGGCCATCCTTTTCTTAATTGTAGTTGTTTCTAAGATAAAGTCTGTCAAGTTACTGCTGATGGTGGTAATTTTAACTTTTCTTCATTTTCTAAATCTTTATTATGCTTACGTCTATTTTAATGAGTTCTATTATAAAATGCCTAAGATTTTGTATAATCCTACTCTATATAATTTTTTAGACAACTACGGAGGGCAGATTTCAGTCCTTTCTACGCTGATTTTTATTTTAATAAGTATTATGATTGTGAAATATGTCAAAACTGATCAGCAGAATTAATCACAAACAGATCTTAATATTTATTCTTATCCTGGCTGCTTTTTTACGCCTTTTCCGGTTGGATTATCCAAGTAAGTTTATGTTTGATGAAGTTTATCATGCTTATACTGCAACTCAGTATTTACAAGGCAATAAAGATGCCTGGGTTTGGTGGACAAAGGCACCAAAGGAAGGTGTGGCTTATGAATGGACACATCCGCCTTTAGCAAAAGAAATCATGACAGCCTCTATGTTTTTAGTAAAATCCCAAGACGGCTGGGCCTGGCGGTTACCAGGTGTCTTGTTAGGAATATTTTCGGTTTTTCTAATTTACCTATTAGGTCTTAAGTTATTAAACAGTAGGGTGGCCTCACTTATTGCCGCTTTTGTTTTTTCAATTGATGGGCTAAATTTTGCCCAGTCCAGAATTGGTATGAATGATATCTACTATGTGACTTTTGCCCTTTTAAGCCTTCTTTTGGTATTAAATAAAAAATACTTTTTGGCGGCTTTATTTTTTGGATTTGCCTTTGCCAGCAAATGGGCGGCAATTTATATGCTGTTAATCCTTGTGTCTTTGATACTGATTCAAAAGGCAAAATTTAAGCTAATCTATTTTTTCATTATTCCTCCGGCTGTTTATTTACTAAGTTATACTCCGTTTTTTCTATCAGGCCATACACCGGCCCAGTTTTGGGAGCTGCAAAACCAGATGTGGTGGTATCATACCAATCTTAAGGCAACGCACTCCTATTCTTCACCCTGGTGGTCCTGGCCGCTAAATTTATATCCGGTCTGGTATTTTGTGGAATATGGCAAAGACACTATTGCCAATATTTACGGATCAGGCAACTCGGTGCTTTTTTGGCTGGGATCGTTGGCAGTGGTACTGACAATCTGGGAAGCTATTAAGATTAAGTCGCAAAAATTATTTACAGTTGCGCTGGCATTTTTGGTTTTCTGGTTGCCTTGGTCAGTTTCTCCTCGGATTATGTTTTTATATCATTTTGCCCCTACTTTACCATTTCTTTGTTTATCATTAGGACATCAGTTAAATGGGCTTTGGCAGACTAAAGAAAAAAGAAAATTCGTCTACCTGGTGCTAATTTTAATTGCCCTAAGTTTTATAATTGTTTACCCATTTTTAACAGGTATCCCCATACCAAAAAATTTAGTAAAAATATTCTTCCTGACTAACTTAAGTAAATATCAATTTTAAGAGGAGGCAGAAGAGATAAAACAGTAAAACAAGGACGTAAAACAGGGACGGTCCTAGGATTTATTGCTATATCAATCCAAACTAGGCATTATTTTTATACCTTCTTCTTAAGTATTTCTTTTTAGCAAGAGTTGAAAACCTATCTGATCCTAAAACAGCTTCTTCTTTTTCAAATAATTTTGCCAACTCAGTATGATCTTCTTTTATCCCATCATAGATAAACTTTTCGTATTGTTTTTGTGATCCTTTAGTATCTCCAATTAATCTAACAATATCTTCATCAAGAAACTTTAATGGCTCCTTTCCTAAAGCTTCTTTAATACTGCTATACGGATAAAGTATCGGGTCATGAGTTATCTTAGCTTTTACAGGATTAAGGTAAATGTACTGAGATAGTTGTAAAAAATATGAATCAGATTCAATTAAAATACTCTTGAATCTATTTTGAAAAACAGGACCAAAATGGTTATTTGTGCGATTAAAATACATGGAGTAGCTGGTAGTTAATGAAGCCATTATTTTTGAGATAGGAGTTTTGCGGGTATGTATTGAAATATGGAAGTGATTAGGCATCAAACAGAAAGCATATATTGAATGATCATATTTCTTTTTATTTTTAAGATCAAGCAGTTTATTCAGAAAGAACTGGTAATCCTTTTCTTTAAGGAAAATAGGTTGTTTATTAATGCCCCTATTAAATACATGATAAAAGGCGTTTTGAAAAACAAATCTAGGACCCCTTGGCATAATGATGAACTATGCCAGATTTAGACTGTTGTGTCAAGCTATCTGAGGACCGTCCCCTTATCCCTTTGCCAGATTTAGATTTTTTCCCTAATGATTTTTCCATTAACAAAATAAGAGAGGATTTTATTATTTTCCCAGCGAAAATCTGAAAACTCATTACTTGTTAAATCATTATGCAGTAATAGCTTGAAATTACTTAAAATATCAAATGCCAATATTTCTAATTCTTCTTCTTTTTCTTTCCTGATAATAAGTGCTAGTTTTGTTGAGTCAGGTGACCATATGGCTTGAGTTTTATTAGTCAATCCACTACCATCAGGAGGTTGATCTCTTGTGATTTGGAAAATCGTTCTGCCAAATTCATCTCCTTTATTGGCTACAGAAATCCCGTACTTCCAGCTATAATGATATGCCAAAACATAATTTTTATCAGGTGACCAACTATATCCTACTCCTATCGAAATATCTCTGGGAATTTTAGATTTAAGATCTACAATATATGCTTGCATACACTCTGTTCCACAACCACGATAAACTACAATCTCATCATCGCTTAACCACTCAAGACTGGAAAGACGCTCATCACTCTGAAAAACTGTCTCCTTTGTATCATCAAAGTCAACAATAACTGATGCATGATCTCGATCCCATATATCACCTGAACCCATCACAAGGTTATGTTTGAAATAAGCTGACTTTTTTCCTGAAGGAGAAACTTTTAAGGTGTGTTCTTTCAAAAAAAGGTTCTCTTTTTCATATATTTTAATAAGCTCGTTATCTATATCTCGCTTGCTTTTTAAGAGTTCGGATTCATTAAGATTTTCGGTACCTATGTTATCGCCTTTAACAGACCAGTAGGTAATCACCGAAATAATTATTGCCATAAGTGATAATACCGGGAAAATCAATTTTTTTATTCTGATCATATTTTATAAAAAAGCATATCATCAATTTTTATAGCAAAAATTGCTCCTGGGACATCTTGAGTAATAAATTTTTGCTGAGGATAATCTGCTGAATGGAAGAATAGAGCTCCTTCAGTAGGATCATCCACGGATCCGTTGATCACTTCCCGAGCAACTTCATATGCCTTTTTCCATGCATCTTTAGTTACCTGACTTTCAGTATTTAAGGGATCAATTAGTATGGGAAAATTATCATCTTCAGGATTCATTGCAGAAAATTGATCTGGGGGTAAAATGACTAAGTGGTATGTATTTCCCCAATCTGAACGATTTGCCATTAAACGATTTTTTACAACCCAGGCTACGCCCTTCATTGCTTCAACTGATTGATTTCTAGCTTCTCCAAAAACCAGACGAGCTAAAATCATCTCTTCTGTATCATCAGCAAAATTACCTGTCCACTGCGGATCATCAACAGTAGGAGTCCGTTTTAGACTTACAAATCCTAAATCAAGTTTTACACTATGTAGTGTTGGAGTTCTATCTGCCCAAAATTCAATATAATGGACTCCGGAACCTAAATTTTCAGTAAATGTTTTCTCTTCCCGCTCTATCCCAAAGATTTTTCTTAAAATACCTGCTGACCATACCCAATTTCTATGAAAAATAGAATAAGGATTAGTCTTTATAGTGTTATCGATAATCAACTTAGCATCATCACCATCTAAAAAATGCCATTTGACAGTTACATCAGCAGTGATTGATTTTAAAGGTAAGTCTATTAATACAAAAGTGTACCAAGGCCTTCTGTCACCATCTTGAGCTTGCTTCTCCAAATTAAACTGTATGTTTTGAGAATCTGGTATATATTCTGTATTAAATCCTTCTATAACAGCCTCATTATTTGAAATAAACGTAATTGTGTGATCGTCTTTATCTAATTTTAAGATAAAAACGACTGTTTTTTTGAGTCCTTTAAGTTGAGCTCCATTCCATGCAGGAGGGATATTCATATATTGAGGTTTTTCTTCTGCAGGAATTTCACGAAGCTTGATACCGTCTACCTCAACTCTTAAATCCTGACTTTTTTCACAGTGGGCAGCAATGATAATTTTATAAAAACCTGACTGATCTGTAGAAAAGGTAGTGGAGTATTTCTTAGAAATCTTTTTTGGGAATTGTTCGGACATAAACACATCTTAGTCTTCCTGTTTCTTTAAATGCAATAGCGTGTATTAAATAGAAAAGGTTTTCTATCTTTGTGAGTAGTTTAAAACTATGCCATTTTTAGATTGTTATATCAAGCTATCTGAGGACCGTCCCCATTAGGACCCATTAGGAAGAGGCAGAAGAGTATTGTGTTATGGCATAATCCCAAGCTTTTAAAGAGATGAAAAAAAGTATCAATGCAAAAAAGAGGGCATAAATTATGGAAATGGGGGAAAGAAGTCCCAGCAAAGATTTAGCAGGAAAGCTCATCATGATCCCGACTGGTATGATAAAAGTAATAAATCCCCTGATGGGTTCTTTGTAGATATCAATAGGCATTCTGCCTAAGGCCACCACGTCTCTGTAAAGCATGATGGCATGGTCTATCTCTGTGGTCATAATGGCTAAAGCCAATACCAAAATATGAAACGATAGAGCAATAGTAAAACCTATTCCCAAGAGAAGGGTGTATAAAAATATATTTAAAGGGTCATAAATTTGTAATCTAAGGATGAAATAAATGATGGCTCCTAAAAGAGGAAATAAAGTTAAGAAGTCCATTAAATCAGGCCCGGTTGCCAAACTTCTAAATAACGGGCTAAATGGTTTTATCAGATAAAAGTCAAAGTTTCCGGAAACAACCTGGGATCTGAACCTATAAACTTCTCTAAAGAACAGTTGAGCCAGCATATCTACCAGGTTAAATGACAGATAAAAAAATATGGTCTGGTCTAATGTGTATCCTGCTAAAGCCGATGTTTTTCCAACCAGGATTATTATAAATATGGAGAAGATTGTGAAGCGCAATATTTTTGCAAGCAAGAAAATAACCAGTGCCCATCTAACCACCAGCTGTGTTTGAAAAGAATTAATTGCGCAGATCCACCAGATTTTTAGATATTTTATTAGCATTTAGTGTCCGACTGCCGTGTAATGACGCAGTCCCATATTAACCATCCACCTCATTAAAAACCACAAAGTAATGACCCAAAAAATAAGAATGGAAAAATATAAGAAAATTTCATTTGCACTAAAATGTCCCAGGTATATTTTGGCAGGAAAATAAATTAAATAGGGAAATGGAGTCAACATTAAGAAATTAAAAACACCTCTTGGTAAAATATCGATGGGGAATAATCCTCCACCGAAACCTTCTAAAAATATAAACATTAAAAAAAGAGGCCCCCAGGAATTCTCCACCCAAAAGGCAGTTAAGCTAATCACAAAACCTATGCAAAAATAAGTGAGAATTCCCAAAATTGCTGCCAAAGTAAACAATATCAGAGTATTTGGATTAGTCTGCAAAAAAATTGGCGGTTTCAAAAGTACAATAATTAAGCTGACCTCCAGTATCACAAATAAGATATTTAAGAGTTTATCAGCTAAATCTCTGGAAAAGTAGTAAGAGATAAAACCCAGTGGTTTAATTAAAAAATTTACCACTGAGCCATCGTTAATTTGGTTTGATACATCTGTGGCTCTGGATGATAAAACAACAGCTCTGATGATAGCTGATACTAAAATATAGGTTAAGATGGAGGATTGTGTATAACCAAATATTTGCGTTTGAGATTGAAAAACAGTCCACCAGATAAAATAAACCAACAAAAGTTGTAAGATAGTCCTGACTCTCCATAGGATAAAATTCAGCCGGTAAACTAATCCCTCTTGCCAGGAAATTTTAAAAATAGTCAAATATTTGTTAATCATTTCCTTTGCCAAAAATCCAGGGAGTTGATGTTTTAAACTTTGTTTCCGTCTTTTTTAAAAGAGTGTTTTTCTCTACTAATCTGATCACTCTGACCACAGTATCGGTGCCAACCCTAACTTTTTTAGCTATTTGCCTGATAGATAAGCCCTCATTTAAAAGATTGATGATCTGGTATCTGTTTTTTAACATTCGGAGTTCAGAAGAGGTGAGCAGATTTTTTAAAATTTGATCGGGAACTTTAATTTGCCTGTCCAGTTTAGGTTTGCTCATACTGTTCCTTTTTTAAATACTTGCCTTATGATATCCTCAATAGCCGGGTCTTCAATTGTTAAATCAGCCACGGCAAAACTAGACAAAAGTTTGGCGGCTTTTTTAGCCACCTCTTCTTTGGACAGCTGAATTTCAACGTATAATCCGTCATAATTTTTAATCTCTCCGAATCCTATTAGCTTATCTTTATCCACCATTTTTTCAAAATCTGCCTTAATAATTTTATATGGGGCAAATTTTTCCACGATCTCTGTAAGCAGCCCGTCATATAAAATTTTGCCTTCATTAATGATTATGACTCTTTTACACAGCTCTTTTACATCGCCCATGTAATGGGAGGTTAATACAATAGTGGCATTAAATCTTTCGTTATATTCTTTGATAAAATCGCGCATAGTTTTTTGAGCTACCACATCCAGCCCAATGGTTGGTTCATCTAAAAACAGCACTTGAGGTTGGTGTAAAAGCGCGGCAATCAGCTCACACTTCATCCTTTGACCTAAAGATAATTTTCTGACCTGAACTTTTAAAATGTCTTCCACATCCAACATCCGGGCCAGTTGTTTGACAGTTTCCTCAAACCTTTTTTGGAGAATCTCATAAATTTCTTTATTAAGGATAAAAGTTTCCCAGGCCGGCAAGTCCCACCAGAGTTGATTTTTCTGCCCCATCACCAGAGAGATCTTTTTTTGAAAATCCGGCTGTCTTTTAAAAGGCTCAAAGCCCAATACTCTGGCTTCACCGGAAGTTGGGTATAGCAGGCCCGATAAAACCTTCAGAGTTGTGGTTTTGCCGGCACCGTTGGGGCCGATAAATCCCACCAATTCGCCTTCATCTATCTTGAAAGAAACTCCGTCCACAGCTTTGACAACTATGTATTTTCTTTTGAATAAAGATTTGATGGATCCTAAAAGTCCGGGCTCTTTTTGATGAACACTGTAGTATTTCTTTAAATTTTTAACGGAGATTACCGGATTTACCATTTAACCTCATTATACAGAGTTTTTAACCATAATCTATTGACTTATAGCAATTTGATGTTAATATACCAAATAATGTCCGAATGTTTTGAAGTTAATCACTGTTTTTTTACTACTTTTATTCTGCCTATTTCTTCCTCCCTTTGTGGCTGCTGAAACTGATGGGCAAATTTTTTCTGATAATTTTTCTGATGGGAATTTGGATGGATGGAATATTGAGAGCGGAAATTGGTATATAAATAATGGGAATTTAGCGGGGTCTAAATCAGGGACATTTTTAGGGGGAAGGGTCAATAACGGGTTAAAGGATTGGGAAAACTACTCCCTGGAACTTGATTTTAATATACAATCCGGCATAGATGCAGGGGTAGGCTTCAAGTATACCCCAAATATCAGTGGGTATGAGATAAATTTAAGGGCAGGAACAGGAATCTTTAATACTCCCCAGATCATTTTAAGGAAAAATCAGGCAGGAGTGGTGAGTGTGGTGGGGGATACCCACACATTTCCACTGGTAAACGGTAAATGGTATCATCTGAAGCTGGAAGTTAGCGGGGAAAATATCAAGGTTTGGATTGCTGATACTTTAGTATTTGATATTACAGATCAAGATACTCAAGTTACAAAAGGCGGGATAACTTTCAGCTATTGGACAGGAGCTGTAGGGGTAGTTTATACCAGGTTTGATAATGTGGTAGTCACATCCCTGGCTCCACCCCCGCCTGCTAAAACTCCCCTGATAATAATTCCGGGGATAGGAGGGTCTGAGTTAAAAGTTAACCAGGATACCATCTGGTTAAAAGATGACGGACATGGAGGAGAATATAACAGAGCTTACTTAAAGGATGAAAAGGTTTGGGTGAATGAAGGGGAAGCTGCAAAACCGGGGGATGATGATTATTTTGATATTTTAAGGATGAAAGAGGATGGGGTTACATCTGAGGTAGATATGGGTATAGGCGGCAGTTTAGTTATGCGAGCTTATGGAGAAGCAGTAAAGTTTTTTGAAGATAATAACTACACACTAAATCAGGATTTATTCATATTTCTCTATGATTGGAGAAGAGATTTATCAGAAACCTCACAACTGCTTGATCAAAAGATTCAGCAGATAAAAGAACAAACCGGATCTGATAAAGTGGATATTATCTCCCATTCAATGGGAGGATTAGTTGCAAGAAATTATATAGCTGATACCACTAGGGCTCAGAATGTCAGAAAGTTATTCGCATTAGGAACTCCCCACTTAGGGGCTGTAGATTTTTTAAAGGCAATGAGATATGGTATTTGCCTCATAGAGATAGGACCATTATGTCCAATATTAGCAATATCAGAAGTAAAAGACGTTGTGCAAAATATGATAAGCGGGTACCAATTGGCTCCATCGCAAATATACTTTAATTTTTATTCTGATGAAGACAACTCCCACCCCTATCCTTATAGAACCGAATATGGAACATTAAATTATCTACAGATTCAAAATCTTTTAACAGCCCTCGGTCATAACACCTCACTATTTAATCCAAGTGAGACTTTTCATTCTATGGACTCCACTCTGGATAATACTAATGGTGTTGATGTAATTGTAATAGCTGGATCAGGCCAACTCACTTTGGGACAAATTGTTGAACTGAAAGCTATTTCTCTATTAGGAACAGATAATATAAAGAGGGATATAAGAATAATCAACGGAGATAAAACTGTTCCTTTATTTAGTGCTTCATTAAACGATCCCTCTAAAAATTTATCTTTGCTTGGTTCTGCAAGAGTTTATTATACCAATCAAAAACACGATGATTTAGTTATTACTGGTCCTGCCCTAAATTTGGTTAAAAACATTTTGGAGGAAAAAAATGAGTTACCAGATGGGGTATCGAATCAACCTTACCCATTACCGCTTCTTTATAGAATATTATCTGTTCATTCTCCTGTTAATATCCATGTTTTTAATTCAACAGGTAATCATACGGGTTCAATCGAAAATGGAGACTTTGAGGCAAATATCCCAGGAAGTTCCTATGATACTTTGGGTGATGCTAAATTTATTTATCTGCCTGATGATGGTGTATACAGTGTTAAATTTGAAGCAACGGATAATGGTAGTTTTGATTTTAAAATCAGAGAATTTGAAGATGGCATAAATTCAGAAACCATACTATATAAAGAAATTCCCTTAACGAACAACACAAAAGCGGAAACTGTTTTTGATACAACTTCAGATCAACACCCAACTGTTCATGTTGATGAAAATGGAGATGGGATTTTTGATTTTGATGTAGAGCGCTTCAGTGTACTAGAAGGAAATACTAACAATGATTATACGCCTCCAGAGATCTCTTTTGATGTGAATCCCAAATCTATATGGCCACCAAACGGGAAAATGGTTGATGTAAACATTAAGGGTAGCATAGTTGATGAGAATCCTTATCTAATAAGAGTTTTGGTTGATGATGAGTATGACTTAATAGAACCATCAATAACAAATTATTATCAGACAGAATTTAATCAAACGATTAAGTTAGAAGCTTCCAGAAAAGAAGAAGATCAAGACGGAAGAACTTATACAGTAAAGATATTGGTTACTGATTTAGCAGGTAATACTTCCTTTGCCACTGCTGAAGTTATCATTCCTCATGATCAGAGTGAGAAAAAGTAATTATCTTTTGGCTGTCATTTTTTGTAGAGCTTTCCATATAATCCAAATAATTATAAACCAAAAGGCTATATCTAAGAGGAATTTTGTGTAATCTGTAGATGATCCAAGTAAGCTGACGGATGAAAAACCAAAAGGCATACCTATCTTACCGGTTGTTATGTTAAATACAAAATCCGCCATTGCCACTCCGTAAGTTACTACCACACTTAACCCTAAAATTATTAAAAATACTTTTTTTGACATAAATAAATATTACCACAAAAAAACTCGCACATGGCGAGTTTTCTTGAAAACTTACTTTTCAGCAAGCATATATTTTTATAACAGACAGAACCGGTCGGGTCAAGTAGTACAAAATAGATCAAGTCAATTTACAATTTACAATTTACAATTTACAATAGAGATATGATGATTTATCTGGCTACAGATCATGCAGGGTTTGCGTTGAAAGAGAAAGTTAAAAAATATCTTCAGGATTTAGGGTATGGAGTAGAAGACTTTGGGGCCTACAGATTGGATCCAGATGATGATTATCCTGATTTTATCTCCAAGGCAGCAGAGGCAGTTTCAAAAGATCCTCAAAACAGAGCCGTAATCCTGGGAGGCTCAGGACAGGGGGAAGCAATGGTGGCTAACAAATTCCCAAACGTCAGAGCGGTTGTTTACTATGGGGGTATGGATGTAATTCCTCTGACAAGGGAACACAATAATGCCAATATTTTATCTTTAGGGGCAAGATTTCTAACGGAAGATGAGGCAATCGAGGCTGTTAAACTTTGGCTGGAAACTCCATTTACAGAGGAAGAAAGACATATAAGAAGAATTGAGAAAATAAAAAAGATAGAAGAGCTACTTTAATGGTTCAAATCATTCCGGCAGTTTTAAGAAAGACAGAAGAGCAATATGTAGATGATATGAATAGACTTTCATCTTGTGAAGGATTGAAAGATGGTTGGGTACATATTGATCTTGCGGACAATAAATTTGTTCAAAATGAAACAATCGGGCCTGAAACAGTTAAAAAATTCCCGACAAATTTCCGCAAGGAAGCGCATCTAATGGTTTCTCACCCTAAAGATTGGATAGGTAAATTAGTTGAGGCAGACTTTGACAGAATAATCTTTCATATAGAATCTGCTGATGATACAGAAGAGGTGATAGGTTACATTAAGAGTAAAGGTTTGTCAGCAGGATTGGCCATCAAAATGGATACACCTATTGAAAAACTGCAGCCTTTTGTGGATAAAATAGAAGTAATACTGGTGATGTCAATTATACCTGGTTTTCAAGGACAGCAGTTTATTCCCGCATCACTAGAAAAGATTAAGCAGATTAAATCAAAGGGTTGGCCGATTCAGATAGGTGTTGATGGAGCAGTCAGGGATCAAAATGTGAAACAGTTAGTTGAGGCAGGTGTTGAAAATCTCACAGTTGGCTCTTTCCTTTTAAAAGGTAATATTGAGGAAAATTTAGAAAAGTTATGGGAGACAATTCATGGACAGTAAAAATAGCTTGAAAGCAGAAAGCATTGATAGGGTGGCCATATTTGGTTATGCCGACGCCAAAGAAGGAGAGGAACTTTTTACCTCAGTAGTAGAGGTTGCCAAAGCACTGGCTCAAGCAGGCTACGTTGTGGTGGATGGGGGAGGTCCGGGAGTGATGCTGGCTGCTTCCAATGGCGCCAAACAAGGAGGTGGAAAAGTTATTGGAGTAACGTTTTATCCGAAAGATGCCCTAAATTTTGAAGGCAGGGATCCCAAAAACGAGATCGATGAAGAAGTGATTACCCACTCGTATGTTGAGCGAACCTTGCGTCTTTTAGAAAGAGGACAAACTTTTGTGATTTTTAATGGAGGGACAGGCACAATTTCAGAATTCGGTATGGCCTGGGGATTAGCCAGGCTGTATTTTGGCCACCACAAACCATTGATTCTATATGGAAAGTTTTGGCCGGAAATTATAGAAACTTTTAAAAAAAATATGAAAATCAGAGAAGAAGAGATGAGGGTTTTTAAATATGCCAACTCCCCCCAGGAGGTTTTAAATGCTATAGTAGAATTTGAGAGGGAAATTAAACAAGGGATTCATAAACATATTCGCATTGTGGGGGATGTCGAAGGTGAGAGCTCATTTACTCTTTAACTTATGTCAATTACTGCCCAGGATATTCATAAATTAGAAGAGCAGGCTGTTTTGATCCGGGAAGATATCATCAAGATGCTTCTGGAAGCAGGTTCCGGGCATTCTGCCGGACCTTTGGGGATGGCGGATATATTTAGTGCCCTTTATTTTAATGTTTTAAAACATGATCCGGCCAAGCCGGATTGGGATGAGCGGGACATGCTGGTTTTATCCAATGGCCATATCTGTCCGGTCTGGTATGCCACTTTGGCTCATGCAGGATATTTCCCTATCTCGGAGCTTAAAACTTTAAGAAAATTAGGAACAAGACTACAGGGTCATCCTCATAGAGGTTCTTTGCCTGGAGTAGAAACAACCTCCGGTCCGCTGGGCTCTGGTTTATCTCAAGCTTGCGGGATGGCTTTAGGACTAAAAATGGATAGTTCCAAAAGGTGGGTTTATTGTTTAATGTCAGATGGAGAGCAGGATGCGGGCAATACTTGGGAAGCAGTCATGTTTGCCGGTAAATACAAACTGCAAAATTTAACCGCCATTATGGATCGAAACAATATTCAGATAGACGGTTTTACCGAAGATATTATGCCGCTTGAGCCAATCAAGGAAAAATACGAAGCATTTGGTTGGTATGTTTTGGAGGTAGATGGTCATAATTTTCAAGCAATTATAGCAGCCTGTGAGGAAGCAAAAGCAATTTTCAATAAGCCGGTATTGATCATTGCGCACACTATTCCAGGTAAAGGGGTAGATTTTATGGAAAAGGATTTCAGATGGCATGGTATTCCGCCTAATATTCAGGATGTTAAAGGGGCACCAGTAAAAGGTGAACAGGCAAAAAAAGCCTTAAGCGAGCTTCGGACTTTGGGTGGAAAAATCAGATCGGAGCATGAATGATTAACCAACAAGCGCATCTTAATCCAAAATTGTTTGATGAGGATATTGAACAAGTGCCATCCAGGAATGGGTATGGGGAGGGGTTGGTGTTAGCTGGTGAAGAAAATAAGAATGTGGTAGCGCTTTGTGCTGATTTAACTGAAAGTACCAGGACACAAGCTTTTAAAGATAAGTTTCCGGACAGGTTTGTGGAAATGGGGGTGGCCGAGCAAAACATGGCCACAGTGGCCTCCGGCATGGCTGCAGTGGGAAAGATTCCCTTTATCACCTCTTATGCCATGTTTTCTCCCGGCAGGAATTGGGAACAAATTAGAACCACCATTTGTTACAATAATCAGCCAGTTAAGATTATCGGATCTCACGCCGGAGTATCTGTAGGACCGGATGGAGCCACCCATCAAGCCATAGAAGATATAGCCATCACCCGTGCTTTACCTAATATGGTGGTGATTGCTCCTGCAGATACGATTGAAGCCAGAAAAGCTACGGTAGCTATAGCTCATCATCCGCAGCCTTGTTATATCAGGTTATCCCGGGAAAAAGTACCGGTAATTACCACTGAACAGACTCCTTTTGAGATTGGTAAAGCTGAAGTCTATATGGATGGAAAGGATGTTGCTGTAATCGCTTGTGGCCAGATGGTGTACAGAGCTTTATTAGCAGCTAATCAGTTAAAAGGGCATAAAATTAGTGTTCGAGTAATAAATTGCCACACTATTAAGCCTTTAGATAAAGATACTATATTAAAAGCAGCAGAAGAATGTGGAGCAATTGTGACAGCGGAAGAACATCAAATCTATGGCGGACTGGGGTCTGCAGTAGCTGAGGTAGTTTCCCAAAATTACCCGGTACCAATGAAAATAATCGGAGTTGAGGATAGATTTGGGGAATCAGGTGAACCGAATGAACTGCTGGAAAAATTTGGTTTGACAGTGGAAGCCATAACTAAAGGTGTAACTCATGTTTTAAGAATGAAAGATAAATAAATGGGTTGTGGATTATGCGGTGAAGCAATAACCTCTTTGATAGCTGGTTTTCTATTTTTATTCTCTTTTGTCTTTTCTATGTTAACCCATCTTTTACTAGCATCAGTTGTTTGGATAAAAGAGAAAATAGAAAATAGGGATTGATTTTTGTTTACTATGTTATACTGAATTTATGGATGAACCCAAAAGTGTAGGGTGGAAGGAAACTTTAATTACAGTCTTGATTGTTTTTGGATTAAGTCTTTTTTATGCAATTATCCGCTACAATATAGTTAGGAATGTTTCTTTTGATAATTTGCCCCTTTATATTGTCAATAAAGCAGTAGCTTTATCAGCCACAATTTTAATAGGACTCTCTTTTCTACTTGGTCCTTTGGCCCGTTTCTTTAAGAAACAATTTATACCTCATCTTTATTTGAGAAAACATCTTGGTGTGATAGGATTTGGCGTGGCTGCATTACATGCAGTGATGTCACTTATTTTACTTAATCCCGCATATTATCCTAGATTTTATTTGGAAGGAGGTAAGCTTAATTTAGCGGGTGAATCAGCTATGCTTTTTGGCATTTTATCCTTTTTGATATTTGCAGCTATTTCTGTTACCTCAATACCACCTGTTGAAAAACAGATGCACCCAAATCAGTGGAAGCTTGTCCAAAGGTTTGGTTATTTAGCATATGTTTTTGTCTTAGTGCATGTTGCCATAATGGGTTATGGAGGATGGTTTAGAATCGAATCTTGGCAGTATGGTTTGGCATCCATCAGCTTAATCTCAGCCTTGTTTATTATATTTGTTTTAACAATGAGAGTTTTGGTAATTGCTTTTTCCAAAAAATCGTGATGGAAACGAATTTTAAAATTCTGGTTTTATTTTATTCCTTTAGCGGCCATACAGCTGAGCTTTCCAAATATATAGCCGAGGGAGCCGGGGAAATTGAGGGAGCACAAGTTGAGATAAAACAGGTGCCGGAGCTTATCCCAAATGAGTTTTTTGAGAGTAAGCCGGAGCTTAAAAAGATCAGAGAGTCTTTTGCCAATATTCCTGTGGCTGAAATTTCAGATCTAACCTCAGCTGACGGTGTAGCTTTTGGTACTCCGGTTCATTTCGGCTCTTTTGCTTCACAACTGAAGCAATTTATAGATCAACTTTCCCCCATCTTTATTAAGGGAACAATGGTAGGGAAACCGGCTGCCTTTTTTTGTTCTGCCGGCTCCATGCATGGAGGGGAGGAGGCAGCCCTTATTTCCACTATGATTCCCCTGCTTAATCTGGGCATGATTCCCATTGGGGTACCCTATCCGGTTCAGGGAGAGGGGTCTGATTTTGATGCGGGCTCTCCTTACGGGGCAGTTTTTGTGTCCGGACATAAAGGCGATAAGGTACTTTCTGAAGGCGACATAAAGATTGCCAAAATTTTAGGCAAAAGACTATCTGCCATGAGTAAAGTCATAAAATACGGTTGCATCTCCTTTCCTGAATGTCAGTTTTTATCCAGTAAATACGAATAAAGGAGGTGATAAAAATATGGGTTGGGGAGGATATAGCATGATGGGAAGCAATGGAGTTTTCATTTTATTGTTTTGGTTGGTGGTGCTAGTTGATCTGGTTCTTTTGGGATTATGGCTGTTGCAAAAGATTCAAAAGAAGTAGTTTCCTAAAAAGCGGGGGATATTCTATACTAAGATAATGTTTGATTTAATTTCCGTCGGCGATAGCGTGGTTGATACGTTTATACCCTTAACTGATGCTAAAATTTTAAATGATGGTGGGGAAGTTGTCTTGGCTTTAAGGTATGGAGATAAGATTCCAGTTGGTCCTTCCACCTCGTTGGTTGCCGGGAATGCCTGTAATAACGCTGTCGGCTCCTCCAGACTAAAACTCAAAACAGCCATTTATACCCATGTTGGCAATCAATCTGATGATCAAGATGATTTTAGAATTATTAATAAATTAAAAAGAGAAAGAGTTGATACGAGATTTATCACAGAAGATCCGGGCTTGCCTTCTAACCACCATATAGTTTTGGATTTTAAAGGAGAGAGAACAATTTTAATTTATCATCAACCCTGGCAATATAAACTGCCTGATTTGGAGTTTAGTAAGTGGGTTTATTTTACTTCTTTAGGCCCGACATTTGCTCAGTCAAATTTAATAGCTGAGCTGATCAATTATTTGGAAAGAACCAATGCTAAGATGCTTTACAATCCCGGCACTTTTCAGATTAAGTTGGGAGTTAAAAAAAATGCCAGACTGCTTTCTTTAACAGAAGTTTTTATAGTTAATAAAGAAGAGGCAAAGTTGATTTTAGGTTTTAAAGATTCAGAAAAGATGGAGGTAAAAAAATTATTGGCAGGACTTTTGGATTTGGGTCCCAGAAGAGTGATCGTCACAGATGGAGGGGAGGGTTCATATGGATACGAGGGAGGTAGTTTTTTCCATTTAGGGGTTTTTCCAGCCAAACTGGTGGAGATGACAGGCTCTGGAGATGCTTATGCCACCGGAGTGTTAGCCGGCCTTTTCCATGGTGAAGGTATAAAAGATGCCATGAGATGGGGGGCAGCCAATGGAGCGGCGGTGGTGGAACACATCGGTCCTCAGGTAGGACTGTTAACTTATGATGTAATGCTGGAAAAATTAAAAGAAAACTACAAAATAGTAGTAAGGGAGATTTAAATGACAGCTAAAGAATGGTTACAAAAAGCTAAAATAGAGAAATTTGCCATTGGAGCTTTTAATGTGAGCAATTTGGAAGTCTTTAAAGCGATTGCGCAAGCTGCTGCCAATAAAAAATCTCCGGTGATTATTGAATCTTCTCCCGGGGAAACTAAGTGGATGGAGGCAGAGAATGTGGTAGATATATCCCGCAATTTCTCCGATGAATACAAAATCCCCATTTTGGTGAATCTGGATCATGCGGAAACATTAGCACAATGTCAAATCGGGATTGAGGCAGGCTATGATCTAATCCATTTTGACGGAGGGAAGATGTCTTATGAGGAGAATTTACAAATTGCCAAGCAGGTGGTGGAGCTGGCTCATGCCAGGGATTTAACTGTGGAAGGGGAAATTGACCATATTGGCGGATCCTCCACAGTTCATCAAGGTTCTGCCTCTGAGGAAGTTACAAAAGTCCCCATGACTGATCCACAAAAGGCCGCCCAATTTGTCAAAGCATCCGGGGTGGATATTTTTGCCGCCTTTTTTGGTAATGTTCATGGACTTTATCAAAGCGAAGGAAAACATTTGGATATGGACAGATTAAAACAGATTGCCGATCTAATTCCCGACACGTATCTTTCTCTACATGGAGGATCCGGCGAGCCTGATGATCAGGTCAGAGCAGCCATCCAATTTGGGGTGGTGAAAATAAATATTAATACGGAAATGAGACAGGCTTTTAAAGATACTTTGGAAAAAGTGATCGAGCAGAATCCTGATGAGTATGCCATGTATAAGGTGGAAGGTCCGGTTTTGGAAGCTGTCCAAAAAATCGTTGAGCAAAAAATGGCAGTTTTTGGATCAGCCGGAAAAGCATAATATGGATCTCAAGGTTATCATCATCCTGATCGCTGTGATTGCTCTGGGAGGCTTTCTATATCTTAAATCCGGGGACAGTCTGCCGGGGGATCGAATTTATCCGATTAAAAGCATTAAAGAGGAGATTTATTTATCATTGAATAGTTTAAACTTCGAGAGTTTAATTGATGCTAATATTGTCTTAGCAAATGACAGAGCGAAAGAGGTAGTCAAACTGGTAGAGAACCAGGCAAAAGAGGATTTGATAAGAGAGACGCTTTTGAGATTGAATAATAATCAAAGAAGTGTTTTAGATTATACAATCAGAATCAGGACGAGAGGATCTTTCGCAGGAGATTATTTTAACAAGGCGGAAGCCGTCCTAGAGGAACATCAAAAAATATTGTCGAATTTATACTATGCTATTCCGAATGGGCTGTATTCAGATTTGGATAATGCTTTAGATACTACCAGTCAACTTCTTGATCGAGTTAGGGCAAATAGATAGCCAGAGGGGTCATTGATTAACTGCGGAGGAAAATGTTAAGCTGAATTTATGGCTAAAGTTGTGGTAACCAGAAAAATACCGGGAAATGGAGTTCGGATGTTGAGGGATGCTGGGTTTGAAGTAGCGGTTTCTCCGCATGATCGGGTTTTGGAAAGAGGGGAGCTTTTAAATTTTATCCAGGGGGCTGATGGGGTACTTTGTATGCTGACGGATAAGGTGGATGAGGAGTTTATCAATGCGGTAGGCCCCAACTTAAAAATAGTGGCTAATTTTGCAGTGGGTACCGATAATTTTAACCTTCCTGCCCTCCTGTCGCACAATGTTCAAGCCACCAATACCCCGGATGTGTTAACTGAGGCGGTGGCAGAGCATGCATTTGCACTAATTATGGCCATTACCAGAAGAATCGCTGAGGCTGATAAATTGGCCAGATCAGGATTTCCTCCTGCCTTTGGACCGGAGGTACTGTTGGGGATGGAGCTTAAGGGAAAAACTTTAGGGGTTTTAGGTTTAGGCAGGATTGGCTCCAGAGTTGCTGAAATAGGTAAGAGTATGGGAATGGATGTAATTTATTATGATATTAAGCAGAATGCTGATTTTGAAGCTAAAGTGGGAGCAGTTTTTAAATCCACGCCGGAGGATTTATTAAAAGAAGCCGATGTAGTTTCTGTTCACGTACCCCTTTTAGATTCCACCAGACATTTAATTAATACTGACAGATTAAAGATGATGAAGCCCACTGCATATTTAGTGAACACTTCCCGTGGACCGGTAGTGGATGAAGTAGCTTTAGTGGAAGCCTTAAAAAATGGCACAATTAAGGGGGCTGGGTTGGATGTATTTGAAAATGAACCTAATCATGCTCCTGGTTTGGATGAGCTGACTAATGTGGTGATGACCCCCCATATTGCTTCAGCCACCATTGAAGCCCGCTCAGCCATGGGTGAGCTGGCAGCCAAAAATATCATAGCTGTTCTTTCTGGACAACCACCTCTTACTCCTGTTAAGGTATAAGTATGGATCCGCTTTATGATGTTATCATTATTGGTGGGGGGCCGGGAGGAGTGGCGGCCGGGGTTTATTGTGCCAGAAAACAACTCAAAACCTTACTTATTACCGAATCTTTTGGGGGACAAAGTTTTGTCTCGGATGATATCCAAAACTGGATTGGGGAGACTCATATTTCCGGTTTGGATTTGGCCAAAAAACTGGAAGCTCACATCAGAACTTATCCGGATATGGTGGAAGTAAAAATGCCGGGGAAAGTGGTGGAAGTGAAAAGTATTGCTTGCACTGAGCCTGCCGATGGTGGCCGAATGTGCGATTTTGAAGTCCAAACAGATAAAGGAGTTTATCAGGGGAAAAGTGTTATTTTGGCATCCGGTGCCAGACGTAGAAAGATGGGAATTCCCGGAGAAGATAAGTTTGAAGGAAAAGGGGTGGCATATTGCTCCACCTGTGATGCTCCCGTATTTAGAGATAAAAAAGTAGTGGTGGTTGGTGGAGGTAATGCCGGACTTGAAGCTGTTCAAGATCTTTTTCCATATGCATCAGAAATTTATTTATTGGAAGGCGGACCTGCTTTGCGCGGTGACCCTAAAACAGTTGATGAGATCAGCAAAAATCCCAAATTAAAAGAGATAATTGTAAATGCCAAAATCAAAGAAGTGGTGGGTGAAACCTTAGTTTCCGCCTTGAAGTATGAATTAAATGGTGAGGAGAAAACTTTAGAGGTGGAGGGGATTTTTGTGGAGATTGGCTCTGTACCAAACTCAGAAATGGTTAAGGATCTGGTGCAACTGGATGATCACGGACAAGTAACGATCAATTTCCAGCATGCAACAACCTCCCATCCGGGTGTATTTGCCTGCGGAGATGTGACAAATGATCCCTACAAACAAAACAATATCTCTGCGGGAGATGGGGTTAGAGCAGCCCTGGCAGCGTATAGTTATCTATTAAATAGGGAAAAACAATCCCCGGCAGCGGAGAAAAATTATGCCTGAGGTAGTGTCTGATTTTTGGAAAAAGTGGAGATACCCTTATTTATCATCGGTTTTAATAAGTGTTCTGATCGCCATCATCCTGGCCCAAAATCAAGCCTTTAAGGATTGGTTGCTTCATCTGGGATCTTTAGAATATATTGGGGCATTAATTGCCGGATCACTTTTTGTCTCCTCATTTACCGTGGCTATTTCAACAGTGGTGATAGCCATTATGACCCAAAATTTACATCCTATGGCTTTGGCTTTGATTGGTGGAGTGGGAGCAGTGGTGGGTGATTATTTAGTTTTTAAGTTAGTCAGAAGCCACTTGCAAGATGAGATAATCTCACTGTTTGGCAGAGATAACACTAATTATGTTAAAGCATTCCTGAAATCCAAATATATTGCCTGGATATTGCCTATTATTGGAGTTTTCATAATTGCTTCCCCTCTACCGGATGAGCTGGGAGTGTCACTTTTGGGAATTTCCAAAATGTCTGAGGCAAAATTTATTTTAATTTCATATTTATCAAATGCTGTAGGAATTCTAATGATTGCATCAGTTGCTAAAGTGCTATGATGTAATTATGTTGAATAGATTCTTAGAGTTTTTTATAGTGGGGTTGGCTTTAGGGGTTTTAGAGGATTTAATTGCCATTACTTTGGCAACCGAAAAGGCGATTGACTTGAGGGTATTTGTGATTGCCTTTTTCGTGGCATTTCCATTTGCTGTTTTTTCAGAGCTGATTGTAGATCACGATAGGTTTAAAAGATTCATGGGCCGTTTGTTTAAAAGGAAATCTAGTAGTTAAACTATGGTAAGGAAGAAAAGAGTTAACTATAAAATCTCCCCATTGCTGATTTCTGCATTATTTATATTGTCGGTAATATTTTTTTCATTATTATTAACTCTTAACGTTAAACAAACCGGTGAAGAAAGCGCACTCGCCATATCGTCAATTAAACCAGCACCAGCGCTAATTCCAACTCCAACCGCAACTTTCAGTCCGACTCCAGAGTCTACATACCTTGGTTTTTGTCTAAATGTGCCGATGTTGCTTTATCATCATGTCAAATCTTTGGATTCAGCCAAAGAGAGTGGTCAGGGATTTTTGACAGTTGACACGCAGGTGTTTGATGCCCAGATGCAATACTTGATCAGTAAAAATTACCACACCGTTTCTGTAGATGAGCTGGCAGCGGCCTTAATAAATAAAACCGGTTTACCTCCCAAAAGTATCGTGATAACTTTAGATGATGGATACGATGATGTATATGATAATGCCTACCCCATTCTTTATAAATATCAGCTTAAAGCTAACTTGATGATTTCAACTGGCCTTTTGGGAAACAGTGGTTATATGAGCTGGGATCAGCTGAAAAGGATGGTAGACGCAGGCTTAATTACAGCTTATGATCACAGTTGGTCACATGCCTCTTTGACTAATCTTTCTGATGAAAAGCTCAAATATGAGATTTTAACTGCTAAACAACAACTTGAGGAAAGATTGGGAAAGCCGGCTAATATTTTTGCCTATCCTTACGGGTCAGAGAATCAGAAGGTGGTTAATTTGTTGAAAGAAAATGGTTTTGTGGCAGCTCTTTCTACCATACCAGGATCTACACAGTGTGACTCTTTTATAATGTCACTTCACAGAACCAGGGTTGGTAATGTTCCCTTGGGGCAATACGGGATCTAAGATCAGCAAAACTCGCACACGTTTTTTGGGATATCTACTCTCTTGCAACACCTAGAGCAGCAATAGACTTGTCCTTGATGAGTATATTCCTCTCCTGGTTTGATAGTTTTACCACACTTGATACATTTGTGGGCTACAGTATCTTTGGTCATATTGATAATTTATCAAATTGTTTAATACTCAGTCAAGTCTGGCTTCTGAACAAGTTAAAAATGGGAGTAATCACCAAAATTCTCATGAAAAACAGCAGGAAAATACCCGTCCCCAAAAGTAGCACCCAATCTTGGAGATGAAGCGGGGTCACTTTGAACAGTTCCTGTAAAGTTACCCCAGCAAAAGATAAAGGTAGGTATAAAATGATCAGCTGGAGTGCGAGTGAACCGGCTATGGCCAAAACTAGATAAATATTGGAGAAAAAGGGCAGTTTATACTCTGAGCGGATGGCTACAATCCTTAACATTTCATAAAAAACAATACTGGTAAAAACCATAGTTTGTTCATAGATTGGGTCTCTCTGATAGATAAAGAAAATTGCCAAAATGGCGATGGTTAAAAGGATACTGACTAATATCAGTGGTCCCAAAAATTTTCCACCCACAATTTCCTCCCTGAATTTTTGTGGCGGAATACTCATAATGTTGGTGCGAGGTGGATCTACTCCCAAGGCGACAGCCGGTAAGCCATCGGTCACAAGATTTATCCATAAAAGATGAACTGGCAAAAGAGGCAGATGGCCTCCACCCAAAAGCACAGCTGTTGAGATGACCATCACTTCCATCAGGTTTGAGGAAAGCAGATAATTTACAAATTTTCTGATGTTGTCAAAAATAGCTCTACCCTCTTTGACAGCCGAAACAATGGTTTGGAAGTGATCATCCAGAAGGATTATGTCTGAGGCCTCCTTGGCCACATCCGTGCCGGTTATTCCCATAGCCACCCCGACATCAGCTGCTTTTAAGGCTGGGGCATCATTGACTCCGTCACCGGTCATGGCCACTTGGTGTCCATGAGCTTTTAGAGCTTTGATAATCTTAATTTTATGTTCAGGATTGACTCTGGCATAGATTGCGATTTCTTCGACCTGTTGCCTAAATTGCTCATCAGACAGTTTATCTAGATCAACTCCGGTGATAGATTTGCCAGTGATCCCAATTTCTTTGGCAATAGCCTCGGCAGTTAATAAGTGATCTCCGGTAATCATGACCACCTTGATACCGGCTTGTTTCTGACAAACCTCAATTGCCTGTTTAACCCCTGCTCTGGCAGGATCAATCATGCCGACAAGACCTAAAAAGGTGAGATTTTCTTCTTTTTCAGAAGAGCCATAAGCAATAGCCAGAACCCTTAAGGCCTTTTTGGCCATCTCATCATTTTTCTCAAGAATTTCTCTTTTTTGCTGCTCAGTTAAGTTTGAGCATTTTTCCAGGATAATTTCTGTGGCACCTTTACTGACAATGAGATTTTCCTGCCCGTTTTTAACCACCACCGACATCATCTTTCTTTGAGATGAAAAGGGAATCTCGGATATTCTGGGATAGTTTTTTAATAAAGTTTGCTGATCTAAGCCGGCGTCGATGGTTGCCTGAATTAAAGCAGCTTCTGTTGTGTCACCGATGATCTGACCCGCTTCGCCACGAGGCGAGTCTCCACTGACTCTGGCATTAGAGGCCAAGAGACCATAGGTTAAGATTTTCTCTCTATTGTCTCCATAAATTTCAGTCACTTTCATCACCCCTTCTGTTAAAGTGCCTGTTTTGTCAGCGCAGATTACATCAGTTGAGCCTAAAGTTTCAGCAGCAGCCAGGTGTCTGATCAGAGATTTCTGTTTCAGCAGTCTTCTGGTACCTAAAGCTAAAGAAATAGTCACCACAGCCGGCAGCCCTTCAGGAATTGCAGCCACAGCCAGGGCAATAGCTGAAATTAGAGCATTGAGTACATTTTGACCAAACAAAAATTGTTCAATTCCGATGATGGCTGCAATAACCAGGACAATTCTGCCTATTAACTTTCCTAGGTTGTTTAATTTTATCTGCAAAGGAGTAAGCTTTTCCTCTTCTTTAGAAACAAGGGTAGCGATTCTGCCAATTTCGGTGTTCATGCCAGTTGACATAACAACGCCTATGCCTTTTCCTGCAGCAACTGCCGTTCCTGAAAACCCCATATTTTTCCTGTCAGCTAAAATTGTGTCCTCAGGCAAAATTTTCAGATCTTTGCTGACAGGGGTTGACTCTCCTGTTAAAGAAGCTTCATTAGTTGCCAGATTAAATACCTGGGTTAACCTTATATCAGCTGGTATCTTTTGACCTTCTTCCAGAACAATCAAATCTCCAGGAACTAAGTTTGAGCTGGGAATTTGGTGTAATATGCCGTCTCTGTAAACATTTGCATTTACCGTCACCAGTTTTTTAAGAGACTCTATGGTTTTTTCCACACGGTATTCCTGGATAAAACCGACAATGCCGTTTAAGATGACAATGGCTAAAATAAGGGTGGCATCTAAAGTCTCTCCCAAGACCAAGGAGACGATGGATGCTGCTAAAAGGATCAGGATTAAAAAACTTGTGAACTGGGAGAAAAATATTTGCAAAACGCTTTTGCCTTTTTCTTCTTTTAAAACATTGGGGCCATATTTTTTAAGCCTGCTTTCAGCTTCCTGAGAGGTTAATCCCTTTTCAGAATCAGTCTGAAGTTCTTGTATTATTTGCTCAACTGGTTTGGTATAGGCTTTTTCCATGAGGTCTTGTTTTTAGTGTAATACATATGTGTACAATGGTATAGATGATGAAATTCTTGGAAGTTTTAGCACACGAAGGTGAGGAAGTAGCCGAGGTGGTGCAACCTGCTTTAGATGAGGTAATCAGGACAAATTCCCTGAAATATTCTTTAATTGCCGGCGGGATACTTTTGGGGGTGGGTGTTTTGGCTCTGCTTTTTAAAAATGCCTCCGAAAAGATTAAATATTGGCTGTTTGGGGCAGTGGTAGCGGTGGCTATTTTAAATACAATTTATTTGGCCGGTTCTACTATTTATCTTAATCAAACTTCTCAAACAGGCGGGCCGGTCCACTGGCATGCTGATTATGAGGTTTGGAACTGCGGGGAATTGGTGGAGTTAAAAGATCCGGAAGGGTTTTCCAATAAAGTAGGAACTGAGGTAGTTCACGAACACAACGACAATCGAGTTCATATCGAAGGAGTAATTTTGGAAAAACATGATGCAAGTATCGGACACTTCTTTGATGTGTTGGGAGGAGATTTGGAGAAAGGCCATATGGCTCTACCAACAGAAGATGGTTTATTGGACATGGAGGATGGCAAAGGGTGTCCTGACGGTCAAGAGGCTAGTCTGCAAGTGTTCGTTTACCAGACAAAAGGTGATTCCTTTTCCCAACAGAAGTTAATTAATAACCCCCAAGATTATATAATTTCTCCTTTTGGTCAGGTTCCACCTGGTGATTGCATCATCATTGAATTTGGTCCCCAGAAAGATAAAACAGACAAACTCTGCGCTTTTTACAAAGTAGCTAAAGAAAAAGGAGAACTACATGAACGTTGATATTCATTTGCCAACTTTAGGCTTAGTTTTAGGCTCTGCAGCAATTGATTCCATCAACCCTTGCGCCATTGGGGTGTTGATTTTGATGATTTCCATAATTTTGGGAGGACACAAGTCTTTAGGCAGGATGTTATTTTTGGGAGGACTTTATATTCTGTCAATTTTTATAACTTACCTTTTAGCAGGTTTGGGGCTTTTGTATTTCCTGGGCTCAATTCCCTTATTTGTGACTGAATATATTTCTATTGCGGTAGGTTCAATCATAGTGTTGTTGGGACTTATTGAGGTGAAAGATTACTTTTGGTACGGCAGGGGTTTTTCCTTGGGGATTCCCGTGGTCTTTGTCAAAAAAATTCATCAAATGGCCAAAAATGTGACTGTGCCGGGAGTAATTATTACCGGAGCTTTTGTGGCAGGAGTGGAACTGCCTTGTACGGGAGCTCCTTATTTGGCCATTATTACCATTTTATCTACCAACTTTAATTTCCTGGCTTTTCTTCTGCTGGTTTTATATAACATAGTCTTTGTTTTACCCCTGGTGGTAATTTTACTGATGGTGGCCGGAGGTACCAAGCTGCCGGCTGTGAAAGCCTGGAAGCAGGAAGCCAGAGGATTTATGAGGTTGGCCATAGGGTTACTGCTGATTGGATTAGGCTGGTTGCTGATACTGATTGCCAATGGTACTATAAATTTCGGATAATTATGACACATATCGTTAAAAGAAAAGGACATAAACAGGAATTTGATGAAAGGAAGCTGTATGCTTCTGTTTACGCTGCTTGTTTATCTGCTCATGTGGACAAGGAAGAGGTAGAGGCCACAGCCAACTTAGTTTGCAGAGAAATCAAAAAATGGATGTCTGATAGAGAAGAAATTACCAGTGATGAAATTTTTAGACAGGCTGCCGAGGAACTGATGGCATTAAATAAAGACGCTGCCTTTATGTACACTACCCATAGAGATGTTTCCTAGTGAACGTAGACTCTGGTGCCGGGGTTTTCCGGGGTGGCTCTGACTGCATTTACTCCTAGTGGGACCACCGGTTCTGCCCATTCGAATATTTGGGCAGCATTGGCTAACGGTTCATTGACACAGCCATGAGACATGGGATGACCAAAATTATTATGCCAGTAGGCTCCATGGATGGCATAGCCTTTATAGAAAAACATATTATTGGGGACATTGGGAAGATAATAATATGTTCCCAGTTCTTTTGAACCTCCTGACATCAGTTGAGAGCGGGTTTTATACCAGATATTAAAAGTACCGGTGGGGGTAGGCGCCCATTTACCGGATGAGATGGGATACTCCATCACCAACTTATTTCCTTCCCAGGCTCTTAATTTTTGCTCATCCAGAGAAATCTCAATCCATTTTTCCTCACCTTGAGCATTAGTAGTTCCCAAGACAGCCTCGTTTTGCTGTTGGGAGAGCGCTTGGCTGAATTGATTAGCCAGGGAAGTTTTGGGATAGTTGATAATTTCTCCATTAAAAATTGCCATACTGGCTGTTTCATTAAAATTTCCATTTGAGTTTAAAACCTCATTTTCTTTACAACAAGAGATGGTCTGATCGCCTGAGATTCCGAGTCTATAGACGATATTTCTCTTGACGCTTTGAAAGTTAAAGATAATGAAAGTAATTGCAGAAATAATCAGTAAAACAGGCAAGAGACGGTGTAACATAAAAGTTTAGCGTGCCGTCTATCACACCTAATTTCATTGTGGGATAGACTTGGGCTGGACGTCAAGAGGCAGTTTGGTTAAGATATAAATTTCCTAATGAAAAAGATGAAAAAGCTAACCTTTTTATTAACCTTACTAATAATTCTGGCAGTAATTTTGCTGATTACTTTAACCTCCGATCAAAAGTTGATCTTGATTTCACCTCTTTTAAAAAACGAGAGGGTATTGGGGATCAATCTGTGGTTTCCGCAGCAAAATTTAGAAAACGACAACACTGCTCCTCAGATTTCTGCAAAAGCTGCCCTATTTGTGAACACCCATCAGGGACAAGTATTATTTGAAAAAAATATACATGAAAAATTACCAATTGCCTCCTTGGTGAAGGTGATGACTGTGCTGATTGCTTTAGAGCACAAAGGGATGAATGATGAGTTTCAAGTCAGTCAAAAAGCCGCAGACATGGAACCGGATAAGATGCTTTTGATAGCCGGAGAAAGGCTAAGTTTAAAGGAACTATTGTACGGTATCTTTTTGGTTTCAGCTAATGATGCGGCAGAGGTATTAGCAGAGGGAACAACCGGGGACAGAGAGGAATTTATTCAGCTGATGAATGCCAAAGCCAAACAATTGGGTATGCAAAACACCTATTTTGTCAATCCCACCGGGTTAGATGAGGATTCGAATAACTCATATTCCACAACCTATGATCTGGCGGTTTTAACGAGATTTCTGATTAAAAATTATCCTGAAGTGGTGGAAATTTCCCGGACCCCGCATATTTATCTGCCGATTACCCCCAGTCATCAGGATTATGATATGTACTCGGGGATTAATCTGTTGACTACCTACGAGGGAGTGGTGGGTTTTAAAACCGGATATACTCCTGAGGCAGGTTTAACTTTAATAACTTTGGCGCAAAAAGATGGTCATGACCTGCCTGCCGGCAGGCAGGAAGTGATAGGAATACTATTGGGATCTCAGGACAGAAGAGATGAAGCCAGAGAACTTTTGGATTATTCCTTTAACAAATTAGGAATTTAGACAGCTGCTTGCCAAAGATAAGGTTTGATGATATATAGTTTAGAAATGACTTCCGAAAGGGTGCTGATAATTGTTCTGGTGCTTTTGATTATGGGGGCCGCCACGTATTTTACCATCAGCAAATTTACCAGTGAGCTCGTAGCTGTTCCATCTGCCAGTCCCACCCCGGGCAGCTTAAATTTTTATCTGACTCAGGCACCAACACCATCCGCTCAAGTACAAATAAATTCCACCTCTCAACCAGTTAACAATGTTTCCGGTGTCCAAACAGGGCTGATTAATCCTCCCCAACCTTCAGAATTACCACTGGTGAGGAATAAAAAATTAAACAAGTTTCCCGGTATTTTAGGAGAAGAACAGTTGAAAGATAAAGCAGTCACTTTGGTGACCAGTAAGGGTAACATCATCATTCAAGTTTATCCAGATGTCCCTAAGGCTACCTCCAATTTTCTGCTTTTAGCGTCAAATGGTTTTTATGATAATTTGACTTTTCACAGAGTAGAGCCGGGTCTTTTAATCCAGGGAGGGGATCCCAAAGGAGATGGGACTGGTGATGGAGGCTATACTTTTGAGGATGAACTAAATGAACGTGAATATAAAAAGGGAACTGTAGCCATGGCCAATCGAGGACCTAACACCAATTCAACTCAATTTTTTATAGTGATTGCAGATAATCCCGGTATCCCCAAAAAATACACTATTTTTGGTAGTGTAATTTTCGGCTTGGATGTGGTGGAAAGAATTGCTCCGCAGGATGTTATTTATAAAGCTGTAGTCCAACCTCTAAAATAACTTCCCGGACTATCAATAAAGGACACAATATATTGTATATTGACAGCCCTGTATATCAATATCTTATACTGATAGTGATGAAGTGCCCGTTTTGTACCAGTAGCTTAAGTAAAGTTTTAGATAAGAGGACAGTTTTAGGGCGGGGAGAAATCAGAAGGAGAAGGGAATGCTTAAAATGCGGCAAAAGATATACTACTTATGAACATTTAGCTGAGCTTAAGATTTTGGTTATTAAAAAAGACGGCAGGAGAGAACCCTTTATAGAAGAAAAGCTGAGGTTGGGATTGTTGAAATCTTTGCAAAAAAGACCGGGTCTTGACAAAGTTCCCAGGCTTGTTGATAGAATAGAAAACCGTATCAAAGAAAGAGGTTTAAGTGAGGTTTCTTCGGAAAAGTTGGGGGAGTGGGTTTTAACGGAGTTAAAGCGGTTGGATCCGATTGCTTACCTTCGCTTTGCATCAGTTTATCGAAGTTTTGGTGACCCTAAAGATTTTGCCAGAGAGATGAAGGCGTTAATATGAAAAAAATTAAAGACACAAAACCTATTTTACAGGTTGTTGCTATACCCAGAGTTGGTGCCAAGATAAAGCATACCAATGGTGAGGTCAAAAAAGTCACCAATGGCAGGAGTTTTGAAACAAGATTTGTGCCCAGATATACACAAATACCTGCTGTACCTGCAGATTTAGTGCAGCCTTCTTTTTCGGAAGCTTCCAATAAAATTTTGAAAGAAAGATATCTTTTAAAGGGTGGTAATTTGGAAGTTGTAGAGTCAGTCACTGAGAGATTTTGGCATATAGCCTATGATATTGCCTCAGGCGATTTTGATTTCTCTCCCGCACCGTCTGGTGCAGGATCGAAGCAAGTTTTAGGACTAGCTAAAGAATTTTATTCCATGATGGTCAGTCAGGAGTTTCTGCCCAACTCCCCGACTATCATGAATGCCGGTAAACAAAATGGCCTGCAGTATTCTGCCTGTTTTGTGTTGCCGGTGGGCGATTCTTTGCCGGAGATTTTTGACAGCGTCAAATATGCTGCTTTGATTCATCAAACAGGGGGAGGTACAGGTTTTGCTTTCTCAAGACTTAGAAGCGCCGGTTCAAGGGTTCACACCACCGGCGGGGTAGCCTCTGGCCCAGTTTCTTTTTTAAGGGTGTTTAATGCTGCCACAGAATCAATCAAGCAGGGCGGCACCAGAAGAGGAGCCAATATGGGAATTTTAAGGATTGATCATCCGGATATTTTGGAGTTTATCAGGTGTAAAGCAGAATTGGATGATTTAAATAAGCCAGTGTATGATGGTGTGGCACCTCTTTTACCTGATGATTCTGCTAAGAAATACTTTAAAACTTTACTTTTAGACAAACAGATTGCCAATTTTAATATTTCCTGTGCAGTAACGGAAAAATTTATGGCAGCTTTGGAAAAAGGTGAGGATTATGATTTAATTGATCCGCACACAGGTGAGGTGACGGGTCAGTTAAATGCCGGAGAGGTGTTTGATGAGATAATCGAGCGAGCCTGGGCCACCGGTGATCCGGGTTTAATCTTTATAGACAGGATTAACAATTCCCCTGCCAATCCGGTACCAAGCTTGGAAACAATCGAGAGTACAAATCCATGCGGAGAGCAGCCTTTAAGCGCCTGGGATGCTTGTAATTTAGGTTCTATCAACCTGGGTAAATTCGTTTTAGTAGATGGATCAGGAGTGGATTGGGACAGACTGAAAGAGATCGCTCGTAAAGCAGTCCACTTTTTGGATAATGTAGTGCAAACCAATCCCTATACTTTGCCACAAATTTATGATGAAGTCCATCAAAACCGTCGGATCGGTTTGGGAGTGATGGGCTGGGCAGATATGCTGTTTAAGTTGAGAATTCCTTACAACTCCGATCAAGCTTTGGAACTGGCTGAGAAGGTGATGAAATTTATCAACGATGAAGGTCATAAACAGAGTGAGGAGCTGGCTAAACTGCGCGGCTCTTTCCCCAATTGGTCCCACTCCATTTATGCTGATAAAAAATCTGCTGCTTTTAAGAAAAGACCAAAATCTTATGCTTATGAAGGTAATCGTCAAGTGAGAAACTCCACAGTTACCACCATTGCCCCCACCGGTTCCATTTCCATTATTGGTGATTGCTCATCCGGCATTGAGCCTGTTTTTGCCCTTACCTTTATTCATAAAGCAAAATCAACGGGTGATCAGTACAGAATTTTAACCATTGCCAATCAGACTTTTGAAGAAATTGCCAAAAGGGAGGGTTTTTGGTCGCCTGATCTGGCTCAAAAGGTGATGGAGCATGGATCTGTGGCAGGAGTTGATGGGGTGCCTCCCCAGTGGCAAAAAGTTTTTATCACTGCTCCTGAGATTGATCCTGTTACACATGTTAAGATGCAGGCTGCTTTTCAAAAATATACTGATAACGGTGTTTCAAAAACGATCAATTTACCAAACTCAGCCACAGTGGAAGATGTCAGAACCGCGTATATGATGGCATATGAAACAGCTTGCAATGGGATTACCATTTACAGGGATGGCTCTAAGGCTGTTCAGGTGCTAAATGTTTCTTCGACTCTGAAAGGAAGAGCTGTCCAAACTCAAGATGAGACTCCAGCTCCTATTGCCGAAAGGCCGATGATACTTAGAGGCAGAACTTATAAGGTTGCTACACCTGTTGGTGAGGCTTACATTACCATCAATAGAGACCAGAAGGATAATCCTTTTGAGGTATTTGTGACTGTGGGAAAAGGCGGGATGCATACCATGGCTGATGCCGAGGCTATGGGAAGGTTGGTATCTTTGTCTTTAAGGTTAGGTAGAAATGGTGGCTCCGTAGATCCTAAGGAGGTGGCCCAAAAAATAGTCTCCCAACTTAAAGGGATCGGGGGAGCATCATCTGTAGGATTTGGCAAAAACAGGGTGATGAGTTTGGCAGATGCTATCGCCAAAGTTTTGGCAGAGGATTTGGCTGTTATCACTGATGAAATAGACAATGTGGAACAAGTGCCTTTGAATCTGACTGCAAATGGAGAGGATAAAGGTGTTAGTTCTGAACAAACTTCTGAACCACAAACTACTAACTACTCGCTACCAACTACCAATGTAGATCTTTGCCCGGACTGTGGTTCAGCCTCATTTGTGATGGAAGAAGGCTGCAAAAAATGCCACAGCTGTGGGTACTCTATGTGCTAGCTTATTAAAATCTCCCAGAGTATAATGTGGCCACAATGTCAGGATCAGAACTAGAAGGGACACCTTTAAGTGCATTCTTTGATAATCAGATTCCCGATAGGGGGGCTATTAATACTGATATAGAAACTAATAGGAGAAGTGAATTAGCAGAAAGCATCAGAGAAGAGTATGCAAGTTTAATAAATGCTTATGGTAAATCGAATGGTAGTGCATTGCAAGTAACTGTTTTTCCAAAGCCTAGACCTGCTGGATTTGAGAAGTTTACTATTACTTCATCTAGAGGTTGTCCAACTATTACCATTGAAGATTCAAATAATGAGTTAGTTAGTTTAAAGGTAATGTTAAGAAGTGAAAAACACGAAGACTTTGTAGCAAAGTATTATGATCCAGCTACTCTTACTTCAATTTTTCCGGAAGATGCTATTGAAGTAGAATTATGGGCAAACGGGATAGCTTCGGTTTCTGGATTAAATTATAGAACAAAAGCCTTTTTCATTTACCCGGAAAGAGTCTATAAAATTGATTCTGAAGTAGGGCATATACGAATGAAAGAGGGAGGAATAGAGGCAGTTAATTCCCATTCAGAAGATAATTTACCTTCGCTGGGGGAACTTGAATCCTTAATTGCACTTGTACCTTTACTTAGAGAGCGTTATGAAGTTCTTAGAGGGGAAACGTCTCGGGTAGAATCCCATCAAAATCCAGTAAAACAATTATCCGGTCCTGTTAAAAGATTTCTTGGATTATTTCAAAGAGGAAGACTGTGAATTCTGAAAAGGGGTTAACTATTCTTTATACTGGTGAAGGGAAAGGGAAGACTACGGCGGCGTTGGGGTTGGTGCTCCGGGCTGTGGGTTATAAAAAGAAATGTCTGATAGTCCAGTTTGGCAAGATCTGGTTCACCGGGGAAATAGCTGGGATAAAAAAGCTAGAACCTTTGGTAAAAATAATTCAAGGAGGGAAGGGGTTTGTTAAAATTCTAGGGGATAAACTGCCTTTTTCCGAACACAAAAAAGCAGCTCGAAAGAGTTTTGATACACTATACAAAGAAGTTATATCCGGCAATTGGGATGTAGTGGTTTGTGATGAAATTGTGGGTGCAGTCTCGTCTAAGTTATTACCCTTGGAAAAGGTAGTAAAACTCATCAAAGATAAACCTGATCAGGTGGATTTGGTATTAACCGGCCATCATGCCCCCAAAAAGTTGATTGATCTAGCAAATTTGGCAACAGAAATGGTAGAATTAAGGCACCCTTTTAAAAAGGGAATCATGGCTAGAAAAGGTATTGACTTCTAGCACTTTAAGTAGTAGACTGCTAACAAATGGTTGATATTAACAGATTTAATATAACGACACCAGTCAAACTTAAGCCCACCATGCCAGTGGGTCCTTTAAGGGATACAGTCATCTTTCCCGGCAACTCGGTGCCGATTATTTCCGGCAGACCCAAATCCAAAGCAGCCTTGGATGCTTCCTGGAACTCCGATAAGTTGATTGTTTTTGTCACCCAGAAAAACTCCAAAATAGAGGATCCTTCGGAAAAAGATCTTTTTAGAGTCGGGACGGTTTGTTTGATTAGAAGAGTGGTCAAAAATCCGGAAGGTGAATATACCTTGCAGGCTGAAGGGGTAGCCAGGGTTTATCTCAAAAGTTACACTCAGATAGAACCCTATCTGGCAGCAGAAATTGAAGAAATTCCAGAGCTTTATGAGCGATCAGAGCAAACTGAAGCACTAGTCAGGACGGTCAGAGAACAGGTCAAAAGATATCTGGAGTTGGGTGGAAATCCCTTTTTTGACCAATCTTCTTTTGCCAACTGGTCTTTGTTTACCTATTCTGAGGATCCAAATCAGCTGGTCAACTCCATTACTCAAGCCATTGATTTTAAAACCATTGATAAACAACAAATTCTGGAAATGGTCTCTGCTGCCGAAAGACTGCAAAGGCTGTCTGAACTTTTGGCAAAAGAAATCAGAATCATGGAGATTTCTCAAAAGCTCAATCAGCAAACTCAGGAAAGAGTCTCCAGGATGACTAAAGAAGCTATTTTAAGAGAGCAAATGAAAAGTATTGAGGAGGAGTTGGGTGGAGGGGACAGCGAGCATCAGGAGATTAGAGAGTTCGAATTAAAGATTAAAAAATCAGGTATGCCCAAGCAGGTGTTTGAGCGGGCCAGAAAAGAGCTGTCTAGGCTAGCCAAAATGTCTACCTATAATCCGGAAGCAGGTTATGTCAGAAATTATCTGGAATGGTTGACAGATTTGCCCTGGAAAGTCAGCAGGCAGGCCAAGATAGATCTTAAAAAAGCAGAAGAGATATTGGAAGAAGACCACTGGGGTTTGAAAAAGGTCAAAGAAAGGATAGTGGAATATCTGGCTGTCCATAAACTGGCCGGCAAGATGAAAGGACCAATCCTTTGTTTTGTGGGACCTCCGGGTACTGGTAAAACCTCTATCGGTAAATCTATTGCCAGAGCATTAGGTCGGAAGTTTGTCAAAATCTCTTTGGGAGGTATCAGAGATGAGGCGGAAATTAGAGGCCACAGAAGAACTTATGTGGGATCAATGCCCGGCAGAATTATTCAAGGAATTAAGCAGGCCGCCACCAATAACCCGGTTTTTATGCTGGATGAGATAGATAAAATCGGTAATGATTACAGAGGCGATCCTTCAGCAGCTTTGCTTGAGGCTTTGGACCCTGAACAAAACGAGGGATTTTCCGATCACTACTTGGAAGTGCCATTTGATTTGTCTAATGTGATGTTTATCACCACAGCCAATATTTTAGATACCATCCCGCCTGCCTTAAAGGACAGGTTAGAAGTGATTAGATATCCGGGATATACAGAAGATGAAAAATTCCATATTGCCAAAAAGTTTTTGATCCCCAAACAAATTATCAATCACGGGTTAAAAGATGCTCGGGTGGAGTTTAGTGACGAGTGCATCAGAGCTGTGATTAGAGAATATACCAGAGAAGCAGGAGTCAGAAATTTGGAAAGGGAGTTGTCGGCCATCCTAAGAAAAGTGGCCAGAAAAATAGCCGAGGGTGATGGGAAAAAGCAATTTAAAATTACGCCTGATGATGTTCATAAATTTTTGGGTCCCATCAGATTCTTACCGATTCTGGCTGAGAAAGAAGATGAAGTGGGTATGGCGACAGGTTTATCGGTGACGGAGGCAGGCGGAGAAGTGTTGTTTATTGAGGTGACTCTGATGCCGGGAAAAGGTGGGTTACTGTTGACCGGGCAGCTGGGAGATGTGATGAAAGAATCCGGCCAGGCTGCCATGTCCTACGTGAGATCTCATTGGGCATCTTTGGGACTTCCTGAAAGATTTTTCCAAAAAGTGGATGTACATGTTCATGTTCCGGAAGGAGCCATTCCCAAAGATGGTCCATCTGCGGGGATTGCTTTAACTTCGGCCATTGTGTCTGCTTTTATCAGAATTCCGGTGAAAAAGGATGTGGCCATGACCGGAGAGGTAACTTTAAGAGGAAGAGTCTTAGAGATAGGCGGATTTAAGGAAAAGGTGTTGGCTGCACACCGGGCCGGAGTCAAGACAGTGGTTGCGCCGGCTGATAATCAAAAAGATCTGGAAGATATTCCCTCTTATGTCCAGGCAGATTTAAAATTTGTTTTTGTGAAAAATATGGATGAAGTATTAGATGTGGCTTTAATCAGTCCTCCAAAACACATCCAGCAAAAACCACTCCCGGTAATTCCTGCTTACCTTGCATAAATATTTTTAATGATACTTTTGTAACCAAAAGTACCCAAAAGTTTCTTGCATTGAAAGTCGAGCTACTCGTCGGATTTTTCTGATCGGGGGCTCACCCCCTCGGATATTCACTAATCGTTCAGTATCCGGTTCCCCCTGATAGAAAAATCCTCTTCGTTTAACGCTCTTTGTTTCTAATGCAAGATTAAGAAAGAAAGATTAGATAAGAATATGAGTTCTTACTTAATTTTACGCTCAAAATATGCAAAATATCCGCAGGTGTCAATGCAAATACACCCCAAGGGCGTATAGAAGATTTGAGCTCAACAAATTTCTACAATCCCGAGGTGGAGCTACACTTCCACCCCCGAGGTGGAAACTCCGCGCTCACGATGACATGGGTTTTGTTAACTCCTGAATGGTTACAAGAATCCCTGTTGACTATCAGCTTTCTTTCTACTATGCTAATACTATGCTAATAATTAGAGTGAAAAAACTGGCAAGACTTATCTCACCGTTACTTATCTTCTTAGTGTTTCCAATTAGTGTTTCCAAAGTAATTGCTCAGGAAATAATCACGATCACCCCGCCTACAAAAGGTTTTAAAACAATTGGTGGTTTTATCGACAATGTTTTAATCGTCCTGCTCTCTATCGGGGCTATTATCCTGCTTTTTATGATTGTTTGGGGAGCATATGAGTGGATCACCTCAGGAGGAGATAAGGAATCAGTCAGTCGTGCCAGAGGCAGAATCACTGCAGCATTCATTGGCCTGGCAGTTTTGGCTGTGGCTTTTGCTTTGGCTAAGCTGGCAGCCACATTCTTAGGTTTCGATATCACCAATATTATAATCCCCACTCCTCCTCCATAATAGAAAATGAAATATATCATCCAATTTAAAGATACTTCTTGACCCTTCGATAAACTCAGGGTAAACTATAACTACTGCCTCTTAAAATTTCATGGAATTTATTGTAAATAATCTTAATTTAATAATTTGGGCTGCAGTGGCGGCGGCTTTATTATATGGATTTTGGCTGATAATTGATGTTTTAAAAAGGGATGCAGGTGATGAAAAAATGCAGGAGATTGCATCAGCCATCCAGGTGGGAGCTGCAGCATATCTTAGAAGGCAGTATACGGTAGTGGCCATGGTGGCTGTGGTGCTGGCTGGTTTACTGTATTACAACTTAGGGCAAAACACGGCCTTAGGATTTCTGATTGGCGCATTTTTGTCAGCTTTGGCCGGATTTATCGGCATGTCTGTGGCTGTGAGGGCCAATGTCCGGGTAGCTGAGGCGGCCAAACAAGGCTTAAGAGGAGCTTTTGATCTGGCCTACAAAGGGGGAGCAGTCACCGGATTTTTGGTGGTGGGTTTGGCTCTTGGTGCAGTTTACGGTTTTTATCAATACACGGGTGGAGATCTCAAAGCTTTGGTGGGATTGGGGTTTGGTGGATCGCTGATTAGTGTTTTTGCCAGATTAGGGGGAGGCATTTTTACCAAAGGAGCTGATGTGGGTGCAGATCTGGTGGGGAAGCTGGAGGCAGGTATTCCTGAGGATGACCCGCGAAATCCGGCAGTGATTGCCGATAATGTGGGGGATAATGTGGGTGACGATGCCGGAATGGCAGCAGATATTTTTGAGACTTATGTAATCACTGCTATAGCCGCCATGATTTTGGGAAATTTACTTTTCGAAGGATACAAAAATGCCATTACCTTTCCTCTGGTAATTTTGGCCATGGGTATTTTAGCCTCTGTTTTAGGCTCATTTTTTGTTAAGCTATCCAATAAAAACATCATGGGCGCTTTATATAGAGGATTGATTGCTACGATGGTTTTTTGTGCGATTCTTTTTTATCCGGTCACCTCGGCTTTAATGGCAGGAAATGCAGATTACCCGGTTTTAAATTTGTATCTGGCTTGTTTGGTGGGAGTAATAGTCACAGCAGGAATGGTTTTTATTACCGAGTATTATACGGGCACTGGATATGCTTCTGTTCAAAACTTGGCTTTAGCCTCAAAAACAGGACATGCCACCAATATTATTGCCGGATTGGCTCTTTCTTTAAGATCCACTTTTTGGCCGATTATTTTAATCTGTGCAGCTGTGTTGGTCAGCTTTGCTCTGGCAGGGCTTTTCGGTGTGGCTTTGGCTGGTGTGACTATGTTGTCTTTGGCTGGGATTATAATTGCCATTGATGCTTTTGGTCCGGTGACTGATAATGCCGGCGGAATTGCCGAGATGGCCAATCTGAGTGCCAAAGTCAGAGCTGTGACAGACCCTTTGGATGCAGTTGGTAATACCACCAAAGCCGTCACCAAAGGTTATGCCATAGGTTCGGCTGCTTTGGCTGCTTTAGTTTTGTTCTCGGTTTATACTGAGGATTTTTCATCAGCAGGAGTAAAACTTGATTTTTCCTTATCTGACCCTGCAGTTTTGGTGGGACTGTTTATTGGTGGAGCGCTGCCTTATCTTTTTGCCTCTTATGCCATGGAGGCGGTGGGAAAAGCAGGAGGAGCGGTGGTGGAAGAAGTCAGAAGACAGTTTAAAGAAATCAAAGGCATCATGGAAGGGAAAGCCAAACCTGATTATGCCAGATGTGTGGAGATTGTCACAGTTGCTGCTCAAAAAGAGATGTTAGTCCCGGCTTTAATTCCGGTTGGGGCTCCCCTCTTAGTGGGATTTTTGTTAGGGCCGGTCGCTTTGGGGGGGATGTTGGTGGGGTCAATTGTGACGGGAATTTTTGTGGCCATTTCCATGACCACCGGAGGAGCTGCTTGGGATAATGCCAAAAAGTATATTGAGGGGGGAAAGTTTGGCGGCAAAGGTTCTGAAGCCCACAAAGCAGCAGTAACCGGCGATACAGTCGGTGATCCCTACAAAGATACAGCCGGTCCCGCTATCAATCCTATGATTAAGGTGGTAAATATAGTAGCTCTGTTATTGGTTCCATTTTTAAGATAGAAGAAACATTCTATGAGAGAAATCTTAGTCTTTGCTGCTTATCCTGATGATGACGTTATCGGGTGCGGTGGTAGCTTAGTAAAATATTCAACGGATAATGCAATAACCGTTGTGTATATGACTTCTGGTGACGCTGGGAGTTTGACTTATACAAAAGAACAATTAGCTGAGATTCGTGAAGCAGAGGCAAAGAAAGCTGCTAGTATCTTGGGAATAGAAAATTTGGTGTTTTTACGGAACCCTGATGGTTATTTGCAGTACAATCTAGATAATTTAGTCAGATTAATTAATTTAATTCGGCAAAAAAGACCTAATGTTATATTTACCCACTCTAACAACGACACACACGCTGATCACAGAGTAACAAATCAATTAGTAACACAAGCAGTATTTAGAGCAGCTGGTCCATGGTTTCAAGAAACTGAAGGTAAACCATGGATGACAGATACTATATTAGTATTTGAGGTTTGGACACCACTAGCTACAGTCCATTATTTGGAAGATGTAACCCAGTTTATGAATAAAAAGCTTGAAGCGCTAAGAGAACATAAGTCACAAATTAAAGATATAAGATACGACGAGTGGATTGAAGGACTCAATAGATATCGTGGGGGTAGTACAGGTATTGGAAAGTATGCTGAAGCCTTTGAAATTATCAGGATGAGTCATTTCTAGTGAATTCCACTTTTATCTAAAAGCATTTAGGTTTACAAACCCGGTGGAAATATGCCTACACACCTGGTGTGTAGGATCAAAAAATTAGTCTTCATCTATAAGCTGGTGTTTAATTATTTCTAAAGCTGTGGCATATTCTGCATGATCTAAAACAAATTTCTCATAACTTTTTGGGGATTTGAAGAAGTTTAATATTTCCTTTTTTGCAACAACTGGGTTATCAGTTAATCCCAAATAAAATGGATAAGATGACCATTTGTAAAAACGTAAATCTTTAACCATAAATGAGACCAACGGATTTAGATGAATATATCTTGAGACATGAAGTAGCTGTTCGTCTGTTTCTATTCTGACAGCTTTAAATAAAGCTTGAAAGGTTGGACCTAGAATTCGATGTTTTATATTGCGGTACTTAGTATAACTATTAATAAATTTTCTTATAAACTCAGATATTCCTCCATCTTGTAACTGTTTAACCAGTAGGTGAAAGTGATTGGGCATGAGACAATAGGCTATAACTTCCACTATCTTTTTTGTGGGGTCTATGGTGTAAATCCCATTAGGTTTATAAGTTGAATACTTTGGCTTGGGGTTACCAATCTGGTAATAGAGGAAAGTTTGAATAAAGCGAACATAATCCCTTTGATCCGAGAATGTTTGTTGCTTGTTTATACCTCTATTGTAAAGGTGATAATATTCTCCGTTAGCAAAAGGAATAGTCCTGTATGGCATTTTAAAGGACAGGAGAGCAGAGGGATTTAATCTTACATTTACAAACCCGGTTTGTCAACAGGATTACGAACCCGGTGTGTAGCCTCAAATCCAAACCGGGTTTGTAGGCTCAAATGATAAAGTTAATATCTATTAAGGGATTTAAATATTATTGTTATTGTGTTGGAGCTGGGGTTGGGGAGGTGGGTTGGCCGCCGGAGAGGACGGATTTGATCTCATTAACCACCTGCTCAGGAGTATAAGATGCTTTGATTAGATAAGCCTGAGCTCCCAATTCAAACCCTTCTTTAATGACTGCTTCCTGTCCTAAATTCGTTAAAAGTATGGTGACCATGGTGGAGTTGGGATTTTGGGTTCTATACTCTCTTAGAAGTTGCAGGCCATTTATGCCCGGAAGCATGATATCTAAAAGCAGTAGGTCAAACCTATCTTGTTTGAGTTGCTCTAAACCTGCTTGTCCATCAGATGCAGGGATGACCTGAAACCCGGCCTTTGTTAACTCCCTGGTATATAAATCCCTGATGAATTGTTCATCCTCAACCAACAAAACTTTTTTTCCCTGCGGATTCATGTTTCCATTTTAACTTAAACAGCTAACTTGTTTCAATGGGATTAATAACTTAAACCACCATGCTGGATGGATTCGCTGATAAATTTTTGGGTGTTAATTTTATCTAAAGTTTTGGAAGCAGTTGGTAAGCTAAAGTAGAATTTAGAGCCTTTTCCAATCTCAGACTCAACCCAAATTTTACCCCCCAACTTTTCCACAATAGATTTAGAGATGTAAAGACCCAAGCCTGTTCCTTTTTCAGCTGCTTGTAGGTTTGATGAGACTATAAAAAACTTATTAAACAGGTGAGGTAAAGCTTCTTTTGGTATACCGATACCCGTATCTTCTACGCAAGTTGTTACTTCAGAAGGGCTGACTTTTGTGGAAACTAATATGGAGCCATTGGGATTAGTATAGTGAATGGCATTGGCAACCAGGTTGTTTATAACTTCAACAATTCTTAAGGAATCAGCCATAACTTTCGGCATATCAGTTTGCATCCTAAGCGTTAAGGTAATGTTTTTTAGCTTGGCTTGATACTGAATATCCTCGACGGTTTTTTCTAAAACAGCAGCATAGTCCAGCGGCTCAATTCTGACCGTTAGGCTCTCTCTCTCGATTTTGTTGACAGATAAAAGATTTTCAATCAGTTGCGCCAGCTGTTTGGTGGAGGATTCAGCTCTTGTTAAAAGTTCTAAAGCATCCGGTTTTAATTTATCCTTATTTTCAGAAATAAATACAGACAAATAGCCAATAATGCTTGTTAAGGGTGTTTTTAGCTCGTGTGAGGCCATGGAAACAAAGTCCAGCTTCATTTGTTCCAGTTGCTGCTCGTTGGTTAAATCATGCAGCATCAAAATACAGCTTAAGTTGGTTTGAATACCTTCTGCTATAGCTTGAGATGTCAGATTGATTTTGACCTTCTTGCCATCTTTCCCAACCAAAGTTAGGTTTTGCCCAAAATCAGTTTGACAATACGTTTTAGGATCAACTTCACCCTGCTGTGAAAACAGATGAATCAAGGAGTCCAGAGGTTTGCCTTCCAACTCTGTTTGGGTAAATCCGGTCATTTGTTCAGCGGCTTTATTCACTAAGCTGATATTCCTTTGCCCGTCAATTGCCAAGATGCCGTCTATAACAGATGAAAGGATTAAACTTAGCTTATTTTTTTCTGAGGACAGAATAACCTTTTCAGTCTCCAAGTTTTCTTTGGTACTATTTAGAGTCTGGGCTAAAAAATTAAAAGATGAGGCCAATTCCTCAAGTTCATCACCGCTTCTGATATCAATTCTGTATCTTAAATTGCCATCTGTTAAAATCTTTGATCCCTGGATGATGCTATCTACGGGTTTTAAGGCAATAAAAATCATTAAGATGGCAAGGGTTACTGAAAATAATCCAGCAACAAGGGAAATGACAGGATCAGGAGTAATAAATATTGCCAGAAGTATAGGTAGGGAAACTGCCGTGACAATAACCAGAGAGAGCTTGAGGAGTAAATTTTTTTTGAAATGCTGCCGCATAAGTTTAAGGGTAACATAAATTTTTAAAAATTGATATAATTTGGGGGATCTGGCGCGTTCGTCTAGCGGCCTAGGACACATGGTTCTCATCCATGAAATCACGGGTTCAACTCCCGTACGCGCTACTATCTTAGACGTTATGCATCACGTAAGAATATTCCCGAAACGAGAGTTGATGAATCAAACTAAATCTTCCTAAAACGACGAGCCTTTTAGTAGCTTATTGGTTAATCTGTTAATCCCTCTGAGTAACTCAGCCGG
>Ga0209542_10001192_pt1 | contig 61830 bp, 47 predicted proteins | sample RifCSPhighO2_01_FD_184028 | JGI IMG/M metagenome (GOLD analysis project Ga0209542, IMG submission 184028) | Soil microbial communities from Rifle, Colorado - Rifle CSP2_plank highO2_0.1 (SPAdes) (version 2) | ecosystem: Environmental > Terrestrial > Deep subsurface > Rock core/Sediment ...
TAGCCGCGGCTGAAGTATCGGAGAGCGCGAAAGACGGGCGAGTGCCTGCCGCCTGCAGGAGCCAATTCGGCGTCGTCGTCCCTATCCCGACGTTGCCAGTGCTTAAAGTCGTTCCCGAGCCATCCAGGCCAGTGGCAAAAATCAAGTTGCCGATGTTGAGAGTGTTGGCGCTCCCCACGGCTGGCGCGTCTATGTCATATCCAATGATGATATTATTCGCTCCCGTAGTTAGATTATCGCCTGCCTGATAGCCCAAAAGAATATTGTTAGAGCCAGTTGTTAAACCAAATCCGGATTTATAACCCAACAGGGTTGAGTTGGCGAAAGTGGAGGCGGCCGTGCCCAGTCCTGCCAAGCTGCCGACTGCGGTATTATTCGCTCCTGTTGTGTAAAAAGCCACGTCATAACCAACACCGACATTATTCGTTCCTGAACCCAAGGTATAGAGTGCCCCGGAACCAACCGCCGTATTGTAAGCGCCGGTTGACGTATAAAGGGCGCGTCGTCCTATAGCCGTGTTCTCGTTGGCGGATGTGTTCGCAAATAACGCGCTATCGCCAACTGCCGTGTTGTAGGACCCTGTTGTATTTACTGCCGCCGAATATCCAACCGCTGTATTGCTTCCCCCCGTTAAATTGTAAAAAAGCGTCTGGTAGCCCACGGCAATATTCCCTCCACCACTGGTATTGGAATAGAGGGCATCAAAGCCCAAAGCGATGTTGAGGGCACCAGTGGTGTTGGAATAGAGCGCCCGATAACCCACGCCGGTGTTGTTATCAGCGGCATTGGTTTTACCAGTGGCATTATCGGCGGAACCGGCTTGATAGCCCAGATAGGTATTGTATTGCCCCAGGTCATATTTGCCCGCTTGGTAACCAATGAGCGTTTTAAAATCAGCGTTAGGAAAAGAGATTAAGTCAAAGACCTGAAGTAAATTGTTCGGACTCGTCGTCCCAATCCCCACATTATTCGTTGAAAAATCATACACCAACCCGCTCGTCTCAATCGCAAGACCTCCGGCAAATGTTGAAGTTGCCGAAGCGGATGAAGCCACAAAGTTCGCTGCGGTGATGGTTGAAGTTGCGGTAATCCCCGAAACCGAGGTAATGTTGCCGGAAATCAAGGTGTTATGAGCCACGATGCCGCCGAACTCAACCGAGTCGAGTTCGGGAACTTGGAGTTTGGAGGCGAGAGCGTGGAGGAGATGTTTCGCGGTCTTGAATTGACGTGATACACTTTCTACAGCCCAGCCGGCGGCGAAGTGCGGAGCAGGACTCGGTATTCCATGCTCCAAGGGTGCAAATCCCTTAGTCGGCTGGGCTTTTGAGTTGTACACGGAGTCGCTTGACAGATTATTATGGCTTGCTATAATTGCTTCAGGAATACCGAGTCCTGAAATCTGCGCCAAGCCGGAGCTGACAAAAGATGCTGAAGCAATTGCTTCGGTGTTTTTTGTTGGCAGGATTTGCTCCGCAAGCTTTTCTAATTTCTTCTCGTCATCCAAGTTCCAAGTTCCAAGTTCCAAGTTCCGTTGCAGGGCCGCCACTTCTTCTTGTTCCTCCGTCAACGCTTTTCCGGTGCGGCGATCAAGGTAATGCCCTGCGATGAAGTTGTGGGTGCCTTCTACCGTTATGTCATACACGCGTTCGTTGCCGATGAACTGGATTGAAATAATGCGGTCGAAAAGAATTGAATCACCCCGCTCTGCTTGATACGATGGATACGCCCTGGGGGTGGATTGGCTCGAGTTCAGGATTATCACCCATGGACTTGCGGGTTCGATTCCCGCCACCTCCAGGGTCTCAAGGTTTTCCACATCACCCCTTGACACGAGTTGCCTATCTGCTATACTAAACGCAGGTGATAATCCTGGTTCTCGGACCAATTTAAGTCCACCAAGGGCCGCAGTTTCTGCGGCTTTTTGGTTTCCTGAAAATTCTGGAACTGCAATCTCATCTCCCGCCGCCAATCCATAAACTTTAATCCATTCAGCACCCTCAATCGGCGATTCGGAATGGAAGGGATTTTCAAGTGTCGCTACCAGCCCTCGTTCAAAAAGGGATTTTCCTTTTGTGTTTGGATTCTTTTTGGCAAGATAGGCGTGATTGCCGGTTGTGGTTATGGTTCTACCCAAGGCGGTGATGAGCTTGTAAACCGGCTTGACACCCATGTCCCAGAGGGCCAGCACCGGCTGATACTCCATACGGCCGGTTTTTTCGTTTAAGGAAAGAATCTCGTCTCCGGGCTGGACTTGGTCAATACGGACTTCGTCGTAGATATAGTCGTTATCGTTGTTTTCTTGGTATACGCGGCTATAATAATCATTGGGATGGGCCTGCTCGGAGTGGTACGGCATTATCACGCCAACATCCAGGGGGTTCGATTCCCCCCAGGTCCATCCCTTCAATGACTTATACACATACTTGAAACTTGACAAGAAACCCCCGCTTGTTATAATAGAAGCAAGCGTGATAATGCCAACTCCACTTTGAGTTGGATGTCCAAAAGCCGCCCCAAAAGCGGTTTTTTGGTTTTCCGAGATCTTACGGGACTCAATATCGTAAACATTCTCTGAACTCCCAACTCCCGACTTCCGCCTACGCCGTCTCCTTCGCAAACGAGTGTCGCCGGTAACGCAATGCCCCTGCACGCTTAAAGTAGTCGCCGGACTCGTCGTCCCAATACCGACGTTGCCGGAACTAATAGTCGCCCCCGTGCCGTCCAACCCCGTCCCGTAAATCAAGTTGCCGATGTTGAGTTGGTTGCTTGCCGTGGGACTCGCTACTGCCACATTATTACCAATAGAGATGTTGTTGCTTCCCGTCGTAATTTGGTTATATGAGGCGATGATGGTAGCTGGACCAAAGAGGACATTGTTGGAGCCAGTTGTAATGCCAAAGCCCGCTTGGTAACCGATTGCGTTGTTGAGGTTATTGGTAGTGGAGTAGAGCGCGGAACTGCCAATGGCGGTGTTGTAATTACCCGTAAGGTTGACGCGGAGAGCGGAACCGCCAATGGCGGTGTTGTAACCACCTTCGGTATTGGAGCCAAGAGAGCTCCCCCCAATGGCGGTATTGGAGTTGCCTGTGGTGTTGGCCTGCAAAGAGGATACGCCATTGGCGGTGTTGCCGACGCCAGTGGTGTTGTATACCAAAGAGCTCTCCCCAATGGCGGTATTGGAGTTGCCTGTGGTGTTGGAGAAGAGGGATTGATAACCTATCGCAGTATTCTTGTCTGCCGCGTTCGTGCTCCCCGCCGCGCTGGAGTATCCCGCCTGATAACCGAGAAAAGTATTGAATTGCGCTCCTGATACTATATTCTTTCCAGCTTGATAACCGAGTTTAGTATTGTAGTCGGTGTTGTTGAAGTCAATCAAATCATAAACGCTCAAAAGATTATTCGGCCCCGCCGTCCCAATCCCAACGTTGCCTGATGTCTGCTGAACCACGAATTGACTTGTTCCGACCGTGAGTCCACCTGTTGAAAATGTGGAAGTCGCGGTTGTTGATTGAATTGCCAATGTGCTTGTTCCCGTGATTGCTCCGCCAAAGAATCCAGTGCCCGATACATATGAATTGCCCTGAACAGACAATAAACTGGCGGGAGAAGTCGTCCCAATCCCGACGTTGCCGCCATTGGTTACGGTCAAATAGGTGTTATGGGCGACGATGTCGTTGCCGATGAAGTTATGCGTTCCTTCAACTTCAATGTCATAGACCTGCTCCTCTCCGACTTTCTCAATTGAAGCGATTTTAGACCAGGTAAGGCGCCCCTCTTTGCTCGGCACGCCTATTTCCACGCCCCGCTCCAGGTGCATAACCTTTGTCCACACCCCCTTGACAACCTTCTCACCCTGCCCTATACTGGAAATTGCAATCGCGAGATTGCTTTTACCGCCCGTTGCAAAAGACGGGCTTTTCGTTTGCCCTCGTTCTATCGCATGCCGTATTTTCGCTATATCCACATACCTATCCGCTACCCCCAACAATTCTTTCGAAATACTGTAACGGGTGGAAATGACGATGACTCTCTTTCCTTTGCTCTGAAGAAGTTTCAGCGGATAGCGGTAGTCGCTGTCTCCGGAAAAGAGAAGGATTAAGTCGTAATGCTCTTGTCGTTCCAGCATCTCGGTAATAACCTCTGCGTCCACATCGGCCTTGGGCAGATCGCCCTTGGGCGTTTTAATAATTTTCAATAATTTTGTATGGACGCGATAGCCGAACCGTTTGAGAGATAGTAAAAACTCCCGTTGGGCGCTTGTTTCCGGCTGCACGGTGAAGTAGCCAAGATAGACAATCCGGCCAAGAGAAAAAACAAGATTTTTGAGATATTTATGATTCATTCTCCACCCCAATTTCTCAACTGATTTTTCAAGATTGGCGGCGTCAATAAACACTGCGATCCTCGGCAAAACAGAAGAACTCTGTTTATTCTCTTCAGGGCGCGCAAGGTACGGGTGGTTGTCGGTAGTGCGGATTTCCCGGCCGTCTTCGGTTTTTAGACGATAAGTGGTTTTTACGCCCATATCCATAAGCTGCCGCACGACGCGGTAAACGACGCGGCCGGCGCTCTCATCAAGCGAAGCAACTTCATCTCCCGCTTTCACATCCTTGATCTCCACCTCGTCATAGTCGTATTCAATTTCGCCGTTTTTGCCGCGGCGCCTTCTGCGACGGCGAAGCCGCGTATCTCCAGTTACGCACTGGGTTGAGCTTCCAATCGCAAACGCCGGGCCGGTGATGCCGTTGGGATTTATAGAGAGAAGTCCCCACGGACTCGTCGTCCCAATTCCCACATTATTCGTTGAAAAATCATACACCAACCCGCTCGTCTCAATCGCAAGTCCTCCGGCGAAAGTTGAAGTTGCTGACGCGCTGGATGCCACAAAGTTCGCGGCGGTGATGGTTGAGGTGGCGGTGATGCCTGACACCGAGGTGATGTTTCCTGAAATCAGCGCATTCCCCTGCACGCTTAAAGTAGTCGCCGGAGAAGTCGTCCCAATCCCGACGTTGCCGCCGGCTGTAATCCTCATTCTTTCAGATGGTGCTGTGTCTGTAATAACGTCTCTTGTTCCAAAAATTAAATCACCTTTGGTTGCACCACCAATGTTAATCTCCTGATAACCAATATAAGCTGGGGGCATTAAATCAGTTTGTATCTCTGCGTGATAACCGAATGTAATCAATCTATAACTATTCGCATTATATTCACTACCACCGATATGGAGGTAGGAGTTGGCAACAGATATGGCTGTGGGAGCAGTTGCGACATCAGTTTTTGACAGGCTCAATCTCAAACTTGACAGAGCTCCAGTCACGTCCAGCTTAGCCTCCGGCCCCGTCGTCCCGATGCCGACGTTGCCGCTTCCGTCAATCACGAACGGAGTCGTATCATTCGCGATGTCTTCCACATAAAAAGTGTTGCCCGCGCCCGTATTCGTAACCATGAGACCCGATGACCCGGAAACCGATAAAAGACTGGAGGGGCTCGTCGTCCCAATCCCCACATTTCCCGCATTTGAAATCGTCAGTGCCGCGGGGGTTGAAGTTCCATACGCATCCGTTGAAGTCCCCACATACAAATTCCCTCCCATTGATGAGAAGAGCCAGTGTTTCAAGTTAGCCGCGGCTGAAGTATCGGAGAGCGCGAATGAAGGGCGAGTCCCTGCAACCTGCAAGAGCCAATTCGGTGTAGTCGTCCCAATCCCGAGGTTGCCCGCATTGGTGATTAGCATTCTTATCCCTAAGCCAGTAGCTGTATTGCGAGTTAGAAATCCAATTCTTCCAGCATCATTTACGTTAACCCCCATATTCAAATCATTAGTAGAATCTCCGTAGATAAAACCTGTCAAGGTAGCACCCGTGTAAAAATCCAGTTCGGGACTGGCCGAATCTTCAATTCGAATTCTTGCCTCTTTGACGTGAAGCCCGGCACTTGGACTTAAGGTTCCTATGCCTACCTTACTTCCATCCAAAGCAAAATTCGCAATAGAGCTAAAGTTGCCGCTCGTTTTCTGAATCGTAAAGTTGTTTGTTGTATTCTCTTGGCCAATAGTCCACGCTGTGCCGCCCACATCAAATAACGCACTGCTATCCGTTCCCGCCGCTGTTGCGATTTCAAGTTTTTTTCTCGGCGCCGCCGTCCCGATGCCCACATTATTCGTTGAAAAATCATACACCAATCCGCTCGTCTCAATGGCAAGCCCTCCCGCGATAGTGGAGGTTGCCGTCGTACTCGTCGCGGCAAAACTCGGCAATGTCAAAGCTCCGTAAAGCGTTGACCCGCTCGTTCCAAAGTTCCCTGCGCCCTGCACCGAGAGGATTGTCCCCGGACTCGTCGTCCCAATCCCCACATTATTCGTCGAGAAATCATACACCAACCCGCTCGTCTCAATCGCGAGACCTCCCGCAAAGGTTGAAGTTGCGGATGCGCTGTTCGCCACAAAGTTCGCGGCGGTGATCGTTGAGGTTGCTGTCAACGAAGAAATTGAGGAGATATTGCCCGATACTAAGAGGTTTCCCTGCACGCTTAAAGTCGTCGCCGGAGAGGTCGTTCCAATCCCCACATTTCCGCCGTTGGTTACCGTCAAATAGGTGTTGTGGGCGACGATGTCATTGCCGATAAAGTTGTGCGTTCCTTCAACTTCTATGTCGTAAACATCTTCGGGAGGAAGTTTGCGCATGCTTGCAATCTCGTCCCATACCGGTTTGCCGTTTTTGTCCAAAACTGCGATTTCCAGACCTTCTTTTAGTCCTGAAACCTTTGTCCACACCCCGCCACTTGACAGCGAAGGAGCGTAGGTATAAAGTGGAAGTACTGATGTTCCCCCGCGCAATGCGGGGGTTGTTTTTTCTCCACTGTATTCAATGAACGGACGGAGATGATTAAGAGTCGCGTATTTGCCACGTTTAAGTTCAATCGCGAGATTATGCTGATGGGCGACAAAACAAATCTTCTTGCCTTTGTGCAGGACGTCATCACGCAGAGCAACAAAATCACTGTCGCCGGAGAATATAATGACTGCATCCAGAGTATTCAACGCATTGAGCACGTCAATTGCAATATCAACATCGCAATCAGCCTTGTGATCTACACCTTCTATAACTAATTTTCCGTTATCGAGAATTTGTTTAGTCTTGATGTATTTGAGTGGCTTGGCAAAAACTCTTACGTATTTCTCTATCTTTTTCAGGTATCCTAGTTTCTTTGTTCGAGCGGGCTCATCATTTTCACTTGGTAGAGCAGTATAATAATTCATCATACGAACATCATATGACTCGAGGAGCATGGATTTTAATTTACCGTAATCAATACTCCATCCAGCGCGACGTTCAGAATAAAACATATTGGAGCCATCGATAAACACTCCGAGGCGCGGCTTCTGCTTCGGCCATTCGGGCGAAGACATTTTGGCCAAGTAGGGATGATTGTCCGTTGTCCTTATTTTCCTGCCGAGAGACGTCTCCAGTTCAATAATCGGCTTGACGCCCATGTGCATGAGCTTCTTCACGCGCGAAACTTTCAGTTTGCCGGTTTTATCGTCGAGTGTCAGGATCTCGTCTCCTTCGTTTATTTCGTCAATCCGCACGTCTTCAAATTCGTCTTCCCAAGAGCCGTCCTTTCCTCGCTTTCTTCTGCGCCGTTTCAGTTTTGTATCTCCGGTAACGCACTGCGTTGAAGAGCCAACCACGAATGCCGGCCCCGCAATGCCGTTCGGATTGACGGAAAGCAGACCCCAGGGACTCGTCGTCCCGATGCCGACGTTGCGACTGGCATCAACGACCAACGCATTGCCACCTACTGTGAGAAGCGAGGAGTAAAGGTTGGTTGAAGAAGCGGTGGTAGCAAAGAAGTTGGTGGTGGTGGCGTTGGTACCGGTGGCAAAGTCGAAGGCAAAGTTAGTAAAGCTGCCTGTGGGACCAGAGACTGTCGCGCCAGTCAAAATGGAATTGGCGAAGGAGCCACTGTCGATGAGACTGCCCACGATGCTTGTCACTCTGCCCGAGTCCGAATTTGATTGGCGAGTGACCGTTGGACGAGTGTCCGCCAAGAGAATCTCTTCTCGCAAGATTGCAGGGTTGTAGGTGTAGGCGTAGGTCGGACCCGACTGGTAAATTGTTACGGGTGATTGGACAGAGCTGATTTGAGTTTGCACGTAACTCTCCAATTCTACTTTCAGCTCATTTTTCAAAAATTCCAAATCGAGCGGTTCGCTCTTTAAGGTCAGACCTTGGGAATCAGTATCTAAGGTCTGACCTTTCTTCGCAAAGCCGGGTGCGAGGTCTTGGACCAAAGGTGAGATTTTGAAAATTTTACTCAAAGCTATTTCTTTGAGGTCATTTAAACCACCGGCAATATTTTCAAAAAAATTACCCACACTCTCAAGGACGGACGCCACTTGTCCAGTTATGGGCATATTTTTTCGCATTTCCGTCAGAGCTTGGTTAAGTTGAGGGCGAGCATGTTCAAAAGTTGCCAAGCCAGCGCTAACCATGATGATAAGGGCTAGAGAGAGGACCGTTGCTTCTCTAAACAAAGAAAGAGTCAGTATAGGTTTAGGAGGAATAGACTTTTTTAATAACTCGGGTAGCCGAGGTCTGTCATCTTTTGCATAAGTAAATAAAGGTTTATTTAAAGATCTCGGCAGAATCACTTCGAACGATTCTTTCAAATTTTCCAAGGTCAGACTTTTCTCAATTCCTAATGTCTGACCTTCAGATTCAGAAATTAAAGATTTTTTTTGCTTCCCGAGGTGTCGATTCCTCTTATGTTCTATTAGAGATGCAAAATCAACGTACCAAGTTTTACCAATCAATTTTCCTGGAATTTTTTTCGCTCGACAAAGTTGACCAATATAGTCACTGGCGTAACCGATCTTTTCCGCAGCTCGGCTTGCCGAGATATACTCTTTACCATCTAGAAATATAGGAACGGTCATCAATATAATTATAGATCTCGGATGTGGAAAAACCTATGGAGAAACTGTGATTATCTGTGGATAGTCACAGTTTCAAATCCTAAATTGAAATTTAAGTCTTCGGGGCTTGTTTAGGATTTAGTACTTAGAATTTAGAGTATAGTTTGTTATCCCCATCTATACCTTGATAGATAATATAAATACTTTATAATACTATGTATAAATAATTAGTAATGTTTATATAGATATATATGACTAAAGAACTTTATTTTTCGATAAAAGAAGCTGCAGAGATTCTTGGAGTCTCGCCACTCACTCTTCGCAATTGGGATAAGTCCGGCAAGTTTCCGGCCCAGAGACACCCCATGAATAATTACCGGGTCTACAAGCTTTCAGCCCTGGAAAGCATCGTCAATGACATCGAGGGCGGCACCAATAAGTCAAACGCTGAGAGACGCATTAAAAAGTTAATGATCAAGCACGAAGAAAATTAAAGAAACTAAAGTGGATTAAAGGGACTAATGCGAGATAGCTTAATAGTCATGAATCAATTTTACCACCCCTCTCTTACCCCCTATCCCCTTTTCTCCCTTTTAATAACTCCTGCAAGATCACAGGGTTTGCGCGGTTGCCTGATTTCTTCATTGCCTGGCCAACTAGGAACTGCACTGGCGCATTTTTATTTTCCTCGAGAACTTCTTCAACAATTTTTTCTAAAATTTCCCTGTTATTCTCTTGCATCAAATTTTCTTCCTCTGCAATCTTTCTTGTTTCTCCACCTGTTTCTGCCAAGACCTTCAATACCCCCTTAGCCCCTTTTGACGACAGTTCGCCACGAGTTACCATTCTGATAACTTCGCTGAATTCCACGGGCGACACGAGACTCTTCAATTCTGATGTTATGTAATTAGAGACAAGTTTTATTAAATCCTTATCTTTCAAAATATCGACCACTTCTTCAAACAGCTTCCCCCACTCGGGCTGGGCCACATAAATTTCCATATGCTCTTTAGAAATACCAAGCTTCGAAAGCCGTTCCCTCTTCTGCCGGGGCAGCTCTGGCAAAGAAGCTCGTAGAGCCATTTCACTAAATTCGGGAATGTCCTTTATAGATAGCTTAGGAAGATCCGGATCAGGAAAATAGCGATAGTCATGAGCCGATTCCTTTATCCTCTGTGAGAATGTCTCCTCCTTATTCTCATCCCATCCCCTCGTCTCCTGTACCACTTTTTCCCCTTTTTCCAGCGCATTAATCTGGCGCGCCATTTCAAATTTAATGGCCTTTTCCACCACTTTGAATGAATTGAGGTTTTTAATTTCTACCTTTGTCCCCAAGGTCGAACCTCCGGAATCTTTTTTAAGGTCCGACCTTTGGACAGAAACATTGGCCTCAACTCTCATCTCCCCCTTTTCCATATTGGCCCCGCTTATGTCAAGATATCTTAATAAGAGCTGCCACTCGCGGGCGAAGTTAGCCGCATCCGCAGGAGTTTTGATTACCGGCTCCGTGACAAGCTCCATGAGTGGAATGCCCGCCCTATTGAAATCCAGTAGAGAATGGCCAGATTCATTGTGCAGAGATTTGGCCGTATCTTCTTCAAGGTGGACTCTGGTGATAGCAACGTCGTTAAGCATGCCGCCTTGCACTAAAGGATATTTATACTGGCTGATTTGATACCCCTTGGGAATATCCGGATAGAAATAATTTTTGCGATTAAATTCCGTATAGTCGGCGATCTGTCCGCCAAGAGCCACGCCTAGGCGTAGCACCGACCGGACCGCCTCTTTATTTATGGTCGGCAGAGTACCCGGGTAGCCCAGACAGACGGGACAGACATTGGTATTCGGGTGCCATTCATCCGTATCGTTTTTTGAGTTGCAGAACATCTTAGTTTCGGTAGCAAGTTCCACGTGTATTTCAAGTCCAACAGTGAGAATATAATCCTTCATGATTTAAAAGTCTTTGTGAGAAAGCCGCCAAACTCTTGCATCAAGGTATCGTCTAATATCGAAACTGGAAACACTTTGAGATTAATACTTCTCAAGAGTTTGAGTTTCTTATCTTGCTCTTCCTTGGTAGCCGTATCCACCTTGGTCAGCACAACCACTTCCGATTTCTTCGCCATGTCTTTATTATAGAGCTCAAGTTCCCGGCGAACCACTCTGTAGACCTCGAGCGGATTCTCGACTTCGGCGGAAACACAATGGACCAGCGCCCGGGTACGTTCAATGTGGCGCAGGAACTTGTGGCCAAGACCTTTCCCCCGCGCCGCCCCTTCTATTAACCCGGGGATGTCGGCCAGGATAAGCCCATAAAAGCTTCCTAAACTTGGTTCAAGCGTGGTAAAAGGAAAATCTCCCACCTTGGATTGGGCTCTGGTCAAGACGTTTAGGAGACTTGATTTACCGGCGTTAGGAAGTCCAATGATACCGATATCAACCACCAATAACAGTTCTATGTGAAAATCAGCCTCCTCTCCAGATAAACCAAGAGTAAATTCCCTCGGGCGAATGTTGACCGAACTCTTAAAATGCTCATTGCCAAGACCGCCCCTGCCACCTTTAAGGAGAAGTACCTTTTCACCGTCCTTGAGGAGCTCGGTAGAATATCCCGTTGAAAGATTGGTCAACCGCGAACCGACAGGCAATTTGATCTCCACGTCTTTTCCAACTCCGCCCTGTCTAAGATTTCTCGCGCCATCTCCCCCGCGTCTCGCTTCGAAACTTTTCACGTTTCGATAAGCGGATAAGACCCCGATATCGCGCACGGCAAGAGCATAAACATTTCCCCCTTTGCCGCCATTACCGCCAGAGGGTCCGGCATGGTCCTTGCCTTTCTCATGCCGCCAACGCACCACACCATCGCCGCCGCGACCCGCCTTGAAATGTAAAGTAATTTCATCTACAAACATGATGCTAATTTACGAATATATCCTAATTTACTAATAACTACAAATAATTTTATGTCTTTAGAACTCTCCTAGGATTAAGATATTTATCGCTAAAGTTTAAAAGTAAGCCTAATTCCATCTTTGTTTGCTGAAGATAATTCTGTAATTGCCTATAATACACCCGTCCTATCACACGAACCGTCTTAAGTTCAAGCACAATTTTTTCGTAGCCATTTGCAGTATTAGGATAATTGGTAGATTAGGACTTCAGGGCAATTTCTGCCAGCGCAAGCGCACCTTCTTTACTTTTAGCCACTACCGTAAAAAGCGCTCTGTGGCAAAAAATCGCGTCCGGAACGCCCGTCACTTCTTGTAATTCCTTATCAACCTTGCCCGCCCAAGAGGTTGGCAGAGGTTTGCGCGAAACAAAACCGGCTTCTTGAACCACTTGCACGCCCCATCGACCGTCATTGCGAGGATAGACTACAAACAATACCTCCGATTTTTCCGCAAAGATACGCCCCCACGGTAAGTCTTCTGATAAAATAATAATTCGTTTGTCGGAACTGTTTTCGTACGCCTCCTTGACTCTAACCTCACCCTCAATAACCCCCTTGGCCCTACCTATCTCACGCACCAAAAGGTCCTTGGCTACCGTTACCAGAAACATAAAGATTTTATAAAGTTCCTCTTCGGTCTGATTGGGACTGGGCAGAAAGGAGTAAAAGAAGTCCATGATACTGTACGACCTGACATTTTTGAAACGATAATCGGCGATAGCCACCCCGTTGTCGTGAGCGTCTAAGGGCTGCATGAGACGGAAGTCTATTAAGTCCGCTTCTTCTTTGCCGCCGCTAAGTTTTCCTCCAAACTCTTTCCAAACTAAACCGGAGGACGCGTACGGGATACCGTTGGGCCTTTCACCGGCGCCACCGGGCTGATGATGGTCGAAACGGTTTACGGCCGGATTATAAACCATCCCCACGTCCACGACGTAATCGGCTTTGGCAATTTGCGCCTTATCACGAGTGCGAATGACGGTAGATTCGCCAATCGCCAAAAGAAGGGTAGCCACGGCAAAAATGTCATCGGCCTGAAAGGAACCGCTATGAGTGAGGATGGTCTTTTTCATAAGTACCTCTGGCCCATGCCAGAAGGAGAATATAGAGAGCCACGGTCAGGGACATAAAAGGAATGGTAATGTAGCCAAAGGCCATGACATAGATTTTCGAACAGGCGCCGCCCAAAGCCGTACAGTCCAGAAACGAGCGGCCGCCAAGATAGGTATAGGAATGATAAGCGGCGATCAAAGCCACCGCCAACGCGAGCGGCACGGCGTAGAGAAAAGCCGATTTATTTTTTTTCCAAAGAGCCACCCCGAAAATAATTACCAAAGGAAAGAGGAGGACTCTCTGCCACCAGCACAGGACGCACGGCTCAAAACCCATGATTTCTGAATAAAAAAGAGAACCGAGCACGGCCGCGAGCGAGACCAGAAAAGAAAAAGCAATGGCATGACTGCCAAGCCAATAGGCGATATTTCTGCCCCACGCATTAGCAAAAAATAGGGAGAAAAGCAGAAAAACAAAAACAATGTGGGAAAACAGAACGACATAAGGCAAGCCGGCAGAGATTAAAGCAGTCATTGGATCTCTGGCAGGGCACAACCGGTACGTTCGCCGAGCGATTCGAGAGTCTGCGTGCCGCCCTCACGCGTGCCGTCAGCAAATTCCCAGGTCGGATAGCCCTTTATTTCCGCTTCTCGGCAGACCGGCAACTGCCCTCGTCCATCCGGAGTCGAACACTCAATGCGCGGCAGGAATCCGGCCGATCGACCAAACATGGCCTCTTGATTCTTGCAATTGGGACACCAGAAAGCCCCGTAATACTTGGCGCCGCTATCGCTGATGCATTGAGCGAAAGCGTCCAGTCTGCCCGGTTTCGCCGGTGTCATGATAAGCCAGACCACGCCTAGAATCAAGAGTACGCCAACCACCGACCAGATCAGTTTATTCTTCATACCGACATTATAGACGAAAACAAGTCATCGAGCCAGAGTTTTCTGGATAAAAATCAAACGCTCGCCCCATGACATTTTTTATACTTCTTGCCGCTGCCGCAGGGACAAGGGTCATTCCTCCCGACTTCGGGCTTTTTCGAAACCGGCCTAGCTTCCTCTTTTCCGCTGACTTCGATGAGCCGAGTCTGCTCAACCGATATTGGAGTACTTTTCAACGCCGCCAGAGCTTCCAAATCGAGACTGATGATGAATTCCGCGACTTGCCTAGCGATGGAAAATTCCATATCTCTGAAAAATCTCAAACCATCCTTCTTGTATTCGACCAGCGGGTCGCGCTGGCCATAGGCGCGCAAATTCACGCTGCCTCGCAAGTATTCCATCATCTCCAAGTGGTCAACCCAAAAAAGGTCTATAGTCTGGAGAATGATTCTCTGTAGCACTATCAGCACCCCCTGTTTGTCGTGAACAAGGTCGGGATGATCGAGACCCAGTTTGGATATTTTTCCATCCAACTTTTCTCTTGTCTCCAGATCGAGACGCTCCAAGACCTCGCCGAGATATGCTCTGACTTCCGGCAGTCCACCGACCAAAATTTTGCGGCGGCGGCCATAAATTATTGAACGCTGGAAATTGAGCACGTCGTCGAATTCAAGCACATGCTTGCGCGCGTCGAAATTGAAACCCTCTATCTTCTCCTGCGCTTTCTCAAGAGAACCAGTAATCATTTTATTTTCTATCGGTTCGTCCTCGGGAATGTTAAAACGCCCCATCATCTTCTTGATGGTATCTACGGCAAAAATGCGCATCAGGGAATCCTCGAGAGAAACAAAAAATTGTGTAGCGCCGGGATCGCCTTGCCTGGCGGCGCGCCCGCGCAACTGATTGTCTATGCGCCGAGCGTCATGCCGTTCGGTGCCGAGCACAAACAGGCCGCCCAGCATCTTTACTGCTTCATATGCCTCGGCAGTGCTAGGATTGCCGCCAAGCTTGATATCGATGCCGCGGCCGGCCATGTTGGTGGCCAGCGTCACTGACCCTTTCCTGCCGGCTTGAGCAATGATTTCTCCTTCGCGTTCGTGATTTTTAGCATTCAAGATTTCATGCCTGATGCCTTCATTGGAGAGATAAGCGGACAGCAGTTCATTGTGTTCTATGGAAACAGTGCCGATGAGAACCGGTTGACCTGTTTTATTCAGCTCTCCCACTTTTCTCGCTATGGCTTTCATCTTGCCGGCATGCGTCTGGAAAATCAGGTCGCCTTGGTCCACGCGGGCTACCGGTTTATTGGTTGGAATGATAAAAGTCTCCAGTCCGTAGACCTTATAAAATTCTTCTTTAGAGGTGACTGCCGTGCCGGTCATGCCGGAGAGCAAGCCGTACATGCGAAAATAGTTTTGAAAAGTAATACTGGCGAAAGTACGGCTTTCTTCTTTGATACCCACCGACTCTTTGGCTTCGATGGCCTGATGCAGCCCTTCCGACCAACGCCGACCTGGCTGAAGTCGACCGGTAAACGCGTCCACGATGACCACTTCATTATCCTTAACTACATATTCTTTATCCTTATGATACAGAGCTTTAGCCCTGACCGCCGTCTCTAGGTGGTGCACGTATTTAACCCCCCCTTCGGTGTAAATGTTCTCGATACCGAGAGCTTTTTCGGCCTTGTTGATGCCATCATCCGTCATGGAGATGGAGTGCAACTTCTCGTCTACTGTGAAATCCTGGCCCGCTGTGAGTCCCTGGGCAATCTTGGCAAATTTTGTATAAAGTTCCCCAGCCGCGCCGGTATTACCAGAGATAATAAGCGGGGTCCGCGCCTCATCGATGAGAATGGAATCAATTTCGTCGACAATGGCGTAATGGAAACCGCGTTGACAGAGCGCCTCCTGGTTGTATAGCAGATTATCGCGGAGATAGTCGAAACCGAATTCATTATTGGTGCCATAGGTGATGTCCGCCAGATAGGCTTCTTTTTTGCCCACCGGTCTCAAGAATTCATGAACTACGTGGAAAGAACCGAGCTCATCGCGTTCCTGGTCTTTTTCCATATGGGACTCGTCATAAATGAAAGATTCAGAATGATTCAGCACCCCAACGGAGAGTCCGAGGTAAGAATAGATTTCCCCCATCCAAACCGCATCACGCCGTGAGAGGTGGTCATTGACTGTCACCACATGCACGCCCTTACCCGCCAGAGCCACCAGATAGGCCGGCAGTGTCGCCACGAGGGTCTTGCCTTCACCCGTTTTCATAAACGCAATACCACCCTTCAAAAGGGCGATGGCCCCGAGCAGTTGGACATCAAAATGTCTCTGGCCGAGAGTGCGTTTAGCCGCTTCTCGAACAGTGGCGAAAGCTTCCGGCAAGATATCGTCCAGAGTTTCCCCTTTGCCAGCCGTAACATTGAGTCGTCTCTTGAATTCGTCGGTCTTGGCTCTTAATTCTTCCGGCGAAAGTTTTTCCCAGGAAGACTCGAGGGCGTTGACGCGGTCGACAACGGGACTCCAGGATTTAAGCAATTTCTCCTCCGGAGAGCCAAAAAGACTCTTTAAAAAAGTCATGGAACGCTCATTCTAACACTTTTGGGACAAAGAAAAAACACCCTGAGCGAAGTCGAAGGGTGTTTTTTCTTGATCTTATCTTCTCCTCGAAGACTTTCCCTTCTTGGAAGCTTTCTTTTTCTTTGCCATTTAATTGTAAACCGCTGTTAGAATAATTTATCCGCGGCTGTACTAATTATCTTCCTATTATGACGCGCGCGCAATAGTATAAACGTTCAATGTGTGGATAACTTTCCCACCGGGGAATTTTCAATTTAAAATTTTCAATTTTCATTTCCATCCGCGCGCGGAGAGCGGGGCTAGCTCCAAACGAATATCTTTGTGAGTGCGGCCGCTCTCCACGCGCGGAAAGAACCTGTGATAATTATACACGTAAAATAAAAACGTAAATCCCGCCAGAGGCGGGGCTTACGCAGATATTCGTTCGTTTGGCGCTAGTTTCTAGCACCCACTTCGCCAGTATAGCACACCCAAGTTAATTTGCAAGAGATTCGAGATACTGTCGGTAGGTGGCCTCATTGGCTGGGTCCAGTCTGATACGGTCCGCGAGCAGACTCTTGACTCGATTCATTCGGCCGGCCGCAAAATAAGCGTTGATAACGCGATCGTCGAATACGATTTCCCTCTCCGTCAGTTTGCCGATCATTTCGTTCTCGATCGTGCCATCACCGGCGTAGATAGCGCCAATTAAATAAATCACTCCGGCCTCCGCGTAGTCCGGCGCCAACCGATACGCTTCCCCGAATACCTCAAGGGCACGCGGCGGTTCGTGTTTATTAATGTAAACAGCGCCGATCTCGAAATAGGTTTGCTGCTTACCGGGCATCAACTCTCGAGCCGTGTTGAGATACGCTAGGGCTTCGTCAAGCAATCCAACAGTAGAAAGAAACGAACCTGCCATCAAGTGATAACGGGCATCATCTTTCAAATTTTTGGTTTGCGCGATCACGGCATCCTTGGCAAAACTGAAGAAAGCATTTTTCTCCTCCATGGAGAGATCACTCTTGAAGAGGGGAACCGCGTTGGCGGCTATTTGTTCTACCGCCTCCGGACGACCAAGGCGCGAGGCGCGGTGGGCCTTCCCGAAATACTGGACTGCCGCGGCAGTTTGCCCTGGTGTCTGGAGAGACTGAAGGGCCTTTATCAGGAAGATATTGGTCAAAATCGGTTTGACATTGGCAAAGTAGAGAGCAAGCACAAGCAAGGCGGCCATAATCGGTAAAATGAAAAACCTTGTTTGCACTGCTGTCACGGCTTTTTGCCAAACGACTGCGCCGCTTGTCATGCCATGCACATAAGCCAAAAGGGAGAAAAAGAGAATATAGCTAATGAGATGGTCGAAGACAAAGAAGTTGTGGAAAAAATACGCCGCCACGAGACCAGTGAGAATGGACTTTTCGGTATGGGAAAGATTCTGGTCTCGACGCCAGATAGCAATGAGCAAAGCAAAATATAAAGCAAGGTAAGACATGAGACCAAGCAGGCCACCCGCCACCGCCCAGTCAAGGAAAATATTGTGGGCACGGTCAAACCAGGGTTCCAGAGCAAACATTTTGGGGTTGTAGTGTTCGTTGAAAACATAATTGAAATTCTCCTGCCCCCAACCAAGAAGCGGCCGTTCTTTGACTCCTTCAAGCGCCATGGGCCAGACAAAATATCTCCCCTGTCTTTTAATATCCTCCGTAGCCAAGGAAGAAAAACGCGAAAGCACCGGGCTACCGGTCACGAACGCGGTGTTCCTAAGCATCACAAACCCCCCAACCAAAAGCATCAGCCCAGCTAGGAGAGCAATGCCAGTCCGTCTGGCGGATTTGTCCTGGCCGTTCATCACGGTAAGCACCGCCACAATGAGCGCGCCGCCCAGTAAACCAAACATCGCCCCGCGGGTGGCCGTGTAATAGAGGACGAACACTTGCGCGCCGATCAATAGTCCGTAGACCCATCTTAAGGCGACATTTTTTCTTTCACGCCAGAGGAAAATCATGGCCATGAAGATATGAAAGAGCATGTAGACGGCGAGATAAATGGCGTTGCCGAGCGTGCCGTCCACCCGCACCCCGCCTTGGTTGATAGTTTTCAATCCGATGATCTGCAACACAGCGTATAAAAACATCAAAAATGACGCCGCAAGGGAAACATTCCACCACCGCTTCCAATCGACTGCTTTGAAAACAGACGAGATAACAACAAAAAACATTCCCAGGTGGAGAAGAGTGATGTATCCTTCCATGCGCTCGAAATTGGACCAAAAACTTTTAATGGGAGCGACACCGAAAAGATTGGCCAAGCCGATGATGACCAAGAAGCCCGCGACTGCGTATAAAATGACGGACTTCTTCGGACGGTAATCGCTGTCCAGGGCGGCCAATAATATCCAAGCGGCAAAGACCACCTCGACGATGATTCTCCACGCGAAAGCCTTGGCGGTAATAAAAGGAAAAAAGAGAGCGCTTGATACGAGAAACGGAATGAACGGGACTAAAAAAAGCCCGACCAAAATGAGGCCGCGCAGTATTTGTTTATTCATTCTGACTATCTTATCATGATACTAACATATGCAAAATATGCGCGATAAAGGCCAAGAACTTCTCCAGTGGAGCGAGAGTTTTTTCAGAACGGACATGACCTACTTGGCCAAAGGCGGCTTTTGGCTCTCCCTAAGCCAAGGTGTCGCCATGCTCTCTGGTTTTCTTATTTCTATCGCCTTCGCCAATCTATTTTCGAAAGAGTCGTTCGGCACCTACAAATTCATCATCTCAATGGCCGGAGTCATAGGAGTATTTTCTCTGACCGAAATCGGAACATCAGTGACTCAAGCGGTGGCACGAGACTTCGGAGGTTCTCTCCGCCAGGGCTTTCGTATTAACTTAAAGTGGAGTATCGGGATACTCCTCTCTGGACTAGTTCTAAGCGCCTACTATTATCTAAACGGCAATACCCTCTTGTCCCTCTCCTTTCTTTTAGCGGCGATTCTGTCTCCCATAACCGGAAGTGCCAGTCTCTATGCAAACTACATCTTGGGCAAGAAAGATTTTAAAAGAAATTCTTTCTACGCCATAATTCGTAATGCCGCCCCTGCCCTTGCCCTCATTTTGACACTCGTGCTAACTAGGAGTCTGCCGGCTATTATTATAGTTTACTTCTTTTCAGGCACGATTGTCACATTATTCCTCTATCACAGAACCCTTCGTGCTTACGCACATGAGAATAACAAAGAGGACCCCGGACTGAGCTCCTATAGCAAGCACTTGAGCGCCATGGAAGTCATTGGTAATGTTTCCGGTTACTTGGATAAGATTCTTATTTTCCACTATCTCGGCGCGGCACCATTGGCTATCTATGCCTTCGCCATCGCCCCAGTCGAGCAACTCCAAGGGGGAAAGAAAATACTCAGCACCTTGATTCTGCCAAAACTTAGTGGACGCTCTTATGAAGAATTACAAAAATCTGCCCCGCGCAAGGCTCTATTTCTCACCTTCTACGCCCTCTTGCTGGCCGTTGTATGGATACTTCTGGCTCCTTACTTCTATAGATTTCTCTATCCACAATATCTCGATTCGGTCTTTTACTCACAAATTTATGCCCTGACTCTCCTAGCCATTTCCGGTACCATATTCGATTATATGCTGGTAGCTCATAAGAAAAAGAAGGAACTATATTTGCATCGCACCATCATCCCAATCGTTAAGATTGCCTTTTTTGTTATTCTGCTCCCCCTCTTTGGTCTTATGGGCCTCATCGTGACACACGTCATCATGAGATCTTTCAGTAGTCTCTTGCTTTACTATTTTGTTAAGCATCCCTTCAAGAACCAAACAAATGCTTAGAGTAACAACCAGTTGGGACGATGGTGACATTTTAGACAAACGTCTATCTGATTTGCTGTCGCGTTATGGTATCAGGGGTACATTTTATATTTCTAAATCATATCGTCCCGAGCGTCTATCAGACGAAGATTTACAAGAATTGGCTGGGGCACATGAGATCGGAGCGCATACACTGACCCATCCAGACCTTCGTACTCTGACATTGACAGAAAAGCACGACGAAATAAATGAGAGCAAGAAGTGGCTTGAAAACATTTTGAGTTTGCAAATAAAGATGTTCTGTTATCCAAAAGGATTTTATGATGATACCGTTGTGGCGTGTGTTCAAGAAGCAGAGTTCTTAGGAGCACGCACCACCGAGTTAGGAGCTCTGGCTATTACTAATCCATTTCTCATGCCCACAACAATCCAGGTCTACCCGTTCCCCTTCCGTAGAGATCTAAGGAGATTGCTCCAGCCTTTGAGACAGAGGGCTCCCGCTTTAAAAGCACTGGGTGTAAGATACCTCTCAATGTATTCTTGGCTCAACATGTCAAAGACCGTCTTTGACATAGCCCTGGGGAAAGGCGAGGTTTTCCACCTTTGGGGCCATTCGTGGGAAATCGAAAAATATAATATGTGGAATGACCTGGAAACATTCCTGAAGTATATCGCCAATAAAAAAGACTGTGTTTATCTGACCAATAGCGAGATATTAAAATGAAAAATACTCGCGCTGTGGTAACGTACTTAAGCAAATATATATCCGGTAAGACCCTGGACTACGGCGCCGGTAGTGCAAAATATAGGGATATCATTACTCCACACACGACCGAATATAAAACATTTGATATGGTCCCGGGTGCGCAAATTGACATCGTGGGAGATGCCCTCAATCCCCCCTTTCCAGACGATTCCTTTGATACTGTTATCTCTACTCAAATGCTGGAGCATGTAGAAAAGCCATGGGTGGTGGCTGGTGAGATAAGACGCATCTTGAAACCAGGCGGTGTCTGTATATTAACGGCGCCCTTTTTAGTGCCCTATCACGCCGACCCGCACGATTTTTTCCGCTATACCAAAGAAGGTCTGGAAAGTTTATTTAAAAATGAGGGCTTTGAAATAGAGGCGAGCGGTAGTTACGGAAAACCCCCTTCTGTCCTGGGAGAGATGATTCATTTCTCCTTTTTTAGCCCCTATGAGGTTGTCTCCCAAAGAAAAGCAAGATGGCGATCAAGAATAATGCGTCTCATACAATCGTTGGCCTACAAGTTAGACGCTCTCTCTAAAAACAAGGTCGTTTATGCCAATGCCTATGTGGTGGCGAGAAAACCTTCTAACTGATCGACCACCCATTTGCTTCCATTCTGGTATGGGTCGCCAAAATATCGCTCTTGCAAATCTTTTAAAACCTCCCGGGGAATAGAACGGGCTTTCTTTATTTTTTCGATTAGTTCTTCTGGCGCATCGGCAAAGAAATTACCTCCCTCGTACTCTTTGAGACTGAAATAATCACCCCATTTTTTGGTATAGAAAAGAATGGGAACTTTATGCTGGAAAAGCGCTTCAATGACAGCGGTGCTCATAGTACCGATAGCCACCTCGCATTGAGAAAGAGCGTCTTTGATGCCGGTCCTGATAATTTTTTCTTCTGGAAACTGAACCAATATTTCAGGATGATGCTCTCGAAGCCAATTTTCAAAACTATCCCTATACGGACGGAAGGTCAGATATACGGAAATATTTTTGTCCTTCACAAGAGCCGTAAGATACGGCACCACTTCATCCGGCACAGCCAATTGCTCCGAAACAAAGAGCACTTTAACCGGACCCGTGTGGTTGTTGGTTGCCTGCCCTGAGCTTGTTGAAGGGTTGGTCGTTCTTTCAAGTGGCCTCATCGGACCTGATACATACAATTGTTCTGGGAGATAGATTTTGCTATTTTTAATATAATATTCCTTCCACCACTCGCTCCAGAGACCGTATTTATCTACAGATAAGTTCTTTTCCCCATCATAACTGGGCAGAAAATCGTATCCATTGTAGTAGCGAGAAGCCACTCCGTGGAGAATTCCCACTGTCGGGATGGCGTTTAATTTACAACCCAGCGTAGCATGGAAATTACTTTCTAGAGCTGTGATGATACAGGCCGCTTTGACACCAATAGCCCGCAAAATCCATTTCATAATCCGGATGGACCAGACATCATTGTAGATATTGTGAAGATAGTGAGTAGCTACCGATATTTTGAATTGCTTTTCTGGGTCTGTTTCAATCTGCTTACCAATTTGATAATGAGATCTAGAGATAAAGCTTAGAAACCGTCCGATAAAAACGACTGCTTCGGAATAGATGATGGGACGCTTCCTAATAAAGACATACTCTAGAAGTTTTTTCCAAGGTTCCAGACTGCGGCTAAATTCAACAAAAGCAATCTTCCTTTGTCGCAATTCCTGGTAGATGAAGCCCATTCGGAAATCATAGTCTTTAGAGGGTTCAAGTCTGTCGCCGATAAATACCATGAGGCGAGATCTTTTCAATATTAAAACCGGTAGGGAGAGGAGGGTGATACAAATTTGAAGAAAAATACCAAAAGGAAGAAAAGAGGGAGACTTCAATCCCGGTTTGACCAGCTCGTTAACCTTACATCCATAAACTCCTAGATAACAAGAGAAGAGGCTCTTATATGTAGGTTGGTAAAAAGAGATGTTCTGAAAGTCCTTAAGATAGGATAGTAACTTTTTATATTGTGTGTATGGTAGGCAAAAGTAGAGAAAGAGGCCACTATAGTGTATCCACCACAACTCGTAACCCTGATAGGTAAATGATTTTGCAATGCGAGTCCCATCCGGAAGTTTTAGAAGAGAAAGTTCCTCTAAAAGTTGAGTCGCTTCATAAATACTACCCGCCTCTATGTATTCCTTAAGCCTGTCCCCAAAAAGCACAGTATCATAGGAGCCCAAGTCCCCCTTCGGCAACTCTTCACCGAAAGCCACCAAGACGGAACTATTTTTGCTCGTCATGTTTCTGAAGTTCGGTGATTAAACTGTTGATACTGTTCTCGTGGACCTTCTGCCAAGCCAGAGGGCTCGAGTTGGCATTATGAGGAGCGAGGATGACATTACTCATACTAAGAAATGGGTGGCCGAGCGGCAATGGCTCATTCTCGAAAACATCAAGGCCAGCGCCGGCAATTTTACCAAACTTTAAGGCCTCAATTAGAGCCACTTCATCAACCAGTGGCCCTCTGGATGCATTGATGAGGTAAGCAGTCGGCTTCATCAAAGCCAATCTTTCTTTGTTGATTAAATGATAGTTGGTCGAATAAAGGTCGCAATTCAAACTCACGAAATCAGACTTTTGGAGGAGCTCTTCAAGCGAAACCATGTAGTCAAAGGGCATTTCTCTGATGTCATAACCAAGCACTTTCATGCCGAAAGCCTGTGCTCTTTTAATCACCGCTTGACCGATGTTGCCGACACCAATCACCCCCAAGGTACATTCGTTCAAAGCATTGTTTAACTTTTTCTCCCAAACGCCTTGCTTTACTTTTCTATCCAAATCAATAGTGCCGCGAGCGAAACAAAGAATAAAACTCAAAACAGTATCCGCTACCGGCTCGGTGAAAGCATTGGGAGTGTTCCTAACCGGTATGCCACGCTTGGCCGCCGCTTCTTTATCAATAGAGTCAATACCCGTTCCCCACTTCACGATCACTTTCAACTTTGGCGCCGCTTGCAAAACTTTTTCAGTGATTCTGTCATCACCACAAAGAATACCGTCTGCATCTATAATCAAAGGCAAAAGTTCCTCTTCCGACATTCTTTCATTAACTTTAGGCACAATTATCTCAATATCATTTTTAGCGAAAACCTCACGATATTGATCTATCACCAATTGCAAATATGGAGCGGTAATGAGTGCTTTATATTTCATAATTTTATGGTTTTAAAAGAATCTTGAGATATTTAGCAGAATTCTGAAGCTCCCACGCTTTTTGGTAATCTTTTAACGGTAGGACGGTTTGAGTAAACGCGGTCGTGTCTAACTTAGGAAGCAGTTCCAGAGCCTTGTCGAAATCACCCCATTCAGCCCCTACAGAGCCGATGATAACTTTTTCCTGACCGACCACATCTTCAAAATTATAATCCATATCTCCGTAAGGAAATCCGAGCAGGAGAAGTGTGCTGTCGAGCCGACTTTCCTTCAACACTTTCTTTAGAACTTCCCTGGATCCCGTCACTTCAATAATGACATCAAATTTTTCTAAGTTACCGATAGTTGTACTAGTCTCTGTCACTTTTTTTTCCAGAAGTTTTAGTCTGTCATCATTTTTGTCATAAACACTAACCTTGTGACCATCAAGGACAAGAGCTTGAGCACAAAGATTGCCGATCGGACCGGCCCCGATGACGGCCACAGTGGCACCCGGAGATAACCTATACTCCAGACGTCTAAGAGCGCGCAGGACGACACCTAGCGGTTCAGCCAAAACTGCCGTCTTGGAATCAAGACCATCTGGAATATGATGAATGGCATCACCCGGCATCACAATGAGCTTGGCGTAAGCGCCGTTATAATTAATCACTCCGACTTCTTTGCGCTCGCCTTTTTCTCCACGCGACAAAATGCACTCACCTACCACCCTATCACCCGCCTTAAAGCGCTCACGGAATTTATTGTTGGCTCCCACTTTCAAGATCGTACCGGAGAATTCATGACCCGGGACAATGGGGTAACTCGCCAATCCATCTCGATAATATCCAAGTGTCCCTTCGTAGACCTCTAGGTCAGTGCGGCAGATTCCGACATAGTCAACTTTTATTAAAATATCACCAGGTCTCATCTCTGGAAGAGGGATTTCCGTCAGTTGAGCTTTTTGTCTTCCTTCTATAAGCACCGCCTGATTAGCTTCCGAGAAAAAGATTTCCTGCCTATCCCTGTCTAAATCAAGCCCCCGGTCGTTAAACCAACCCTGCCTACTACCTTTCCACTGGTAATAACGAAAGCGTAGAATTTCTTCCAATCTTTCAAAAGACCAGTGGGGAAAAGAGGATAGGCAATCATCAATGAGCCTCTCGAAGAGCCAAAAAATGTCCGTCCTGGTTTGAGGAGGATGGGGCAATCCGATTCTCACTGCCGCAATTGCTTCTCGGCGGTAACGATTGTAGACTTGGTGCCATTCTTCGTTATGAATATGATAAACGGCCGCTTCTGGCTCGTAACGGATGAGATACCCCTTCTTGATCGCCGCCCTGGCCCAATCGATATCTTCCACTCCGAAAAGATATTCGTCAAATTTTCTTTTCTCCCAAACACTTTTCCTGACCGCCGAGTTGGCGTTATTGGCATAGTCGAGAGTGACCTTGCTGTTAAAGGACGCGACGCTAAAGAGTCGCTCGAAGTCACGTTTTTCAGAAAACTTAGAATCCTTGTACCCAACCTGTCGACCGTAAACCATAGCCACTCGTTCATCTTGAAACGAGACGATAAGTTTCTCTAACCACTTTGGAGCAACCGGAAGCACGTGAGCGGAGGCAAAGACCAGATATTTTCCACTCGCCTCCTCACAACCAATATTAAGCGCGTAGCCGAAAGTGAAATCCCGGCTCTCGATGTTGATAATCTTTGTATTGAACTTCTTGGCAGTTTCGATCGTTCCATCTGTCGAACTTGAGTCGACGATGATAATCTCGTAATCTGTATAGTCCTGTTCGGAGATCGCGTGCAGAAGATTACCGATATGCTTGACCTCGTTGTAGGTACGGATAATGATGCTAGTTTCCGGCATAGCTTTTGACCAGAGGGTCGTCAGCCATATGTTTTTGTACCTTTTCTAAATCAGCCGGAGTATCGACGCTATAGGTCTCGAAATCTTCCAAAACCATTTTTACCTTGTGGCCATTTACCAATAATCGGTTCATGTCGATTGACTCGATTGTCTCAAGTGGCGTCGGCTCAAGTCTGTTAAATTCTAACAAAAAGTCGCTGACAAACGGAATGACACATACCTGCTTATATTTGGGGTGTCCGCTATTGTCTCTGATTTTTCCAGAAGGTATCGGTTCTCTAGAGAAGTAGAGGGCAAAATTATCTTTATCCACAACGACCTTGGGACAATTAGGATCTTGATGTTCTTCCACGCTTCTGATCGGAGCCATAAGATTGACCACTTTAATCTCTTTGTCTTTCAGAAAAGGTTCAATCGCCATGTCGATCATCTCGGGAACAATCATCGGTTCGTCCCCCTGGATCATCACTACTATATCCGGTTTCTTTCCCGTCTCTTTCTCGATCTTCAACATCGCTTCCGCCGTGATGTCCGAACAACGCGGATGGTCGTTCCTACCCATAACATATTTAGCTCCAATGGAGGTGGCATAATCGGCTATTTCCTTGTTGGGGGTTACGATATAGACCTCATCAAGGGCTTTGCTCATCTTGCTCCGCAAATATACGTGCCCCACCATAGGCATGCCCAAAATCTTCTCAAGCGGTTTGCCTGGAAACCTAGAGGAGCCCATCCGAGCTGGAATAATACCGATAATGTTCATTTTATCTTCCATAAAGCCAGAATACCATAAATGGATTTTTGAGCCAACTGATTATTTTTTTATTCTATAGCCACAAGTATCACTTTTATCCATAAAGAATCGATAGCCATTTTGCAAAAGTAGAGCCTCACATTCTTTTCTCGTCCGGTCATCAAAGTAATGGCTTTCCAAGTTGATAATCTGGGGTTTGAATCTCTTGAAATCTAACTCTTTCAAGATTTCATAGTCATATCCTTCGGCATCTATTTGCAGGAAATCTATTTTTTCTAAATCTTTGACTAATTCCTTAAATGAAAGTTTGGGTGGATGAATTTCTTCAATCTCTCCTCTCGTTTGTAGTCTTTGTTTATCAAAGGAAGCCCATGCTGATTTTCCTTTCACAATGTAGAAAGGTTTATCACCGATCAGAGCATTAATGCAATTCACGGGATAATTTCTATAAGTTTCTTGAAGTTTCTTGAAAGCCTCTATTTGTGGTTCCACACAAATACCTTTTAATTTATGCTTAATGACGAACTGATGAATTGGATCACCAGTGATACCGTCATTGGCTCCAATTTGGACAAAAAACGGATTTTCAACTAGAGAAAAATAAAGTTCAAAGAAATGTTCTTTGGTTAAAGGTCGAGCAGATTGCGGATTATAAGGATATTTTTTAATTAACTCATAACCGGCCAGATTCAATAGAGTTTTAATCAGTTGTTTCATATATTTGCATATATTTCTAAACACTTATTCACTGATTTTTCTACACTAAATTCTCTTGCGACTCTTTCGTAACCAGCTTGACCAAATTTTTCTGCCTTTTCAGGATTTTTGAGTAGATCAAGCATTTTTTCAGCCATTTCTTTGATATGGAAAGGATTGACGATATATCCAGTCACAGAGTCCACGATGATTTCCGGCGCCCCCCCATAACAAGTGCCCACTACTGGCCTACTAGAGGCCATCGCTTCAAGTACAATTCTGGGGAAAGAATCAAAGATAATTGATGGCACCAAGACCAGGTCAGCGCAGGCATAAGCATATTTTATCTCGTCTCTTTCTATCCAACCTGTAAAGATTAATCTATCTCCTATTCCCAACTTATCAGCTTCTTCTTTCATCTTGGCGGTATACTCGTCAATTTTTCCCACCACCAAGAATACTGCGTTATCTACTTCTTTCGTCACCTCGACCATTGCTTCAAGCGCCTTTCCCCCTCCTTTAGCCTCACTTAACCGCCCGCCGAACAATACTACTTTTTTGTCTTTTAAATTAAATCTTTCTCTAAATTGAGTTACTTCCACTCCACTGACATGCCATAAATCCACATCAGCTCCGAAATACATGACATCCACATTTCTAATACCATTTTGCTCAAGAGCTTTCTTTAAAGCCTGGCTGACCGCAAAAAGTTTGTTTGCGTATCTAAGATATTTTCTAATGAATAAATTACGGAGCGGATTCCATCTTTTTTTTGCCTGTTTCAGGTGATCAAACCATGTGGTGTGGGCATCAAAATTTTCCAAATAGCGCCTGGTGTTGAGTTTTCCAAAGTTAAAAGACATGACATCATGAGCGCTTAAGACAACCGCCTTGCTAAATCGCTTCGCAACCGCCAGAGTTTGATACGAGAGATAGAAGTGGATGTTATGGGCGTGCACCACATCCGGCTTAATTTTCTCGAGTAGTTTCCCTACTTGGCGCACCACTGGAGGATTGTATAAGCTAAGATAAGCCCGCCATCTGGTGGAATAATCGCTGGCAATTTTCCAAACTTTGATACCGTGGTACTCCGATTCTCCCGCCTCGCTCTCTTTTCTACAAGTGGTGATGACAGAAACTTCGTGGCCCAGTCTTTTCATGCCGATGGCAAAATCGTAAGCGACAATCCCCGCTCCACCAAAGCTTTGCGGCGGAAAGTCGTCTGAAAGAAAGACTATTCTCATATTTTATGGTAAATGGCTATATCACCGAATTCGGCCACTTTAGTCAGAAACTTGTATTTGTCTAGATTCCAGAGAGGGTCACTCTTTTTATCCCAAACCAGATATTCCACTTCATATTTAGTCCAGATATTTTTTAGCCACTCCGCTGTTGGAGTTGAGAGCGTTTCTTGGTAAGAGGCCACAATTTCTGCCATTTTTTCATCAGGAATGTCCTCATGCGAACCAAGAAACTCTCGATAATGAATGCCGTAACTTTCAAAAGAGACTTTGGCGCGATTTTTGGCAAAGGCATCTGGAGCATCTTTATTCCCCACACCTTCAAGTCGATAAAACGAAAACATGGTATTAAGTTGACGCGCATAGGTGGCCGATAAGGAGGCAAATGAGGTTGACCGGTGATAGAAGACATTCAGAGGAGTGTAGATAACAGTTATATGAGAAACTTCATCATTGGCAAAGACGACGGCCTCTTTCTCTGCATTGTCGTTGAGCCATCTCATAGCCGGTCCATATTTTTGTCGCTCAACGAGAACTGTGCCTCCATCACCCATATCATGAGCATAGGAATAAGCCTGAACATAAATACCCGTCGAGATACTCGTCACGATAATGAGAACTGCCAACGCCTTCTTATAGAAATCTAGCCTCCAACGAGCGAGCAAGTGGAAAATCACTATGAGCATAAAAATGACAGCCATCGGTTTATGGAAAAACCAGTGGTAATGGGGCGCTTCCATAACTTTACCCGTCAAAAGTTGCTGATTCAAGGTGATAAAAGGGGTCAAGAGTAAAGCTAAGCTAAAGAAATATTTTTCCCTATCTACTTTCGGAAACCCCAAGAAAAATATAATCAAGGAGCCAATTACTCCCCAACCGACGAATAGTGGCGCATGGGTTAAAAGCACACCAATGCGCGAACTAACTTCTAGGTAAGTGGGAAACTGGGTCACTTGATAGAGATTGACGACATAAGGTATAGCCACTAAAAATGCCCCTAAAAAGACACTGGATATACTTATGGCTTCTCGCCATTTTTTCTGGATGAGAAATAGTAACACTAAAATACCACCAAAGGCATAGAGATACGTCCAAGTATAAAAATAGTTATAAAAATTTAAACCTAGGAGAATGGCGCTCGCGACACCATACTGCCATTGCCGTTTGCGATAAAATAACCAAAAAGCGATGAGGAAGGCAAAAAGCAAAAAATAGATCATGGCGGGGTTAACCGGTTTGGAAAGCCGTACAAAGTTCTCGTAACTGACGCCATGGAAAAACAGCTGAACAAAGCCGGATCTGCTCAAAATGGAATCCGCCAGTAAATTCACTGTCGCGCCGCAAAGAGCGACCAGTTTATCTTTAGAAAGCAGAAAGACAAAGCCGTAAATCAAAAGGAAAACGACAAAAGAAAGAACAAACCGAGACAGCAAGAAGGTATTATTGATATCAAGAGAGAATATTTCTCCCATGTAGGCCACCACCATCGACCCAAGTGGTTGCAGGAGATACGGATTATCCTTGCCATCTTTTTGGTAAATATTGCCAAAATTGGGATGCCCGTCTTGCACTTCCCGGGCCCGCGCCGACCAGGGAGAATCGGGCAACAACTCTATGCCCTGGTAAATACCGTCATCTCTATGCTCAAAGCGGAAAAAAATCTGCGGGGAAGCCACAATCACAGAGGTGAGCACGGCCAAGACAATAGCCATCCAATGTTTCTGGAGAACTTGTTTAAACTGATTCATTTTTAGAGTTTATCATAATAAATGTTGGGGAAAGAAATCCTACCAGCTTTTTAATTTTAAAAAAGAAGAAATTAAGATACGGAAAGTATCCATAAATTTGGTAGCCACCGGCAAGCTTTTTGATACTTCTCAAATCAAAAAATTGCTTGTGGTCAGCATTTTGGAGTTTTTTGGGAGTCCACCCCCATAATTTAACAACATGATAAAACCAGAAAGCAGAATTGGGGGTGGTGATAATAGTGATGCCTCCCGTCTTGAGAGTCCGCTCAATCTCTCTAATTAAAAAGTCCGGCTTATGCAAATGTTCAATGACGTCGGTACACCAAATTAAGTCGAAATGGTTATGTTCAAAAGGGAGGCCATTTTCAAGGTCGTGTTTTATAGCTTCTTGGTATTGGGGCTCAATGTCTAGAGAAATGACTTTATAGCCAAACTCTTTTATTCTTTCCGACCAGTAACCATCTCTACAACCTATATCGAGAGCGGCTAGCCCATCCCCAGACTTCGGAATGAGAGATAGGGCAATCATTTTCTCTGCCGCGCCATGTTTATACTCAGCTTGGCCAAGATCAATGGGCAATTTTTTCAGTAAAGAGATTAAATTCATTTCGGTTTAGTCTAGAGCGTTTGACTACTTTTTTCAACGACAAAAATTAAACTTAGGCCAAAACCCAGATTAATTTTGTTTTCAATATGCTTGAACCAAAAATTCAAGATGCCGGAAAAAATACTCTTTTTGTTCCTTCCGCCCCTGATGCTTTCAAAATGAGATTTTTTCTTTAAAACTTTATAAAAAAACCAATAAGGCATGAGGCCGAGCATGTTCCAATATCTGACTTTTATTATTTCGAGCCCCAAATGCTCAAGCTCGCGCGAAAGATCTTTTTTATCGAAGCGTCTAAAATATCCCATCATCTTGTCTCTCGAGCCATACAGAGAAGGAGCAGCCGGAACTACTAAAATCAGTCTTCCGTTTTCATCTAGAAGTGAGATGACCTTCAAGAGGTCTTTTTTATAGTCGCCAAGACACTCCAAAACATCAATCATGACAACATTATTAAATTTCTCCTTGGAATCATATTGCTCAATAGACGCCTGACTAATATCCAATTTACCGAAAAACTTTTCTGACAAATCAATTAATTTTTTATCTGGTTCTATCCCCTTCACCTCTATGTTCTTTTTGAGAGCCTTGGAAACCAAGAGTCCCAGTCCCGCTCCAATATCAAGAAGATTGCCTACTTTTAAGCAGTCCAGGACAAAATCAGTCAGATTATTATTTCTAAAATCCTCTTCCGGGCTAATAAGATTTGAGTAAAATTCTGTGTGTGTTTGTGCTTGATAGTTGAATTTTTTTTTACGTAAAAAACTTCTATACCAGTAAGCCCAGACAAAAAGTATAAATGAGAAAAGGAGAATTTGGATATGGAGTATGAGACTTAGGTTAAAAGCGCTGTCCCGACCAACCTTCAAAAGGATGAGTCCGCCGGTTACTGTTCCCTCAAAGGCCCCAAAGTTTCCGATAAGATTCAGAGGGATTAGACCAGCCAGAGCGGGAAAAACTCCGATAAAGGCGGTCTCCACGAGAGAAAGGCGGAATCCGGCAGAAAACAATATTGCCCAAATACAGAGTGTATCCAAAAACCAAACAAAAAATGAGAGAGTGGTAAAGATGGCCAGTCTTCTCATATCCCTAATTTGATCAAAAGCTATAAAAATTTCTGATATGATCCTACGAAATTTATTCAGAAGTGAGTTTTTAAAGGAAAGGCCAGAAAAAAAATTACTTAATGCATACCGATAAAAAACCATGCCCAAGAGCATAGCCGCGCCAGACATCAGCACAAAGATAATAAAAGTGAGTGGAGCTAGTGCTAAAAAATTTGAATGCTCGCGGAAAATAAAAAAACCCGATATTAAAAAAAACAAGAGGACGAACAAAATGTCAAAAATTCTGGCCAAAAAAAGTGAAGTCACATTTTCTCCATTGGAGATACTCTTTTCTTCGTTGACCATATAAAGATACGTCACTTCTCCAGACCTGAAAGGCAGGACATTGTTCCAAAAACTATGTATAGAGACTACACTCAACAATTTTTTCAGGCCAATTTTATTTCTTAGAATAAAACGAAACCGCAAAGTTTTGGCCACCAAAGTCAAAATATACAAGAAGAAAGCCAGGACAACTACAATGAGGTTAATATTCTCCAGAATTTCAAGTAAACCGTTAACGCCGCTAAATCGCCATAATAAGTAAGCGGCGATTACCGTAACGATCAGAGTTACAATAACCCCCACTGACCTGTTTCTGGTAAATTTCATGCTCTAGTGATTTAAAGCGGTACTGCCTTTCCGTCATTGAGCATCGATTCCTCTGATTTTTCCAAGAAGCTGACCACCCGAGCGCCCAGAGTCCCGTTTGTTTCTGGCTCCCTTCTGTTTTGGACAGCGTTAATCAAGGAGAGACAAGCCTCCTTTAAGGGTTCATCATTATGAGTAATTTCTGGTGCATCATCACCCTTGCCTTCTTTAAATAAAGAAGTGAAGTTGTCAGTTAACTGGGATAAATTTTTAGTGTCCGGGGTTGGAATCTTTTTGGCCGACCTTGCGGAAAAACTGCCTTCGTAGACGACGCTGTATCTACTCCCAATCAATATTGAACGGGCGGCTTTTTCAACCGGCTCCCCTTCTAACTCCTCGCCATTCCAAGCCAGAAAAATTTCAGATAGACTACCATCTTCAAATGAAACCCGACCCCTAATGGCCGAGGCTGTTCCGGTGAGAGGTATCTTATTTAAAATTTTCATCTGAAGAGTTTTTGGTTTTTTATCGATAAAATAGACCAGCGCGGAAAACGCATGTGGTCCAGAATCCCACAAAACATCTGGGCCGAGAGGTTTAGAACGAGCTCCCAGCCATTCAAAACGCGAGTGAATGATTTCCCCATATCCGCCATTTTCAAATTGCGACTTCATAGTTTTAAAAGCGTCGTCATAACAGAAAGTATGGTCGACAAAAATAATTTTGTTTTTCTCTTTAGCCAGATTATTTAGGGTCTCGGCTTCTTGGAGACTCACCGCCATGGGTTTTTCTATATAAACGTCTTTCCCCGCCTCCAAAACCATACGAGCGATATCAAAATGCGTCTTGGGCGGAGTGGCCACAACTACCACATCAACATCCGAGACAGAGCCATCCAAAAGTTTTTTAAGATCAGTTGTGCCGGGAACATGGCTTGAAGATTCTACTCCTTTTAATAGACCTTCGTCCAAATCACAGATCACAGACACATTGGCATTGGAAAGTGATTGAAATTTAGTGACCAATCTGGGGCCCCAATAGCCAAGGCCCACGATACCAACATTAATTTTGTCCTCGGGCATTTTATATAAATTCTCTAATAATAAACCTGGGGTTATGCTCGCACTCTATAAATTTTTTGATATTCAATCTAACGCTCAACAGAGCCATTATAAAAAGAAGGGATAATGCTGTCAACCAAAACCAGTTGGTGAAAACTGTACCAACAGATAGCAATGCCAGAAACACAATAGAAAATAATATATTGTCATGGATTCGAGCGAGAGGTGTATTAAAGCGCTGCCTCACAAAAGGTATGGCCAGTAAATCATTTAAAACAATAAATATTCTCTCGAGCCCATAATGAGATTTTCCGAATTTTCTTATTCTATCGGGCACTCGAACTTCAGCAAATTCCCTATTAACGATATTAAAGACAACGGGCGAAAATCTGTTATTAAATCCCTTTGGCACATAAACATTTTTTATGACTTCTGCCCTGTAGGCTTTCAGAGTACAGCCGGTGTCGTGGACAGTAATGCCGCTCACTAAAGAGATCAACCTATTAGCAACAACAGAAGGGGCAAGTCTCTGAAAAAAATCTACCCTCTTCTCCCTCCAACCACTGACAACTTTAAATCCCTCTTTCAGTTTATCGACCAGAACCGGAATATATTTAGGGTCATTTTGGATATCCCCATCGATAGTGACAATTATCCGGCCGGAGGACTTTGAAACACCAGCAAAAACTGCCCAATTTTCTCCCACATTATATTCCAGGTCGCAGTAGTGGAATTTTTCATCCCTCTTTGATAAATCCTTAAGAAGCTTCAAAGTCCCATCGCTCGAGTAATCATTAACAAATATCATTTCATACGATCGCCCATAGGCATCCATTGATTGTTTTATTTCGTTATAAAGTTCCAGAACATTACCCTCCTCGTTGTGCATGGGAACTACGATCGATATTTCAACCTCTTTCATTTGAGGAAAAAGTCTCTCACGTTCGAAATGACGTACTGGATTTCTTCTTCAGTTAATTCGGCAAAGACCGGCAGAGCGATATTATCTTTTGAATATTCTTCTGCCCTGGGGAAGGAGCCCGCCGGAAGACCCGAGCGACTCCATGCTTCTTGAAGATGCAGAGGATAGGGATAATAGGCCCCGTTGCCAATTTCTTTTTCATCCAAATATTTTTTGAAGGCCTCTCTATCGTCCGCATAGAATATCCCCTGATGATAAACTGACTCTCCATTGATAGATTCTGACATTGGGGCGAGCGGTAAATCCCTAAAAGCTTCTTTATATCTTTTATAAATATCGACTCTTCTTTTATTTCTCCCATCGAGAACCTCCAATCCAAACAATAACCAAGTGGCCTGAATCTCATCTAACCGACTGTTCCAGCCATAGATGGTATGGAGATACTTGCTCTGCTCGCCATGATGAGCCAGTTGTCTAACCTTTTCGTATAAAATGCTATCGTTAGTCGAGATGGCACCAGCGTCCCCGACCGCTCTCAAATTTTTAACCGGACCAAGGCTAAAGGCCCCGATCTTTCCCAGACTGCCAACCTTTTTACCATTGATCGAGGCCCCTTGCGCTTGAGAAGCGTCCTCAATGATAGGCACCCCGCTCTCCTCGGAAATCTTGAGAAGTTCATCCATTTCAGCTGGCACACCGAGAAGATGAACTACTAAAATAGCCTTGGTCTTGGTATTTACCGCCTTTTTCAATTGTTCCAAATCAGGCCCATAGCCACTTTCACTTTTATCAACGAGAATCGGCACGGCTCCAATGGCGACAATCGGTTCAATGTCGGCAATAAAAGCATTGGCGTGAGTAATGACTTCATCGCCAGGACCGATATCAAAGGCTTTTAGGCTCAAAAAAATGGCATCCGTACCCGAGGCCACGCCCAAACAATGTTTAACGCCTAAATATTGGGCAAATTTTTCCTCAAAATCCTTTTTATAGGGACCGTTTAAAAAACGCCCGGATAAAATAACACCTCGAACTTGTTCCAGCCATTTCTCAACGATTTCTTTATTGAATCTCGTTAAATCTAAAAGTGGTACTTTCATATCAATATGGTACACTCAAATTCTTGAAAAACAAAATATTTATCACTGGTGGCCTTGGTTATATTGGTTCAAAGTTGGCTATGGAAGCGTTGTCCAGAGGTTTTTCTATCTTTCTCTATGATTCACTTCTTTATGAACAAGACCACCACAAAATCCTAAAGGAAATAGAAAGTAAAAAGAAGGGTAACGCGACATGTCAATTTGTAGTCGGAGACACGAGAAATGTAGAACTTTTGGAGAAATCACTTAATGATTTCAAGCCGGATTTTCTATTTCACTTCGCCGAACTGGTCGGCATTCATATCTGCGACGATAACCCTGATTACACCAAAGACATCAATTTTGAATCGTCTAAAAAAGTTATAGACTTGGCGGAAAAATTAAATATTCCCGTTATTTACAACTCTACTTCCAGCGTCTACGGCAATCAGAAAGAGAGAACGTTATTGAGCGAGGATGCCACGCTGCCAGAACCAACCGATAATTATTGCAAATACAAATTGCTGATGGAGCAATACATCGGCGAAAAATTAAAGAAGAACCCGCTTCTAAAAATAATCGTCCTGCGGCTCGCAACCGTCTGCGGACTCTCCCCTAGAATGAGACTGGAGCTTATGCCAAACCACTTCACTTACTGCGCTGTCTCTAAAGGTTTAATCAAGATTTCCGAACCGGAAGCTTACCGAGCCCAAATCGACATTGATGACATCATGGACTCTTATTTTGCTATCATGAAGGAGGATAGGTGGCCAAAGCTATTATACAATCTTGGCCATCACAATCTACAGAAGATAGAAGTTGCTAAAATCGTTCAGTCCATCGTCCGGAGCCAAGTAGAACCTACGGCACATCTTGGCGACCCGAGGAACCTCCAGATTGACTCATCCGCCTTTTATAAAGACTTCAGCTGGAAGCCGAAAAAGAGTTTTGAAGATACAATCAGAGAAACAACGAATTGGATAAAGAAAAATCTGCAAGAGATTGAGGAAACCAACTTCGTCGGTATCATCAACAGCCCGCTAGAGCGATGGCTTAAGATGCTCTAAATCTGACTTTTATGACAGAAGTGAAAGCTTCTATAATTTCTTTAATAGTAAAGTTGGATACTCCCCTGCGACGATTGACAAACAAAGTTGGGACTTCCACAAATTTCACTTCTTTTTTGAACAACTGGTAGGAAATTTCAGATAGAACTATATAGCCAATACCTTTTATTTTTGATATATCAAGTTTTTCCAAAGCTCCTCTACCATAGACTCTGTAACCATTTGTATAATCCTTAATGCCTATACCTAAAATAATATCTGCGTAAAAATTGGCAAATTTATGGAAAATGGTCCGCTTCCAAGGCCAGTTCACTATCTTGCTTTCTTTGAGGTCACGCGAACCTATGACCATGGTATTGTCTCCAGAGACAGCCAAGAGAGTCCAAAACTCGTGAGGATCGTGAGAAAAGTCTGCGTCCATTTCGGCAATTAATTTATAATCCTTAGCCAAAGCAAATTTGAACCCTTCCAGAATAGCAGTCCCCCTACCGCCCTTTCCCTGCCTTTTTATTAGAAACAACCGCGACTCCCCCTTTTGTCTATTTCTTACCAAGTCAGCGGTATTGTCAGAACTATCGTCCACCACCAAAACATCCGTATCTTGATTCTCGGAAAGCAAGACGTCAATCAATTTAACTATATTCTCACTCTCGTTATAACTCGGTATTATGATTAAAGTTTTAGCACTAATCATAAAAATGTCTTTACTAGAAGATTTATCTCATCTTTCGTCATTTCCGGGTTGTTACCGAAATAGAACCCAAGATTATGAATTTTTTCAGCATTTGGCAGACGTAACGTCCACTTAACATGTTTGTTAAAAAATGCTTGATTGTTTATATTACCGGCTACAATAGGTCGTATTTCTATCCCAGCTTTTTTAGCTAACTCCATATATTTATCCCGTAGGCTCGCTGTCTCACAAATCAGAGGGAAGGCGAAGTTTGAGACTCTGGTCATGCCAGACGTTTTCATTTTGACAAAATCTCGGTTTGAATATATTTTTTCTAGCTGTTTATAATTCTTCTCCCGCTTGTTAATCATAGTATCAAGATATCTCAACTGGTCGAGACCTAAGAATCCATGTATTTCAGTCGGACGAAGATTGTAACCTATGTCATAAAAGGTGTATTTACCATAGAACTCATCGACTTTAAATTTTCTCCTAAGTTCTTGCTGTTCTTTCGGATCAAGATGCCTATCCCATCCGTGAGACCTGACAATCCTAAGCATGGTGTCTATCTCCTTATTATCGGTACAGACCATCCCCCCTTCTATGGTAGACATATGATGACCGACGTAGAAAGAGAAGGTCGAGGCGAATCCAAAATTACCAAGCTTTTTGCCCTTGTATGCTGAACCAAGAGATTCACAATTGTCCTCTATTAAAATAATTTTATTTCTTTTGCAAAAATTTCTGATTTTATCAATATCGTCGCAATATCCCAGTAAATTTGTAATAAATAATAATTTAAATTTATGGTTCCGGTGGGCTAACGCTACGCCTTTAGAAGAAATATTCAAGGTATCCAACTCTATATCAATAGGCACAGACCGGAGATTGAGATTTATGAGAGGCATAACATTGGTAGCCCAGGTGACGGCAGAGAACCCTACACTATCGCCGGTTTTGATTTTGCCTAGATTTATAAGCACTTGTATCAGAGCCAGATTTGCCGAACTGCCGCTATTGAACATCACAGAATATTTTCTTCCTTGCCAAAGAGAAAAAGTTTTTTCGAAGAGAGAAACTTGTTTGCCCATAGATAACTGCTTGGCCTCTTTTATAAACTGGCAAAGCTTATCCTTGGTCGCTTTCTCATTATAAAAAGTGGATTTAATTAAATTAATCATCTAAGAGGTAACGGTAAAATAACAAATCTGCCATCATCATACAAGGCATCGCCTTGAGAAATGAATTCTACATTATCATTAGTACGGTCAATAATAAGATACTTTACGTGAAATTGTTCGAGCAGAGTACCCTGATTTTCTTTAATAGTCACGAAACGCTCTGCCAACATTTTGAAATATTCTTCCCCGCGGAGCGCAATCGCATCGGTGCGTGGCGGACATTCACGATAACTCACAAAACGTGCCAGAACTTCACAGAGCCAAGCGCGTCGGTTTTGAGCCAGAGGTTGTAGTTCTGACGGTCCAGCGCCGGCGTAAAGCCCGAGGTTACGCTTGAGATCTTCGAGCGTCAAAACATTCATACTTTGCGAGAGCAAATACCTTTCCTCAAGCTCTTGCCCGGAAATACTGTGAAGCACTATGCCTTCTGCAAACAACGGATAATGCCGAGTTATAATTGGTATATACTTTGAAACAGACTCATTCGCCCAAATCACAGACTGCTCTGACACATTTTTATCGAGCCATCTTAGCGGACTGGCATAAGCTTGGATATCGGCAATATCACTATTACCATGATCATTAAACTTGAACTTGAAAAAGTCTAGCCCATGAGGAAGATTTCTCACCACTCCTACCGAGAGCAGGACGAAAAGAACAGCTACTATTATATATTTAGTTCTGCTGACCGCTAGATTTCTAGCAGAATACCATTCATACAAACCGACTCCCAAAATCATTGCCATCCATAAAACGACAAAACGTCCGACATGCACACCAAGCGTCAGTTCGACGCCAGTAATGATATTTAAAAACAAGCTGACGAAGAGTGCCACACCTGTTGAGAACCAAAATACTTTTTGTTTTAAAGGCACCAGCCATGCCAAAAGCATTCCGACTACCAGCCACCGACCATAGAAAAAAACCTCTATCGACGGAATGTGAGTGTAAACAAGACCAATGCGACCAAGGGTTTCAAAGTAATAAGGGTCCTGCATCTGCATCAAGGTATAGAAGCCGAAAGGGATAAGGAGAAGCGCGGTGAAAATACCGCAAGTCACGAGCGAGCGTAACTCTTTGAAACGTTTGGTAAACAAAAACCAGAAAAAAATAAAGGTGAGCGTTAACAAGGCAATATAAGAAAGATAGGAGTAGACATAAAAGGAGAGAGCCGCAGCAAACGAAAGCCAGAGTACCCTCTTTCTTTCATACGGCTCGTACAAAAACTTCAGTAAGGCGATAAGAAACATGAGGAAGACCGGATAAACTATCTGCATAATAGTCGGCCGAAGCATGAGTGAGTATAAACTGATATAGAGAAGCATTGACCAAAGGAAGGCCCATCCTCTCGGCAAACGCAGGAGCCGAAGAAGAGCGAAGGAGAGCGTCAAGAATATAAAGCTCCACGCGAACATATTAATCATAACGGCGAGATTAAACGGCGACCCCAGAAGCATTGGAATCGCCGAGACAATATCCGGCAGGAAAAAAGCGGGAGCCAAAGCCTTGCGATACTCATAGACATACGGATTGCCGAGGAGCGGATATCCATCCACCACTTCATGCATGCGCGTATAGTAATACAAGCTGTCCGTAGAGCCTCTGGGCAAGACACCCTGCCAGTTTCGCCATCCTCCAACTTCATATATGACAAAGATTATTGGGATTAGTGTAGCCACCAGAGCGACGACTAGAAACAATTTTTTCATGAGTTTTTATTATGGATGCTATCGGGAGCAAAAACCAGGTACCTAAACACGAAGAAACTATAGACGGCAATCAAACCGAGAACAAAAAATTGAGAGACTAGGTAATGGATATGAAGCACATCTACACTTATGTATAGAAGCAAAGCATTAATGCCTAGATTTAAAATCTGAATGCCGAGATAAACAAGAGACTGCTGTCTAATTTTCTCTTTTGTATAGTCGTTAAAAGTGAAAAACTTCTGCATCGTGAAGCTCACGGCAACCGCCACGGTGAATGCCACAACTGAAGCCGGCAAATACCATACATAAAAAAAGTGCACTAAAATAAAAAGTGCAGCTAGATTTATAACTGCGGCAGATCCGCCGGAGATAAGATAACGAATGACGCGATGATTGATAAACTGGAACAACATATTGGAGATATGATACCATTTAAAATTATGCTTACAATTGAAGAAATTAGGAGATGGCTAGAGGAAAAAAGTGGCGTACTTGTGACAAAAAGTGCACTTGTTCATCGTGAATCATATTTCGGCCATAGTGTTATAGCTCCCAATAGTTCTAAACATGATGCCGACGAACGTGGTTTCGTCCCGGTCGAACTTTGGATTATGTCTGTAGTCGAAGCAGACAATCCCATACGATTGGAGGGCGAAGGTCTGACCAGTATTAAGATTGGTGATAAAGAGATAACTCTCAAAGAATTGCTTAATGTCGGCGAGAAAATAATTTTGGGAGATTATGCTGATAGTTGGCCTTTAGCCAAAATTCTAGACATCGGAGGACATAGCGTAGAGACAAGTTTTGGCACAACAGAAATTCCCCCTATTCCAGTTCATGTCCACCCCCAAAAGACTGAGGCTTATTTTTTTCCGCCAACTAATATCCCTCCGTACCACAAAAACATTTCTGCTATCACCAGAATCGGCCTCAAACCAGGTATAAGTAAAAAAGAGATAACCGAAACGCTTCACGAATTTGGATATAGTGACCGTATGTACACTCATTTGGTTGAACATAAAATTGAACCAATGACGGGGTGGACCGTGTTGGAGGGAGTCCTCCATGCTCCTGGACCATATCTCACTTTTGAAATCCAGAAGCCTCAAGATGATTACCATCTAAGCTCTTGGAGACTGGGTGAACGATTAGAAGGAAAGGAAAGGGATTCCAAATTTCAAAGCGAGGTCCTAAGAGGCCTGATAGATGCAACGGACCATGTCGAACAGACGCTCAACTGGACCCTGACCACTGACCCAAAGCTCAAAGAAAAATATTTCCACACACCGCAAGTCATCGAATCAGGCTCATGGGGCAAGCGTCATCAAATATTCTTTGACATGTTTTATGGTGAAGGGTGGGAGATACTTCCCGGTCAAACCCTAAATTTGGAACCAAAAAAGGAACCCCAAGCGGGCATTGTCTGGAGTGGGCAAGCGGAAATTAACGGTAATAAAGTAGAGCAGAGTGGCCTGAATGAATTCCTAGTCGTACCACAAACTGCATTAAACGTGGCCAATACTGGTAAGACCAATATCTTTATCTATACAGTCGAACCAATTCGAAGCGTTTGACTTTAAGGTTTCCGTTCGCCTTGTTTCGCAGGCGGCTCAAGCTCGTCAGTCACTGGGTCATCCATTTTCCCATGCTCTATATTCCGATCGGTGCAGTGCTGGTCGGGATCGTGTGGCGGGAGTGGTTCTACGTGACAGCTTTTTGTCTCGTGAGCATGACGCACTTCCTACATGATGCCGCAAGCGTGCCTGGGATCCAGTGGTTCTGGCCACTATCGTGCACGGCGTATGGAGTTGAGCGCTTCAGGTTTGTTCGTGTGGACGACGCAGAACGTCGTCGCTTCTATGACCAGTTGCGCGTAAGTGTTACCAAGAGAAGTATCTTGGACGAGATTCGCATGAGGGTTGGTAAGTAGTGCCGAACACCGGGAGCCGGGATAAAACCCGGCTCTTTCTTATTTAAGACTCTTCTTTATAAATTTTAAGAATCTTTTCTATAATATTTGTCGTCGACTGAACACGGCCAGGGATAATTATTACCTTATCTACATTCTCGCGCACAAAATCCGCTTGAATATTTTGTTCTACAGTATAATCTCCGCCTTTAGTATAAACGTCTGGATGCACGGCTTTTAAAAAAGCGCCCGGGTCTTTTTCACCAAAAATATGAACATAGTCGACGCAAGCCAGAGCTGCCACCACTTCCGCGCGCTCACGTTCAGGAATAATTGGACGAAGTTTTGATTTGTATTGTCTGACTGAAGCATCTGAATTTATACCCACTACTAGAATATCACCAAGTAATTTACTTTCTTCCAGGAGTATTTTCTGGCCGATGTGGAACACATCAAAAGCGCCGTTGGTGGCCACAATTTTTTTACCTTGCTTTTTGAGTTCCCCGACTTTTACTTCAAGCTCGGAGAGAGAAAATATTTTGTGAGCTGTTTTCATATCACACAGTATACAGATGAAAAAATATTTGACAAGTAGTTCAAACCTGTTATAATTAAAAACAGACGCAACCAATCCCAACGTAAGGAGCACGTATATGACCTTCGCTGAGTTCTGCTTAAAGCAGAGCGGTATCTACGACGACATGCGAAGACAAGAGCGCGAGGAATCACGGATCACAGGCATAGTGGAGGACCCCGGACTCATCACGAGGAGAGGTGGGTTCTTTCTCTCCCTCATTCATCCCCCCGAGTTTGCTCGGAAAATAGCTGATCTCTCCGCTAGGGTTGGCGCCCTGACACCAGCAATGGTTTATGGCGACAAGAAGATACACACGACTGTCGGGTCAATTTCCACTTCGGTCATCCCGCACTTCTATTTCGACGGGAACCGCGAGGATCATGTGCGCCAGCTTTCTACCATGGAACAGGTGGCGAAAGCATCAGCAAAAAGGGCGAGGATGTGCGAAATCAATTTCCGCACATCGTGTATCCTCCTGCCAAACCTCATCATCGCGCCAGGCGAAGCAAACGAGGGGGTCTTCGAAGTGACGACCGCACTGACCGAATTCGGCACACAGATGGGGTTAGCAATGGCCCCATGCAAAAACGGCCACGCGACAGTCAACCGCTTCACCGAAGCGAAGGGCGTGGAGGAAATATCTGGCCTTCTTAGGTTGGTAGAGAAGGAGCCACCCTTTGGCGTCAGTCATCCGATCGGGATCGCGGCGGGTTACACACTCCGTCACGAATCCGAACGAAATGTCACTGACCTTCGCGAAACACCCGGGCACTTCAGTGCTACAAAGTTCTTCCCGTTCCAGTAACAAACGACGGCCACCTCGAAGTTCGAGGTGGCCATTTTTCGTTAATACGTGGTGATACTGTAGCCAGCGGCTTTGGCATCGTCATAGAACATCTTGACCGTCTCGAGCGAATAGGTACCGAGGTCCTTGCCGACCAGTGCCAACTTCTTCAGGATGTCATTGGTGGCGGTGATGATGTGACAACCGACCGCGTCGGCCTGAAATACGTTAAGAAGCTCGCGCGGACTAGCCCAGATGAGCTCGACCTTGGGTTTCGCCTTCATGATGCGAACCGCCTCGGTCATCAGCGGCATCGGGTCACGGCCAGTGTCGGCAATGCGCCCAGCGAACACCGAGATGATGGCTGGCGTTTCCGGCGCGAGATGCTTCGTCACAGTCTCCACTTGTTCCAGCGTGAGGAGCGCAGTAACATTGAGCTTCACGCCTGCGTGCGACAGACGCTCGATGAGCGCTCTGCTCGACTCCCCCTTGGTGTTCGTGACCGGAACCTTCACATACACATTGTTACCCCACGAGGCAATGGCGCGCGCTTGGGTCTCCATCTTGTCGAAGTCATCAGCGAAAACTTCGAATGAAACTGGTCGATCCGGGATGACATCGAGAACTTCGCGCGCGAATGCTGCGTAGTCCGAAACACCGGCCTCGCGTATCAAGGTCGGATTAGTGGTGAACCCCTTGATGAGAGGGTTCGCATACATTTCCTTCATACCAGCAAGGTCGGCACCATCAGCGAAAAGTTTGATTTTAAGTTCCTGAATGTTCATCGTGTTTTCTCCTTTAAGATTTTCACCAAATCCTTCTTTCTAGGTGGCATAGTACCATGAATCTTGGTAGAAAGTGCTCCCCAGATATTAGCTATTCTAAGAGATTCTTCTGGTTTGTTTCTATCTCCTAAACTAAAAGCTGCCAAGAAAGCATCCCCTGCTCCGCATACATCTACCGCCACAACCCTGTATGGCCGACTTTTTATGTACCGATCACTAAATATAGCTATGGAACCTAGACCGCCCAGCTTAACCACAACATTTTTGAGCTTTAACTTTTTCATTATTACCAAAAGAGACTGCTCAGGTTTTTTAAGATTAAACTTTGGATAAACAGACTTGGCTTCCTTTTGGTTTAGAAACATCGTGTCTGCTCCTTTATACAAATGATGATTGCTGGGACGGTGAAAAACTTGGACATCAACATGTAAAGGTTTTTTATATTTCTTGCTCACGGAAACAATATTTTTAATCAACTTTTTTGACAACATACCATGCTGGGGATCCATAATAACAATAACGTCCGTGCGAAGAGCATTGGTTTCTACCAATTTAATTATTTTTTTCTCTAGATCGGAGTTAATGTAATGATTATCAACTTTGTTAACTTGCAAGAGTTTAAGATTTTTGTCATACCACCTTCTCTTAACGGTAGTCTTCCTAGTCGGGTCTGTTAAGAAAATCTTTTTTAAGTTTGGATGTGTCCACGAATCATAGTATTTCGCGTCCTCATCATCACCCAATATAGTGATAAAAGTTAAGCTGCCTCCAAGATTCAAAATATGGTTGGCAATCAGCCCATTGCCGCCGAAAAATACTGATGACTTTTGCTCTTCCATTTCTGGCGCAGGGGCATCAGGAGATAAGCCGATGGTATTGCCATAGATATAAATATCCAATATGGTGTCGCCCACCAACAACACCTTTTTATCCTTAAATGACCTTATAATATCTGGCTTCATCTATGGTATAATACACTTTTTGCATGAAATATAAATCTATTCTTCTAGACGTCGACGGGACGCTGGTACCGGTAGGCCCCCATACCGTTCCATCGGAGAGGGTGGCTGAATCTCTCCGCCGGGCGAAAGACTTGGTCCATGTCTCTATAGTTTCAGGCCGCTCTATCAAATGGCTGACCGATATCTTCCAATCTCTAGATTTGACAGCTCCTTGCATCATTAACGGCGGTTCACAGATTATAGACCCAAAGACACTGGAAATTATTTGGGAACGCCCACTGAGTCTTAACGCTGTCCGAGAAATAACAAATTATGCCAGAAGGGACGGGTTTGCCTTTATGATTAACGATAATGGAGTTGAATACAAAAATCCTAATCATAATGAATACTCCAAACCACTAGCGATACAGCTTTCCTTCTTTAGTTCTAAAGCAGATTCAGACAGATACATGAACATTCTCCGATATATACCCAGTATTGCAGCGCATAAATTTTTTTCCTGGGATAGAAATCGGGAATACAAGATGGAAGTTTATATTACCGATAAAGAAGCCACTAAATCACATGCAGCAAAAGAGTTAGTTAAAATGCTCCAAATAGACACGAGCGATCTCATTGGTGTCGGAGATTCGAGAAACGACGTTCCACTTCTCAATGTCTGCGGACTGAAAGTGGCCATGGGTAACGCCGACGAAAAACTAAAGAGTATTGCTCACTATATCGCTCCCAGCGTAGAAGAAGACGGAGTGGCTCACGTGGTAGAGAAGTTTATCCTTTCTTAAGGTCTGCTTCTTTAAGAGCTTCTTCTGCCGCAGTTACAACATCTTCAAGACGGGTGGACTCTGCTATGCGTTCTGCTTCTTTAACATCGTGACTCCGCGTATTCATAATACAAAGTAATGGCTTGGGCCCTCCAGGGGGAAAGACCATCTTGTGAATCTTTCCTTGTGGTGGTTGATCCCATGGATTAACTGGGCCTAGGATATCGACCGTTGGGATATTAAATGCTTCAGCGATGTAAAGAGGGCCGGTATTGACACTCACAAAAACATCCAGCTTTGAGATAATGGCCTTAAGTTCATCTATTGATACAGAGGTTGTATCAGTCACCATTGATTTATTTTCAATCGCCAACGTCACCTCATTAGACTCACGTAGATCGTTCTTACCGCCAATAACGAAAACGTGGGCGCTAAATTTTTCGATAAGATGATTCGCTACTTTGGCAAAATTTTTTGGACTCCATTGCTTTTCTTTATTACCGGAACCGGCTGCAATACCAACGATATATTTGTATGGTTCGCATATTTGAGAAATTATCTCTGTAGCCCTTTTTTCAGCAGTTTCTGAAAAGCCGAGGTGTTTTGTGGTATCGTCTGTAAAAATACCGAGTGGTTCAAGTGCTTTCAGTCTTTCTCGGGGAGCATATCCATCTAACTGATGTGGGAAGGTCTTAATAAACCTCTGAATAATTTTATAGGGCCTGGTCACGTCATGAGCTACGCCTCCCACGGCAGTCGGGGCTATCACTAAGGGAATTCCAGCAAGGTAAAGTAGAGAGGTGTGTTTAAATGATGGTCCAGTTACTATGGCCACTTCAGGATGATATTTTTTAATGCGCTCCAGAGCTCCACCTTCATCTAGGTCAATGAATTCGTCAGCTAATCCGCTGTCTGATAAAAGCAGGCGTCGCAGTTTAGAATTACCTGCTACGATAACACGCGCCTTCGGTAAATGTACTCGAATAGCGTGTAGTACTGGTGTGGCACAGACAATGTCACCAAGCTTGCCGGTCGGCACTACTACAATATCAGAAATGTTTTTAGGAATCTTAGTGGCAGTCCCGTGGAAAAGTGCTCTCATTAGACATTGGACTAGAAGCAGCATTCTGTTGGCTCTATTTAAAAGATCCATGTTATTTTTTATAATTATAATACAAAGTGGGGCGGAGAGCTTGTGACTCCCCGCCCCGGCCACTTAGACAGTCTTTCCGCCCTCCCATCGCGTCCCAATCTCAATCTCGAGACGCTTCCTGCGGTACTCTTCCAAGTTGACGTTGAACTCAGCCCATTGCTGCAACTCCTCGATCCTTTCCGGAGGTACTGTCGTGTTCTTCATGACAGCATTCCTCCAGTTAAAAATATCGGGGTCGAAGTCCGGCACCAGATACCCATCACGCAGAGCCAGGTCATGAAGGCTACTACCGGGCAGGGGCACAGGGATCTTGAAAGAACAGTAATCCGCCCCCGCACCCACCAGCCGCCGGCCGAGCTCGATCGAGGACATCATCTCTGCCTCGGTCTCGTCCGGGAAACCGATCATCATGTTGATTGGACACGTGATGCCGATATTCCGTGCGACCATCACCAGCTCGACCACGTCGAGCCGTTCGTGGTTGAGCTTCCTCGTCGCATGCTGGTCAAGAATACGCTGGGAAGCTGACTCCACCGGGAAAACGATCTGTGTGAGGCCGCAGTCATAGAGAAGCTGCAAGAACTCGGCGTCGATGACCGGCCTGCCTCCAGCACTTCCACTTCCCTTGAGAAAGTGCACTAGATTCACGCCGTTCACGTCAGCGAGCTTGAGCCCCAGGCCTCGGACTTTCCCGAGAACCTTACGCATCCGCGGCTTGTTGGCCAGGAGTGTATCATCCTCTAGGTAGACCTTCGTAACACCAAGACTCTTGAGCCTTGAGAGCTCCTCGATCACCCGCGCTTCGGACTTGAAGCGCAGCTTGGCAATCCCGCCACTCTCCTCTTCACTTTCACTTTCTTTGGAGATGTGACAGTACGAGCACTTGAAAATACATCCGCGGGACGTTTGCATGTTTCCGGAACGTTCCGGGTCCTTGAGAAAGGCTCTTCCGCCTGCTGCTTCAGCACGATCGTAATGCATCCAGGGAAGCTTGTGCCAGGAAGGAACGGGTAGACCATCAAGATTTATGAGCGTATCCCCCACTTGAGGAAAACGTCTCACGATTCTCCCATTCTGCATGGTGATTGTTCCAGAGACGGCAAGACTTTTCCCTGCTTGCCAAGCCCGGACGATTTCAACGATGACTCGCTCACCTTCGGTGTTGCAAATGACATCCACGCCACCCGCAAGAAACCGACTATGAAGAGCCCTGGCATTGACACCGCCGGCAATGACCAGGATTTCCGGAGACACTGCCTTGGCCGCCTTCGCAACCTCGAGCGCCATCCTGTGCTGTGGAGTGAAGATGGAGCTAAAACCGATAACGTTGTAGCCACCACGAGCGATGACCTCGCTCATCCGATCGGTTGTCATGCCAATACGGGTGAGGCCATTTCCCTGCATGACAAGCTTGTCGAACGTGTCTTCAAGCCTGTCGCCCAATGTGCCAACATTGGCATCGAGTACATCTGTCTCAATGCCCGCCCGTTCGAGCGCGCCATCGAGATACAGAAGTCCGAGCGAGCCGTCGACACGACGAGCTTCTCTATTAGCCAGCTGGGTAGGTGGGTAGACAAGCAGAACCTTGGGCTCCATGGGATATCTCCTCTCTAGTTTGCGAACGATTCTTGGCACAGACTAACAGAAATGTCAATTAAGTCAAGGTCTTTTTTATAAATTCGGATATCGCAATGCCACGTTTCTCCCAAGTATATTTATCTTTAGTAATCCAGGCTTGGTTCGACAAACTTTGGGCCAGTTCTCGGTCATTATAGATTTTTAGGATAGCTTTCACCCACCCTTCCGGAGTATTCGTGTCCACGATAAGCGCGTCCGAATTATTTGTTAAAACTTCCTCGATACACTCCGCTCGTCCCGCAACAATCGGGCGACGTGCCACAAGCGCCGGAAACATTTTAGCCGGCGAGTCCCCTATCAAATCTTTCTTTCGTTTTGGGATAAGAGTGATGTCAAATGCCTGGAGATATTTCGGTATCTCACTTCTTTCTCGCCAAGGCACAATAACCACCCGCTCTAGGACGCCATTTTCTTGCGCAATTTCTAGCAACCATTCTGCGTTGTTATTTAACTCTCCCACAATTACCAAAATAATTTCTTTAGAGAGAGATTTTAAACTTTTGACGATATCATCCAATTCATAATAATCGTTGTTGGGATTGGCTCCAACCACACCGGTATATCCTATAAGAAACGAATCGTTGGGGAGCCCTAATTCTTTCCGAAACGCATATCTGTCTTGCGAATAGTCGAACCATGAATCCTCGGCCGCGCTACAAAGTGAAATGAGGATATTTTTATTAAATTTTTGGTAATAATTTTTGAGTCCGGTGCTGATAGCGATAACACCACTAGAGATTTTGATTCCAATTTTGTTCAAGAGCTGCCGACGCTCACTTTGTAAGACTGAGTGTATTTCAAAAAAGACACTTTTACCTAAAATCCTTTTTGTCCACCAAGCTACCGGAACCAATGACTCGTCACGAAGATAAATTACATCAAACTTCCCCATATGCCGTGTTAAATAAATGACCAAACAAAAATTAGCCCAAAGAAGTGTCAGCCATTCAATTGAAGTTTCTGCATTAAGAAAAACAACCTCAAAACCATTATTTATAGCCATTTTTTGAAAAAAAGATTCTTTGTCTCTTCTTTGGTTAGTAGTCACTAAAGTCGCCTGAAATCCTCGTTGGGAATTCAGGGCCTCGCACGTTTTGGTAAAGTTATAGACATTGGTCCTACCAGCCAAGAGATTGATTCTTGAGATGAAGAGTAGCCGTCTCATTCTTGTCCATCTTTACGCCTGACTTCTGCCGTATGATAAGCAGGGAACAGGTCTTCATATGATTTGACTGCCATGCCAATACTTCCAAAGTAACGCGGAAAGTATCTATCGTAATATAAGCGTTCTAACTCCGACGAAAGTTTTGCCTTCGAAATAAAGTTATAGATGTCAAAGCCCGGAAGCTCCACCATCCCGGTATAATCATAATCGACGAGATAAATATTTTTTCCAAAGATGAGCACATTATCCGGTGTCATGTCTCCGTGCTGAACCAATTTTTTGGAAGTCTCAGCCAGATACTCTTGCCAGGCAATATAACGCTCCATCACTAGCTCTATATCTTGGCCTGATGTGGGAAATCTCGTCCCGGGACAAACAGATTCAATACAAAATACTACTTCACCGTCATCATAGAGATAAAGCGGTCTGGCAAACATTTTGCTATGCTCGCTGTTCCTCACTCCTTCTCCCAAAAGTTTAAGATTAGCATGGTTGCGTCTAATAACTTCCCCATTGGAATAAACACGGGTGGTCTTCACGCATAAAGTTGGCCACTTTTCTCCTTCTTCAAAGACGAAAATTAACACTTTCCCCTGGTCAGCCTTGGTACCGGACGACGGAGTACTGGTCTTCATAAACGACAATGGCTTCCCTGTGGCGCGGAGCCACTCCGGATGCGCTTCTACAAGTTTATCTAAAATAGAAATCATTTTCGTACCACTATACCAAAGCTGAAGAAGAAATAGCGATATAGCTGCAACAAGATCTTTGATCGCACGAGAAACCACGCCAGTTTTCTTTTCAGACCTCTACGAGGCGTGATGGAACGGACAGCGTAAGAGAGTGCGTTCAAATTATCATACGGTATCATCATTCGCGGTAAGTTATATCCCGGATACGGAAGATAGAACTTGACATTATTATTTAAGCCGGCTTCTCGAAGAAGTTTTTCATAGCCCCTTTTAGTGTAGGTGTAGGTATCGTAGCGTTTTCCTTTTCTTAGTCTCATGTACACATTCGCCAAAGCGCGCGGCAAGAAACTGGTAAAACGCAGACCGCTATGGTCAATGCCTCGCAGGTACGATAATGCTAAGCGATTTTCAATACCGATATAGAGACAGCCGCCTTTTTTCAATAAATTCCTACAAATGCGTAAACTCTTGAGTTGCGCCTGCCGCGGATCATTGAAACGGTTCGTGGCGCCCACCCATTCCAGGAGTCCATTCATGACAATGAGGTCAAAACTTTCTTTCTCGAAGGGCTCATCAAAGATATCACCAACATTGACCTTGATATTTTTCAAACCTTCTTTTTCTGCTCTAAGTTTTAGAAACTTCATGCGCAGATAGGACTGGTCAAGAGCGGTGACATTCTTCGCCACCCTCGCTAAAGGGATACTGGCCCGTCCCATGCCGGCCCCGGCGTCTAATACTTCAAAATCTTTGGAAATAGGCGCGACAAAACGCCAATCCGCCCTGTTTTCTTCGAAAGTATGATCGAACTTCCTATGGTAGTTCGCCCTGAACTCTTCCCACCCCTTTTCCTCAATGAGTCTCAAGGCGGTCTCGAGCTCTTCCTTTGGAGACTTGCCCCAATACTGGTCATCGGAAAAAAATGGGATGCCGTCCACGATTTTGATCGGGTTACCGGTCATCAGACTATTTTACTACTTCCAGGTTTAGAGAGTTATCTCTGTTTGATTTGTCATGAAATTTATGATGCTCGGCAGTTCCAACCTCCCAATGTCTTGGTTCGCCCGAAAAATCTACCTCTTTGAGAATGCTTTTAGCATAATTGAGGTTCCAAATCGTACAGTGTCTATCAAAGTCTCTATCTTGACCAAGAAGTTGTTCAACAATACTCTCTGTATTCTGCCCGGAAGCATTATAGATAGCTATGAGCTTGTCGAGATCTGGAACTCCAAATCTTAGAGTTCCGCCAGGTTTTAGTACTCTGTGCCATTCCACCAAAGTTTTTTTGAGGTTACTTCTGGGAATATGCTCTATGACGTGACTGGCATAAACCATATCCACCGAATTATCAGGGAAAATGGTCAAATTTTGGATATCTAGGACCAGATGAGTTCGACGAGACGGAAAAGCGTCAATGTTGATAAATTCTGGCGAGGTATTCACCCCAGAACCAAGATTGAGATAAACTTTCCCATCCGCATTTTTAGGTAGTTTTTCTCTGAAAAATTCGAACTTTATGCGCCATAGGAGACTAAGGAGACGCAGCTTCAAATTGATAAGTGTCACCTTTAGGCGACCAACTTTTTGTGCTGTTCTTCTATCCATTGGTATGTCTTAGAAATCCCGTCCTCCAATCTTTGACTCGGGGCCCAGCCCAGTTTTTCTTTAATCAATTTATTATCAGAGTTTCTGCCACGCACTCCGAGAGGGCCATCGATATGTTTAATCTTAAGCTTCTTGCCTGCAATTTTCATCACCATTTCCGCCAATTCGTTAATGGTAACCATTTCCTCTGAGCCAATATTAATTGGACCAGTGAAATTTGAGTCCATGAGCCGCCTTACGCCCTCCAGACACTCATCGATATAGAGAAAGGAGCGTGTCTGCTTACCATCACCCCACATCTCCATAGTCCCCCCTGTGGGGGTTTCTATGACCTTGCGACACATAGCGGCGGGAGCCTTCTCTCGACCACTACGCCAAGTCCCTTCTGGACCAAAAATGTTATGGAACCGAGCAATGCGGACAGGCAAACCATAGTTACGATTGAAAGCAAGATACATACGTTCACTGAAAAGTTTTTCCCAGCCATATTCACTATCTGGTGCAGCTGGATAGGCAGACTCTTCTGAAAGTTTAGGGGTGTCTGTATTTTCCTGATTGTAGGCAGGATATATACAGGCGGAAGATGAGTAGAAGATTTTTTTTACTCCGTTAGCGTGGCTTGCATTCAGAACATTAATATTCACAGCTGCTGAAGTTTTCATAATTTCAGCATCATGCTCTCCAGTAAAAATATAACCGGCACCCCCCATATCGGCAGCAAGTTGATAGACTTCATCGAATGGGTAATTGATCACATTATTAGCAAATTCCTGCTCGGAAAGGTCCCCTTGCTTGAACTCATCTGCTTGAGTCTCACTGAACTGTGGTACTTTCCAGTCTGCGCCAAGGACCCAAAAACCTTCACGCTTCAGACGTCTGACTAAATGCGCCCCAATAAAACCTCCCGCTCCGCACACTAACGCTTTTTTAATCATATTTCGTTTATTATACTTTTTTCATCAGTCCCTGCAATTCTTCTAAAATCTTCCAAGCCAGAATTTTTGGAGTAAATTCTCGTTGGTATAGTTGGTAAGCATTTTCTGCCACTTGCTCGAGCTCTTTCGGACGATCCTTTAACACAAGAATTTTACGGGCAAGAGCGTGATAATCTCCCGGCGGGACAGTGAAGCATGTTTCTCCATCGGTTAGAAATTCCATAACCCCTTTATTGTCTCCAGTAAGGTAAGGCAGTTTCATCGCCATACTTTCAAAAACTTTATGGGGAATAGTAGTATGAACGCGCGGATGGTTAGCAAGCTGACCGAGAGACAAGTGACACTCAAGCATCTTCTTACGCAGTTCTTCTATCGGCAACATCTCGGTGATAAGCTCGACATTAGTAGGTTTTAATTCCTGTACTAAGTTTTCCATATCCTTTTTTAGAAGCCCGCGTCCAATGATCCTCACTTTAATACCAGTACCTTCTAATTCTTTGGCGGCACGTATGGCAATATCCGCCCCTGCTTCAGGTAAAAACATGCCACGAAAAACAACAGTAAACTGGCTAAGTTTCGGTACAGATGGGTCAAAATAAAATTGCTTATCATCTGTACCGACAAAATGAACCGATATTTTCTCCGGTCTAATCTTAAATATCCTGACCACCAGATCTTTTTGGGCCCGACATTCAAGAAAAATTTTATCGGCAAAACTGAAAGCCAGGAAATCGATTAACCAGTAGCGAACAAGACTTTGGTTACGAGAAATGACCATGCTGTCATAGAAAGTGGCAAGCGCATTGTAGATAATTCTCTTTCTGGTAAAAAGCCTTAGGAATATAATCAAAACACTTGAAGCATACCCTACCATCACAAGATCAATCTTCGCTTCTAGTCTGCGGAAATCTTTCAGAAGTTTTAAATACCCATCGAAACTAAGGACTTCAACTTCCACGCCAATCTCTTTGAATCCCCGCAAGGTAATCTGATCTCTCGGATTGTCGAGCTTAAAGCTGATATAACAAATCTTCATTTCATTTCTTCCGCTAATTTCTGCATCAGTAATGTCAAACTGTGATCTTCCACTCTAACATTTTTAAGATCAGGATTCCGAACTTCCAGCTTGGCCCCGGAGGCGGCTGCCTCGAAAACAGTCTTGTCCATACTGCCAGCAGGAGTGAAGTTGGCGTAAGTCTCATGTGATTGGTAGAGCTTCCTAGCTTCTGCTTGAGACACGGGCCCGATAAGTTTAATCTTGTCATTGAGTTTCCTCTTGACCTCTTCTCCGTATTTCCTATCTTCAGACAAAATTGGCCCGGCAATGGTGGCCGTGTACGCGGTACTTTTAACCCAATCAATAAACTCCAGGACTTTTTTGACCGGAGCGATGCGACCAAGGAAAAGAATTGAGTTTGGCCTTCTTAGAACGGCAGGGTCCGGTTTAAAAAACTCTGTATCTATGCCCACGGGCATCAGCTTCGTTTTCTTAAAGCGGGCAGTATAAGAACTCGGCGAAGTGCAAAATACTTTATGAGATAAAAGAACAGCTAAGTCCGTGAGTATATTGCCCTTGGCGTGATTCCTCCATAGATATATTTTCTTGCCCCATAGTTTCCAGAATTTCCAGCCGAGCAAAATATACTCCTGATTCATATGCACGAACACAGCATCATAATTTTTCCTTTCCTGCCAAATGTATTTATAAAACCTGCAAATATAATAAAGTCTGCGTAGAACACTATGATATATCATAGTGTCTTCTTTGCCGAGTGATAAAACAGAGACGTTTGCCGGCAAAGAATATCCACCCTTCTCCAGGCAAATCACTGTTACTTTCTCGAAATTCTTGGCAAATTCTTTTATCCAACGGTGGAAAAAGCCCAAAACAGGGTCATTTTTAGCCACTTTTTGGGTAAGAATCAATAATCTCATGACTCTATTAAAACATATAAAAGGAACTTAACCTTGCTGTCTTTATTCCACCTTTTTCTCTACTTTAACAACATCCTTAACTTCTTTACTAATTGCTTTTTTAGCGTCAGAAAGTTCTTCTTCGAAACTTTCCAAGAAATCAGTTTCTTCAACTGTCAATTTTCTCTTTGATTGTGCTCTTTTAAGTTTTAGGATATGACTACTCAAATCTTTTTTAAGAATATCAAAGACTTTATCGACAGTTCTCTCTGTTTCGGCCCCTTCTTTTCTAACTCTTCGATAAAGACTGAAGAACTTAAGCCAACCATAGAGAAGCGTCAGCGAGAATATTATGAGCAGAATCAGAGACGGTATCAGCACTTTCATCAATCCGATAGTATAAGAACCGATCTGCAAAAGTAAAGGTTTCCCAACGACAATAGATAATTTATCTGAAGAATATTTAATTTCTCCATCATTATTTATAATCTCAGCCCAGAGAGTATATTTACCTTCCTTGGTTATAGGCTGGCTAATAAAATTGAATCTGGAATAACTATCAGATTTTACTTTATAAGTCTCGACTACACCATCTTCGTCTTTTAATAGTATTCTTATCTGAGCATACGGATACGGAGCAGAGCCACTGGCTTCAATATTTTCATTAACCTTTATTTCGGAAGGATAAGAATCTATACTGAGCTCAGAGACAATACTGGCAACAACACTTGTCTCAGTTTTGATTGAATTTCCAGCTTTATCATATGCGGAAATTATAATTTTATGTTCTCCCGCAGAAGAAAATGGAATCTCAGCTGAAGCCTCGCCGTTTTTATCCGCTTTGACATCTATCGAATCTTCAAAATCTGGATTTATTTTAAAGTAATCGATCCCAGACAAAGCGTCTGAGGCTTTCAAATTTATGACAACACTTCCGGTATCATCCTTTTGCGCCTTTGCGACCAGATCAGTCGGATTAGTCGCGTCAATTTTTATTCTGAAATGCTCTGGCTTAGACCAAGCACCGTCTTTCAAATAATTGGCGTGGAAATACCAAATGCCGTCCTCCAAGTCTTCTATTTCTTTACTGGTTATTGGGTTTTTATAGTAAACCGTCGGCTCAGAGGTTGGGTAGGCACCAAGCAGAGTCTTTACTGCCTCAGCTCCATTGGGCAAAGACCAGAAGAGCTTTATGTTTCTTTCGTTATACCAATTATTTTGATTGGAATGACTAGACGAATTAATATTCATTGCCAAACCAGTAACTTGTTCAACTTCTACTGGTTCTTGTATGATTCTGATCTCTGCCCCATTCTTCGCGGTCAAGATATCAGTACCTAATCCATCGTTAGCCCTCACTGCAGAATTTAGAAAAACCACAGATGCTGTGCCAGCTTTCTTTGTCCTGAAAACTACAGAAACAATTTTACCGCTACTTCCAAGGTAGCCCGGATTAGGTACACCGCCATTAAATGAGATCTGACCTGTATTGTTTGAAAAATTTGGCTCTTCTACCCAAAGGGAAAAAATAGAAGTTTTGTCTAACGAAATGATTTCTAGTAAATCTTTTGGATATTGGATAATGCCTTCTGCATTATTTATGGTTTGGCCACTGGTATTTACCATTACCTGCAAACTCACAATATTTCCCACTGAAATTTGAGTTTGTGATGGTTGTAGATAAAGTGTCGCCGCATCCGCTCTTCCAAAAAAAGATAGGAAAAAGAATAACGAAAAAATCAGAAGATATTTTTTATTTCTGAATAGAATCATTTTTCTTCATTTTTTTAACAACAAGTCCAAAAGTAACAAAGAGAAGCATCACAAACACGACAATGGCGATAAGATTGAGATAAGAATTTAGGATCGTATACAATACAGATTCCCTCGCATTACCGGCGGCATCGTAGGCAACCACTACCACTTTGGTTGGTTTATCCTGATTTTGTAACACATAAGTGCCGTCACTACGGGTCGGTGGTAAATCACCCTCCCTTACCTCGTAATATTTAATACCTGACTGCTTGTCTACGGCGCTGAATGACAAGAATTTTTTGCCCTCAAAAACCGAAACGTCTTGCCCGGCAATAATCTCAAAAGATTCAGGAGGGGTTTTGTCTTGCGAAATTAAAGCGCTTAATTCATTAACTGGTTTATAACCCGCTTCTGGCGGCAAAACATTTATGATGAGATTTTGGATGTTTGTGGTGTCCCTTGTCCCCTTGCCGTCATGTAGATAAACAGAAAGATTATCAGGAGTCAGAGTGATTTGGCCCGCTTTTTGCAATTGCAAAACAATATTGAAAATAACCGCGTCTTTGGAGTTAAAGCCACCGGGGGCCCCGCCGGCAAAAGAAATGCTTGTATTGCTCTCCGATGGCAAAGGTTTGCCGGGCCAAAGAGACAATTTGGAACCCGCGGTGTTGATATCAATTAAAGAAACTGACCCCGCTAAATAGTCCAGCAAAACACTGCCTTCAACCGCATTTATATTTTTATTTTCAGAATCAACGCGAACACTAAATATTATAGTATCCCCAACGAAAAAATCTGGATGACTCGCGTCTATATAAATATTTGAAGCAAAAACCGAATACGGCAAAAATATTGCGCTGAATACCAGGATAAAATATATTTTTTTGTTAAATGATTTGTTCATAATTATTTTTTCCATTGATATAGCAGGATTGAGAAGTCAACGGAGTCCACTTTTCCATCTTTGTTTATGTCCACTCTGGGGTTGGCAAATGGCGGGCGAGTTTTCCAGAAGAAAAGCAGGATTGAAAAATCAACCGAATTAACTTTACCGTCTTGGTTAAAGTCAGCGGTCTGGTGGGTCGTGGTGGTTGTTTCTGAAACAATTGCTGTTCCTCCTCCACCCCCTCCACCCGATGGCGGTGGAGGTGGTGTTGGTGTGGCCCCAGATTCGGCTGTAAATTGTTGCGTTGCCGCCGCCCAGTTGGTCTCGGCTAAAGCTCGCGCCCTAACTTTGAACCAATAAGTTCCCGCTGTCGGCACGTCATCCAAAGTCAATGACAGGTTTACAAAGCTCCCGGCATTTATAAACACAGTACCTGACGCGGAGTCCACATCATCGTTTCCACCGCACAAATTACTTTCGCTATTTACAATACAATAGACATAGTAAAAGTCGCTCTCCACAGTTCCCTTGTTGTCAATTCTCACACTGGCGGTTATGGCCGGTATAATTTTGTCTGTAATATCAATTATTTGAACGTCAGCTGGTGAGCTGGAAAGATTCCAATAATCATATTTTTTAATCGTTTGCCCGTCAATGACGACAGAGACCATGGTCTCCCAGGCGCCGCCGACGCCGCTAACGGTATAACTATAACTGTAGGTTCCGGCTGAATCTCTGTCCATCTCACCATCATCTAATTCATTTGGCACTTTTTCCGTTCCGGCAGAATCTTTAATAACCACTGTTGGCAGAGAATCAGCATCCGTTGGAACAGTCAAATAATTTAGGACCTGCAATTTTGCTTTGTAAGCGGTGTTGACCGTAGTTCCCTCAAAGTCGGACAGTGTTACCGTGAAATGCTTGGCTATCTCCTCAACGATAAAACTTTTATCCACTTTGACTAAATCTCCATTTGGAACACTGCCGCAAGTCATTTGGGTCGGCCAAATTCCAGACGGGCCAGCCAAAGGCACAGCATAGTTGTGGTATGTCCAACCTGTGGAACTAGCAGTCATCGCGCCATTAAATACCAGGTTTTCGTCCGGATCGAAAATAGACAAGACGCATCCGGCGGTAGTCGTCGCGACAAAATCATCATCAAAGACGAATTCGCCCAAAGTGACAGTGTCACCGGGAGCGATTTTCGGATAACTACCGGCAAATGCGACAGAAATTGAAAAAAGACTGAAAAACACAAAACAGCAAAATACAAAACCCGCCCGAACGTACCGTTCGGTACGGGCGGGTAAAAAGAAGCGAAAATGGGATGTGTAATTCTTCATGAAAATTCTTTCTCTACTCGTTCCTGATGGTAAAATAGTATCACACACATAAAACTTTCCACAGTTCAGATCATCTGTTGTAGTAAAATCTGATAGAATTAAAGTCGAGGATTATAGATATGTTTTTGCCAAATGCAGATTCTTTTGTATTAACACGAGGGACAATCGTCAAACCTAGTTTTCCTGTATTTTTACCAAATACCTATTCTTTTCTATTAAGACGAAGGCCAATTGTTAGGCCTGGTTTGCCATCTGAAGTAGCACCCCCCGTTAGAAGCAAAGCTTCTAACGGGGTAAATGTGGCAGGTGTCACCCCTCAATCCTTAGAATCAACGGACTCGGAACAACCCAAAATTAAAGATAAGGGTAAACGCAACTTTTTGAAAGTGGCGAGTATTGCTGGCGCCAGCGTCATCATTTCCCAACTTTCACCCAAAAAAGCTTCGGCTTTCATAATGGGCAGTTCGCCGACGACCGGAGTGATTGGTGTCAAGAACGCCGCCAACACGAGAATAAATCCCGCCACCCAAGAAACTGTCTCTACGCTTGCCACCCAAGCAACCGCCGCTACACTCCTCAAGACCACAGACCTAGCTCTTAACACCGGGGTTTTGGATGTCGATGTCGTGAATTTGGCCCTACCACCATCGGCTTCTACAGAAGGCACTCTGGAAACAATTTCTTTTGGCGGTTTTAAATTTACGCTTCGCCTGGCAACGGTTGGTAATATTGATTATGTGGGGGAAGCGGTCATCGGGACGGCCATCACCACCGCGGCATGGCGTATAAAAAGGATCGACAGTGGTATAACTATCGAGAGTGATAATACTGGCATTATTATCACATGGGCCGGTGAGGACGCGGGGAGCGCGGGAACTTTTGATCAAATGTGGAGCAATCGTGCTAATTTAGAGTATTTTTAATAGTATGGCGAAGATATCCCCACCACAAAACTATAGACTACGAATTAATGTGTATACTTATATATAAGATCACCTAGAGATTAAAAACTTATGGCATACGTAGCAGCTGATTGGACAGTAGATAGACAAACGGGGAATATCCGTTATATAGGTAATGACCACAATGGGGCAGCACCTTCATACGCAACCGTAATCGAAGCTCACAGGGCCTGGAGTGCTCTAGCTGATAACCCAAGCTCTACAGCGAGCGACGATGAATTGGACATCACAGACAATACACCGTCTGAACGTTCAACAGACAACATCATTACCCTTAAAGCTCCATATAATATTGATGCAGGAGCAGCAGAACACCTTTACGATGGTTCTATAATTCAAAATAATGGTGACGAGATTTACGACGGTATTGTAAACTTCGGTAACGCTTCTGTACAGATTCAAATTATACAAAATGGTGCAGTCATTGCCGATGACTACTGGAACACTAGTGTAGGTGGTTCTGACAACACAAGTACAGGAGCAGCTACGATGACCGACTCAACAGCATCATTTACTGTTGACGAATACGTTGGTTATACAATCTACAACACAACGACAGGAGCACAAGGAATTATCTCCACAAACACAGCAACGGTTGTCACAGCAGCTATGTACGATAACAACGGCACTGACCATGTATGGGACAGTGGAGACACATATCTTATTGGCGCACCTCTAAACTCAAACTCAGCAGCCGGTATCTCGTCTCGCTTTATGATACGGACACGAACGGCAGCAGCAGACATTGACGGACGACGAATGATTGGTATTTCTCGAAGGTTCGGAAATACATATGCGGAGTTCAAGATTAACGGTTCCTCACGAGGTAATAACGTCCTTGCTCTCTCGGATACTACTGACCTAAACAACAGTACGACAGGTGCTACTATTCGAACATATGACCAGTTCGTGAATGATAACGTAGGATACGACGCCTCTCAAGACATTGACCTCAACACAGTTAACGAAAAATACTACTCACGCTGGGATATCGGAGGTGCCACAACCCCAGCATCTCCTACAATCAACCAACTATACGAATGGGCTAAGTGGATTACACGACAAAGCTCAGACGCTACTCTTTATGGAATTTCAGGAGAACTATTTAGAGGTATCACAGTAGACGTAGTAACAGACGCATCTGCAACAGTCATCAACTTCTCAGCTTTTGAAGCCGTTAGCTGGGGAACGGGTACAGGACAAATGTTAGCCATTAACAATGTCGATACACCAACACGAATGTGGATTCAGGTACTAACTGGTGTCGCTCCTATCGATAACGATGTAATCGCCAGTGTAGCCAACGCAGCAACCACAGCAACGGCGGCAGCAACGATAGTTGACCGAGAGCCACTTATCACCAAGCCTTTCATTGGAGCATCAACAGGTTCTGCAATAATTGGTGGGTACGGAATTGGTATCGACTCAGGAGACCTGACGGCGTCAGACATTCTGTTTGACTTAGATAACGCACAGATCACCCCACCAAACAACGTGACCGTTTCTATCGGTGGGTTAATAAGTGGAGAGGACTATGTAACAGTTGATCAAAGAGGCTACAGATTCCAGTACGACGGCGAAGG
>Ga0209542_10001194_pt1 | contig 61730 bp, 72 predicted proteins | sample RifCSPhighO2_01_FD_184028 | JGI IMG/M metagenome (GOLD analysis project Ga0209542, IMG submission 184028) | Soil microbial communities from Rifle, Colorado - Rifle CSP2_plank highO2_0.1 (SPAdes) (version 2) | ecosystem: Environmental > Terrestrial > Deep subsurface > Rock core/Sediment ...
TTATTTTAATCACAGTTTTAATTGGAATATTTGTCGATTCAGCAATGTCAATTAATTTTCTTTCAGGATTTTTAATTAATTCTTTCAAAATTATAAGCTCTTGATTTGATACTTCAATTTTTTCATTGTCGCTGAAAAGTATTTTATCGCTCATTTCAAAATTTCTGACTAAATAATTTTTGTTATACTCATGGACTACAATTATTGGATAGACAAATACGACTCTCATTTTATTTGAAAATTTTTCTATTAGATCAAGATTTATCTTATTAAATGCAGATAAATTTGGGACGACATATTCTACAATAAAATCTATTCCTTCTTTGAATTCTTCGATTCCGGTAACAAAACTGATCGTTTTTAATTCATCAAGGATATCCTTTTTTGTATTTTGGTCTGTTTTGAGAAGTATAGCTCCAGTTAAAATATTGATATACCCGAATTTAACCGCATCTATTATTGTCGTCGGAGATTCGATCATTTTTCTTTTTTTCAAAGTGCTTAGGAGATAGGATGCAGATTGTTGACTGGCCCCAATTCGTTTTCCCAATTCTTTTGTAGTTATTCTAGAATTCTTCGTATACTCATAAACTAATTTTTTTAATTTTGATTTCATTTTTTGTTAAAAATTCCCATTTGTATTTAAATTTTTCCTTTTATACAAAAAAATGAATAGGTTTTTTTAATTACTTTGCAAACCACTTAATTTCAACTAAAACCCCTTTTTTGAGAAATGAAAACAACATCCAAAGAAAATTATAGGATGGTTTGTATAAATGGTAATATTGATCTGCAAAAATTAAATGAATTTGTCTTTAAACAACCATTAAATAAAAATAGCAAGAATATTCTATTATATATCGACCATACAAAAATAAAATCTTTTCCTGATCAGCTGGGTTACCTATCCAATGATTTGGAGTTTTATTTTGCGGCAAATTTTTTGAAACACTCAGGAACTGACGTTTTGATAGCTAAGTCGAACAATAGTTATTATGCTACTCAGGCAGATATAATTATAAATGAGATGATTAATGACTCAGTCTTATCTAATGAGCTATATAATATTAATAGTAAGTATAATCAAGAAAAAATTTTAATTACTATTAGTGATTTGAGAGATGTAAATAATTACATGGCGTTGGAAAAACTAGTTGGGAAAACATTATTAACCTTAGATCTTAGAAAAAATAACTTGGAAGTCTCTTTATGAAAATTGCTATTTTACATCACCATAATACATTAAAAATTACTCGGGAGGATAATATGGAATGAGGAGGTGATTTACTCCAGAATATATGAAAATAGCATTATCAATACCTACCGGAAGACCGCGTGTAAAACATGTTGTTAAGTCTTTCTTAGAAAACGCCGTCCAGTATGGTTATGATCTCAAAAATTTTTCCGTTTACTTATCTATTGATACTACTTTTAAAAAAACTAGAGTGGCTGATTTTATATTACACTCTGAGCTTGAGAATAAGTTGGGTAAAATAGAATATATTTCTCCAAAAAGAAGAAAAGATATCGGGGAAGATCTAGTAAATTTGGGGGTGGAAACCAATCTTGCAATTTCTCTTTTTGCAGGAAGAGGATATTCTCGATTAAGAAATTCTTCGCTCCTTTTAGCTTTACGGGATAATAACGACGTAGCAATTTGTATTGATGATGATGAGGTACCTTATATCCCTATAGAATCTCAAGAAGGAAAAATTAGATGGGAAAATCTTGATTTTTTTACTCCTCATTTAGAAGCTCTGAAAAGTACTGATATAACGAGAGGACCTTATATGGGATATTTATCTCCTATTCCTTCTGATTTGGAAGAAGAAATATCTCCTTTAGTAAGAAGAAGATTAGGTGAAGCATTACAAATAGGAAACGAAATTGTTACCGTTAATTCGTTTTTTAATTTAATGGAAAATATTATCTATCTTCCTGAAAGAGAAATCTTAAATCCTCATAGGCCTTATATTGTCGCTAACTCAAAATATGGAAAAACAATCCTTTCAGGGAATATGGGTATTAATCTCCATTCGATACGCGAAGGAAAATTGCCTATTTTTTATACTCCCCCATCTGCAAGAGGAGAGGATACCTTTTTTGGCCTTCAGTTAAAAAATAATACTGTAATAGAAGTTCCTTCGTATATATTTCACGATCCCTTTGGATTATATCCTCATTTACTTAAAGGAAAATTTCCCCACAAACTCAAAAATATTCCTGTTAATAAAACATCGATTAACCGATTTGCAGATGCTGTTATCGGATGGTTGAAATATGCTCCTTTATTTGTCTATATGAGTTCTAAAACTGCTGCAGAGAGAGAAGAGAGAATAGAAGATATGATAAAAAAAATTGTAAAACCAACTCAACAGTTAGCTGAATTATTACATTGTCCTAAGCTTTACTTTTCTAAAGAAATTCTTGAAGACTATCATAGGAATGTAGTTAATCATTATTATATGCTTCAAAAAAGTCAAGAAGTATGGAAAAATAAAATTCTACCTCAATACAGAGGTATATCCGCCTAAAATGAATATACCTACAGTTTTACAAACCGCTCCTATAGATCTAGCAATCTCGAACAAATTAAGATATGCCGGAACTGAAAGAATAATTTATGCTTTGAATAAAGAGTTTTCAAAAAAAGGATGTATTTCATTAGTTGCTGCATCAGGCGATTCTGATCTCAATGGACATGGTCTTTTGCTTCCCACTACTCACGATTCCTTATGGATAACAAATACAAATGGATTAGAAAGAGCAGTAGTTCGATCACATGAAGCATATGATAATCATTATAGAATTTGTTTGGATTTAGCTTTAGATAATAAGGCGGATATAATTCATGATCATCCTGGACAATACCTGGTTAATTCTGCTGAATATGACAAAAGAAAAGAATGGCTTGATATCCCCATTGTGACAACTATTCATGAAGATATCCAGGAAAATGTTTTATCTAAAATCGCATTATGGAAAAAATTACAAGAAGAAAAGAGAGATGTCCATTTTATTGGGATTAGTGAATCTCATCGTAAAAAATATGAATCTAATACTGGACTTAATATGCCTTATTTTGTTTATAATGGTCTTGAGATTGAAAAATTTCCCTTTCGTGTAAAAAAACAAAATTATATGTTCTGGATTGGAAGGTTATCGGAAATAAAAGGAACTGATCTTGCTGTACAAGTAGCTTTGGAAACAAACTGCCCCTTAATTATTGCGGGAGAAGTACACACCCCTTATAAACAATTTTATGAAAAAAAAGTTAAGCCTCACATAACCCACACATTTGAAAACGAAACATATGAAACTCAAGAAAGATTAAGAGAAAATCTTATTGATAGATTAGAGAACAACGAAAATATAATTGATAAGGGCCAAATATATTTTATCGGTCCTCTTGATGATAGACAAAAATCTGTTTTTTATAAACATGCGCAAGTAGTTCTTGTTCCTAATAGGTGGGAAGAGCCATTTGGATTGATTTCTATTGAGGGTATGGCATCAGGGACTCCCGTCGTTGGTACGAGCGGAGGAGCATTGCCTGAGGTAATTAAACATAATGAAACCGGATATATAGCTAACCTTCATTTTAAAAATGAAACTCTTGATGAAAAACGTTTAATTCAAGAGGTAGGTGATTTAGTAAAAAATATACATTTTATTAATCCTTTAGCATGTAGAGAAAGAGTTAAAAATTATTTCACGAGCGAAATTATGGCGAATAATTATCTTAGGATTTACGAGCATATATTAAATCAATCTTTTACTGGGATACCTATCCATCCTCGTTAGAATGCACCTTTTAAAAAAGACTTATCTTAATCTTGAATTGTATCAAGCAGGAAAACCAGGATATCCTCGATTTTTCACAAGAGATAGTATTATTTCAGCCATTCTCATGAAGGAGAGTATTATGCTCAAAAATCAGCTTATATTTTGTGGGATGAGACAGGGAAAAGAAAAAAATCCTCTCACTGGCGAGGAGCCCGGGAAAATTTTCCACGAATATCCCGGATTTACGTCAGGTGAATTATCCACTGAATATAACGCATGTGATACTACCGCACTTTTTTTAATTGGCCACTATTACTATTACGAATGGACACAAGATAAAAAATTTTTAGAAGAAAATATTGATACTATTAAAAAAGCAATAGAATATATATGTTTACATGTCCGTGAAGGAATCTTTTATGAGGACCCTCTCTTTTCTGGCGCAGAAAGATTTGCATTAAAAGTTACCTATTGGAAAGATTCAGAAATATTATGCAGAAAGGAAGGGATTCCTTCTTATCCCGTTGTTTATACCCTTGCTCATATTCAAAATATGTCAGGATTGAGATGTGCAGAAAAATTAATTGAAAATGATAACTTAAAAATAATAATTGAATCAATGAAGTTATCTCTTCGACAATTGTATAATTCTAATAATAAATCTTTTTACCTTGCTATAGATAAAGAAGGGAAAATAGATGGAATTACTTCTGATTTACTACACTCTTTATTTTATTTAGAAAAAGAAGATTTAAATGAAGAGCAAATTGAAGGAATTCTCTTCTCTTCTTCTTCTTTAGAAACTCCCTTGGGTTATAGAACCATGTCTTCAGTTTACACTATGATTGATCAATATCATTCTGAAACAGTCTGGCCTTTTGAACAAGCAATAATAAATCTTGGAGCAAAAAAATTTGGATTAAAAAAAGTTGAGGAGGTTAGTTCTCGAATTATACGTTATTTGGACTCTGATCCGGAATATTTTAAATTAGTTTCAGGGGAATTTAAGAAGGCGGGTTGTGATCCCCAATTATGGACTATTGCGGCAAAAGAGTATTTTGAATTGAGCAATTAATTTTTTATATCCCTTTTTATTATATAGTGCATGAAAAAAATAATTATTTTTTTATTTCTGTTATTGATTTTAATTGGAGGATTTTTTGCGTATTTTTTTTATTCTGAAAAATCAGATATAATCTCTGAATGTTCTCAAGATAGTGATTGTGTGCCTGCGTCATGTTGTCATCCGAAAACATGCGTTCCTATCTCACAAAAACCGATTTGTGATACTATTTTTTGCACGATGGAATGCAGTCCAGGAACCTTAGATTGCAATCAAGGTTCGTGTGGTTGTAATTCTGGAAAATGCGAGGCTGTTTTTAACAACATCTATTAACGAGATATATTTTTATATCGTAATTCCATTTTAAAGTTATGAAAAAGAAGGTGTATTTAGTTTTAGTATTTGTAATTTGTTTTTTTGTCATATTTAAGTTAATAACGAGTGAAAATGAAATTGGATCTGATTTTGTTCCTGGAGAACTCATTGTTAAATACCAAAGTAATGTTCAGGGAATGGGACATGAAGTATTTTTGGAGGATAAAAATGAATTTATAATTTATGAAAATGTTAATGTTCCAATTGCAATTGAAAAGATAGCTTACGATGAGATATATGTTTTAACTTTTAAAGATGAAGAAAATATGCAGGCAATATTGGACGAGTATGCACATATTAAAGAAATAGAATATGTAGAATTAAATTATCGTATGAAAACTTTTCGCGTTCCTAATGATACAAATTATTCTTTGAAGTATGACTTACATACTATTGGAGCGGAGGAGGCATGGAATCTAAGTATTGGGAATTCAAGTATTGTAATTGCGATTATCGACACCGGTGTTGATTGGAATCATCCGGATTTATCAGCACATATTTGGAATAACACTGATGAGTATTGCAATGCAAGTGATAATGACAATAATGGATATGCCGGAGATTGCAGAGGCTATGATTTTGTTAATGTAAGTTCTGGATGTCACTCGACCGAGGATTGTGCGACTGAAGATAATGATCCCATGGATTTTCACGGACACGGAACGCACACTTCAGGTATAGCTACTGCTGTTACAAATAACAGTTTAGGTATAGTTGGAATTTGTTGGGATTGCACTATTATGCCGGTGCGAGCAGGATATTTAGATACTAATAATAATGGAGCATTGGATGTTGCGGATGTTGTTCAGGCATTGCATTATGCCACTGATAATAATGCAGCAATTATTTCAATGAGTTTTGGAGGAACTCATTCTGTTGCAATACAAGATGCAATTAATTATTCTTACAATAAAAGTGTGATACTCGTTGCATCTGCAGGAAATAATGGTGCAAATACTCAATTGTATCCTTGCGGATATGATAATGTAATATGTGTTGCCGCAACAGACAGTGATAATACATCGGCAAGTTATTCAAATTATGGAACGTGGGTCGATATTGCTGCTCCTGGAACAAGTGTCTGGAGCACATATTTTGATGACAGGTATACATCTGAGTCGGGAACATCCATGTCGGCTCCTTTAGTTGCGGGTGCAATTGGATTATTAAAAACAGTTTTCCCAGGGAAAAATCAGAGTGAAATAAAACAAGCAATAAATGAAACTGGTATTGCCGTTGATTTTAGCGGTACAACTATTAATCATTTGAATATTTACAATGCATTTTTGGAATTAGATAACATTGCACCAAACGTGGCATTAATTTACCCGACAAATAACAAATTTAATTTGACTCTTAATCAGACATTTTCATGTAACGCAACTGACTGGCAGCTTAAGAATATTAGTTTGCATATTTGGAATTCTTCAGGATTATTTTTTAATGAAACAAAAAATGTTTCAGGAATTTTTAATTCAAGTATTTTTAACGCAGCATTAAGTTACGGAATTTTTACATGGAATTGTTTAGTAAGTGATAATGAAAGTAATAGGGCATATGCATCATCAAATTTTACTTTATTCGTTGAGAATATAACTGTTAGCTTGCTTAATCCTTTAAATAATACTCAGAAAAAAGTGAATAGTTCTTTTAATTGTTCTGCTGAAACTGAATCTTCTAAAGTTATAAGTAATATTACCTTTAGATTATGGAATTCAAGCGCACTTGTTTATAATCTTACCCAGTCTTTTTCAGGTAGTACAAATTCGACAAACTTTTCTTACAATTTTTCATATGAAGGAAATTATTTTTGGAACTGCAAAGCTTATAATAATGAAAGTGAGTTTGACAATGGAGATGTGAATTTTACTTTTGTTTATGATATAACTCCTCCGAATATCTCATTGTATGAACCGAGTGATGGCAGTTCATATACTTCTAACAGCCAATCAATTACTTTTAGCTTTAATGTTAGCGATGGATTTGATATTGCAAACTGCAGTTTAATTGTCGATGGAATTATTAATAAAACTAATTTATCCGTTAATAAAAATATAAATCAATATATTGGCGCTGATTTTGGTCCTGGGACATATACCTGGACTATTAGTTGTAGTGATACTGCAGAAAACGCTGCTAATACATCTTTACGAAGTTTTACAGTTAGTGCTCCAAGTTCCGGAAGCAGCGGTGGCGGAGGAGGTGGAGGCGGTGGCGGAGGATCAAGTGCAAGTACTGCATCATTATCTCCGACTAAAACATATGTTATTTCTCCTGAACAATCAATTTCGGGCTATACACAAAAATTAACTAAAAAGAATAAGATTAAATTTGTTTTTTTTGATAGAAGTGGAGAAAATATTTTACTAGTTAATGAGAGCGGTACAGATTTTGCCCAAATTTCTATAATAAATAAAACTGAATTTACATTGGGAATCGGACAAAGTATCAAATTAAATTTGACTTCATCTGAATATTATGATCTGTATGTTAAATTAGGATCAATAAATGGCAACGAAGTAGAGATAACTATTCAAACAATTAATGAATTTATTGTACCATTAGAAATCCAGGCAGTTAGCGAGATTCCTGAAGAAATGCCTACGTCTGTAACCGAACCAAAAGCCTTCAATCGTTTATTGCAGGTTATTCGCGATTTGAAAATAATTATTTATATGATTGTATTATTAATTATTCTTGCTGTGATAATTCTTTTAAGAATGCCAATAAGTAAAATGGAAAAAGATAAAAGAGGACAAAGACTTAATAAAAAGAAAAATGAAACCATTAAAACCATCTCATCGGGAAAATAGACGATATCTTTTAATAAAAGGAATCGTGTATCGGGATGAAATTGAACAAGCTATATTTGATTTTATTGGCGTATTAGGATATGCTGAGGCAGCTCCTCATTTTATCATATCTGGAAATAAAAATATAATTTTATCGATTAATCGAGAGAGTCTAGAAAAAATAAGGGCGAGTTTTTTAATGTGTGAAAAGCAAATAGAGATTATTTTAGTTAGTGGAAGCTTGAAAAAATTGCAGAACTAATAGCCATAGAGATTTTTTTCTAAAGGGTGCACGTTATTTTTTGAGCGATGGTAATTTTCTTCGAGCATTAATTGTAATGGTGTGCAATTAGAGCATGAATTGTAACGTATACAATTTATCTCTTGTTCTGACAAAATATAGCCTTTACTTGCTTTAATTTGAGTAGAAATATAATAAACACATTGTGACACACGTTCAAGCCTTTTGCGATCTCATTCGCACATATTGCTTTCAAGCACCTCTCTCTTGATTATCATCTAGATATTAAAAGACCAGGTTATATTTAAATTTTAATGCAATAATTTTTTAACGAAAAACTTAAAAAGGCCAAAAATTATATAATTGTTGAAAGGAGAATACCTAAGTTCATTCCCAAGGACATTCTTTATTATACCTTGGCTTGACTTACATTAAATTAAAGAACATTATCATGGATATACCAGACATGCAACATCAAGTAATGGGTTACGACCGTAGTGCGACTATGTTTTCTCCCGACGGTCATTTACTTCAGGTTGAATACGCAGAAAAAACAGTTCGTTTAGGAACTGCAAGTATAGGCATTAATTGCGCTGATGGTGTCATTATTGTTGCTGATAAAGGAAAAAAGGATAGTTTGATTATATCTGAATCTGCTGATAAAATTTATGAAATCGACAATCATATTATGTCTTCTGCTGCAGGAATTGTTAGTGATGCGCGTGTCTTAATTAATCATATTCGTTTAATTGCACAACAGCATCGAGTGACTTATGATTATCCTATTGACATAGAATCTACAATAAAAGAGATTTCAGATATTCAACAGCAATATACACAACATCCTGGAGTTAGACCTTTCGGAGTTGCCCTTATTGTTGGCGGAGTTGAAAATAAAAGATCACGATTATATACCAGTGATATTACTGGAAATTATTTTGAATACACTGCAATTGCCATTGGTGAGAATGACGAGAAAATTAAAGAAATCTTGAGAAAGGAATACAAGAAAGACATGAAGGTTGAGGAAGCAGTAAAATTAAGCTTTAAAATTTTTAAGAGTGTTTTAGGTGATAAATTTGATGCAGATAGATTTAATGTTGCTTATATCAAAAGTGAAGACGGTAAATTTAAAAAAATGTCAAAGGACGAAATCAAAAAGCATGTGTGATTAGTATGGATTCTCATTTTAATTTTGATTTTTTTGGAGATTGCTTACATATTTTTACTGAAATTAAATTATATAATTTTCTAAATTAATATGACTGATACTGTTGCTCGATTGCGAAGCGGTAAAATGGTTTTCGAGACCATGGTCGATTTGGAAGGAGCAATGAAATTTCGACGTGGTGACGCTATTTCTGTAATGGAAGTTATTAGAGATGTTGCAATTTACACTGATCAGAAAAAAGGGATGAGGGCTGGAAAAGGCGAATTGATTAATGTTTTTGGTACTGATGATTTTTATAAAATCGCTGAACATATTGTGAAAAAAGGCCAGATTGAAGTTACTCAGGAATTTCGAGATGAAAAATTTGAGGCAAGAAAAAAACAAGTCATTGACTTTTTAGCTAAAAATGCTGTAGATTCTAGAACAAACAGACCATATACTCCTGATATTCTTGAGAAAGCAATTCGAGAGGCCGGAGTTAATATTCAAGATAAACCTGTTGATAAACAGATTGGAGATATTATTACCCGTGTTGGTAAAATTATTCCTCTTCGCATCGAAACGAAGAAAATTAAAATTCGAATTCCGGCTATGTATACAGGAAAAACATATGGTATGATTCAAGATTATAAAGAAAAAGAAGAGTGGCTTTCAAATGGGGACTTGGAAGCTGTGTTGAATATTCCTGTCGGTTTACTTATGGATTTTTATGATAAAATAAATTCAGCGACGCATGGCGCGGTGTTAACCGAGGAGATGAAATAAGATGATTATTGCTGTTTCTACTGGAAAAATTAAAATGGATTATAATCATTTTCACAGACAGATATTTGAGAGATCAGGCGAGGAATTATTTAATTTAGGATTTGTTTTAGGGGATCAAAGAAGAATTTTTAGTTACGCGTGGGAACCACAATCTTTTGATGAGTTCGAACAAGAAAGTGTTAATTTGATCAATCAATATGTTCCAACAGTAACTCTCAGCTATTATCTTCATTTTTCTCCCACATACGATAATATCTTTGATATCCATGCTAATTTTTTGGATAATGTATCCACTAAATTATCAACTGAAATTGAAAATGTTGAAGGAGTGCGAAATGATTTGGAGAAATTACTTAATATAAAAATAAAAAGATTTCAAGATGAAAGGAGAAAAAAAATATGTTAGTCTTATCACGGAAAGAAAGAGAAAAAATAATGATTGGAGACATTGAATTAGAGGTTGTTGAGATAAAAGGAAATAGGGTGAGATTAGGTATTGAAGCAGGGCCTGAATTTGTAGTCCATCGCAAAGAATTTTATGAAAAAATTATCAATTCATCCTCTGAAGAAATTAAAAAAATGTTTCATCAACATTTGAGTCATGATACATATGATGCTGCATATAATTTATTGCGTATAACTGATAAATATAGTCCTTCACCCCAAGAATTGTCAACACTTGTATCTGGTTTAGAACAAAAAGGTTTATTAAATGATAAGATGAAGAAATATCTTAGGAAATATGATCATGTACAGGAATAGAGAAGATATGGAAATGGAAGAAGAAGTGGTTTCTGAAAATGAGCAATATGAAAATGTTGAGGCTGAAGCTGATGTCGAGAGAAAATTAGTTATTCCTGGAGAAGTTATTGTTTCAGGAGATTATTTGCCTGGAGATTTTACGAGAAAAGAAGGTAATGATGTTATTTCTAATAGATATGGTTTGGCAGAAATTAATGGCCGAGTTGTTAGAATAATTCCTATTTCTGGAGTTTATGAGCCTCGACGTGGAAATTCAGTTATTGGTCGAGTTGAAGATGTAACTTTTAGCGGTTGGATAATTGATGTTGGCGGACCATACTCTTCGTTTTTATCATTGTCTGAATGCCCGCGCTTTATCAATAAATCTAATATTGAAGATTTTGCTATAGTCGGAGATATTATGAGTGCAAAAATTAATAATGTAAAGAAAGGTGGAATTGATTTAACCATCCGAATTCGAGGTTTAGGTAAATTAGATGGTGGAAGAGTTATTAGAATTAATCCTCATAAAGTTCCGCGAGTTATTGGAAGAGGCGGAAGTATGATTAATATGATTAAGATGAAAACTGATACCGAGATTAATGTTGGACAAAATGGATTTATTTGGCTTAAGGGTTCTTCTGAAGGAGAACGAAAATCTGAAGAAGCTATTAACATGATTGTTGAAAATTCTGCGACTGAAGGTTTGACTGATAGAATTGAAAAATTCCTTGGAGGTAATCAATGATAATTTTTCAAAACTTCGCTTCTTACGAAGCTTCAGAAATTGAAAATCAAAGATTTTCAAAACTTCGTTTGAAGTATCAAACTTCAGAAATAGAAAAATTTTTAGGAGGGGGAAAATAAGATGAGCAAAGAAAATTTAGAAACAATTGCAGGAAAATTAATGAGAAAATTGGAGCAAATTCCTGACGAAGAATGGGTAGATTATTCTACTTCTAGAGAAGTTGGATATGAATCACGACAACAATGGGGAATGATATCTCTTTTAAATAATCAAGTACATGTATATGTGGTTTTTTATAATTCAAAAGCAGAAGAAATAAAAGATACCAATGGAAGCCATTATTCTTTTTCTGAAAAAACTTGTCCTGCTCTTGCTCAAGTATATCATGATTTACATACCAAGAAAAAAGCTAAGGATGATCGAATAGAAAATGAGGATTATGAAAAATTTAAACAATGGATGGAGAGTAGTTAATTCAATGGTAGAATATAAAATCTCAAAATCAAGAGAAATAGGGGAAGATAATAGGCACGTTTCTCCTTATAGGTATTTTGCTCGGCTCGATGATAGAGATGGTTATGATTGTGATTCTTTAGAAAATTTGGCCCATTCTACTGCATTCGCAGCTTTACATGCAGGGTTACCTATAAACGATATAGAATTTATTTTTTCTAAAGAACGACGTGCTTGTTATGAGAGACATTATACTGGAACATTTTTTCTCACTGATGAATTAACCGATAATGAAGTTATTCAATTTTTACGAGGTTTCCAAGCATATTATAAATCGAAGGAAATAACAATCCCCTTAGAATAACTATGACTTACACTAAACGAATAGACGGCAGAAAGTTTGATGAACTTAGACCTGTTCGCGCAGAAATTGGCGTTATACCAAATGCTGATGGATCTGCATTATTTGCGTTTGGAGATACTGTTGCAATTGCTGCGGTATATGGGCCAAAGCCGTTACATCCTGCGCACATGCAAGAGCCTGATCGAGGTATAATTCGATGCGAATATAATATGCTGCCGTTTTCTGTTGCTGAACGAGCAAAGCCGGGTCCTTCTCGACGATCAAAAGAAATTTCAATGGTAACGGGAAATGCGTTATCTTCTGTTGTTGATTTGTCTCGATTTCCAGGAACAGTTATCGATGTTCAAATTTTAATATTACAAGCGAATGCATCTACTCGATGTGCGGGGATTAATGCTGCATCTATGGCTTTAGCACATGCTGGAATAGTTATGAAAGAAATGGTTTCTAGTGTTTCAGTAGGAAAAATTGATGACAAAATTGTTGTGGATGTCGACAAAGATGAAGAAGATTATCATGAGGGTGAGGGAGCTACGGATATGCCGTTTACTTTAACTTCACGAAATAAGAATATTGTTCATTTACAATTGGACGGTAAATTACAATTACAGAGATTCAAAGAATCTTATGAAGCAGCTAAAGGAGCTTGTGATAAGATTTTGAAATATCAAGAACGAGCACTGAAAGGAGAGAAGATTAATGAGAATAAGTGATTCGGAAAATCAATTATATGCAAACTTTATACAAGGGACAATACTATCAGTTGGAACTGTCTGTCTTACACTCTTGGTAATTTATGGAATAGGTAAACCGTCGATTGAATCAGGCTATGCCGATCCTTCTGCATTAGAAATAAAAACTGCTGATAGTAATAATAATGGCAAGAAAGAAACGTTTATTCGCTACAAAGGAATTGATTATCCGGCAAAAGAAGAACGTGGCAGATTATTTATTCCGTATACGAAAGTAGAGGAGGGAAAAAATTAACATGCAAATTCCAAACATTAACCGAAGAAAGATATCAGTTTTGTTGAAAGAAAATAAAAGATTAGATGGCCGAAGTAATTATGAGCATAGGCCGATTCACATTGAGACTGGGGTTTCTAATTTAGCTGAAGGAAGTGCACGTGTTCGAATTGGAAAAACTGATGTTATAGTTGGTATTAAAATGAATGTTCAAGCGCCTTATACTGATCATCAAGATGAAGGTACTATGGTTGTTTCAATGGAATTTAGCTCTACCGCTGGAGAGCGATATGAACCTGGACCACCGAAGATGGACTCCATTGAAATAGCGCGTGTTGTTGATCGAGGAATTAGAGAGAGTGGATTTATTGATTGGAAAAAATTATGCATTGAATCTGGAAAAAGGGTTTGGTCGGTTAATGTTGATATTTATTGTATTAATGATGATGGAAACGCTATGGATGCAAGTGCGCTTGCTGCAGTAGTTGCTTTAAAAACTGCGGTATTCCCGGTTTATGACGAAGAAATAGAAAATGTTTCGTATGGAGAGTTTACAAAAAATCCTCTGCCTTTAACTTCTAATCTTCCTTTAACAATGACTTTTTATAAAATTGGCGACAATTTATTGCTTGATCCGACGAGAGACGAGGAAGATAGCAGTGATTCACGAATTACGCTTGCTATATCGGCGCCTAAAAAAGACAAAATGATTAATGCAATACAAAAAGGAGCTGAGACTCCTTTGTCTGAAAAAGATCTTGATGAAATTATTCAACAAATTGAAAAGACTTACGATTTAATCTTTCCAGATATTGAAAAGAAAATAAAAGATATTGTAAAATGAGCGTTGAATTATATTCTCATCGTCCAGTATACAAAGCATTTGTTAAAGTTTTAGGTAAAAATAGTCGTTTTACTTTGCATAATGCATATAGTCTTAAGGAATTGGGAATATTAGATGAAATAGATTTTGTAGATTTATTATTTGAATTAAAAATTCCTTTTATGAAATATTACTCTGCTGCTGCCGACAAATTTACTCCTGAAGGTCGAAACTTACTGGCAGATATTGCAGCTTCTTTGCTAGAAGATAATAAGGTAGATGCAGCACGTTCATTATTACGATTGAGAAATATTGAAGGGATTGATACACTTTTGGAAAATATGACTCCTGACGATCTTAATCATATTGTTCAATATAAACCGCATAATTTATAAACTCTCGTTTTAATTTTTATCTATGGCAGGTAATAAAAAAGTTATTGAGGAAGAATTTACCCGTTATGAAAAAGCACGTATACTTGGTGCTCGAAGTTTACAATTAGCAATGGATGCGCCTATTTTATTAAAAATGACTGCAGATGAAGAAGAGGCGCTTAATTATGATGTTCTTAAAATTGCGGAAAAAGAATTTGAAGCTCATGTATTACCGATTACTGTACGAAGACCATTACCTAAAAGATCTGAGAAACATATTAAAAAATTAAGTGATGAAGAGATTAAGGAAAAATTAGAAGAGCAAACGAAAAAAGAATTGGAGGAAGTTGATAAAATTGAAGGAAAAAAAGAAGAGATAGAGGAACTTGAAGAAAAGGAAATCAAGGAAGAAGGCGAAATTATGGAAATGGCAAAGCCTGACGATGAAGAAAATCTTTCTGAAGAAACTGAAGGCGAAGAAGTTTAATTGAAATATTTTTTTACATTTGGATCAATTTCTGACCAATCCCATATACTTCCCTCGTAATTCTGCACTTTATATCTTTGTTGTTTGAGAATTTCTGACGCAGTGTGGCTTCTGCTTCCTGTCCTACAATAACAAACAATATGATCTTTTTTTGTGGGTTTTTTGAATTTATATTTTTGGAAAAATGAATTATCATCGAGCTCAAATGCTTGTTCTAATTCTGTTAGAGGAATATTCTTTGATGTTGGAATCACTCCGTGGACTAATTCATTTTTTCTTCGGACATCTATGAGAATAATTTTTTTACTATCGATTAATTTTTTTAATTCATCTCTTTCGATTATTGGGTTCATTAAATAATTAGGGGAGAAGACTTTAAATAATTTCTTGATGATGAAATAAAGAATAGAATCTAAACTAAGTTAAATTTCATATTTCTTTGAGCACTATTTCCCGCTTCATCTAAAACTATAATACTTATATTATGTTCTCCCGTTTTAAATGTTTTCGTAGAACTGCAGATTCCATTCTTAAAGGAAGAACACAATGTTTTTTCTGAGGGTCTTTTATCACTGCGATCAATGTAGACAACCTCTTCAAAATTGACCTCGGTAACGTTTAAAACAAAACTTACTCTTCGATCACTTGTAGAATTCTTTAATGAATTGATAATTGGTTTCATAGTATCCACTTTAATCTTTGTCCTTCTTGATTCTGCGGTATTATTTGCTTTATCCTTTATCATGAATTGATATTCTATTTGTTGATTATTAAAAATGCTAAGATTTTCAGTTATTATTTTTTTAACAGTACCCGAAGAACAATTATGCATTGATGTTTTATTGGAACTATTACCGAAAATTTTCAATATTAGCCATTGACAATTATTTTCATCATATTTAATAAAGAAATTCGAACCATTTGCAAAATCTCTGCTTTTGGGTTCTATTGCCATTATCTTCGGATTTTTACTGTCTACAAAAAATGAAATATTTTTGGTAATTTCTATAGTTCCATTTATTGCTTTAAAAGTTAGATTATGCATGCCTTCATCAAATGACTCTCTAGCTCTTTTATTTATTCCATATTCATTGCAATTACTACATACGTTATCCCATCTTGGTCTTTTTTCACTCCAGTCAATAAAAGAAATTTTATTAAAAGAATAATTTCCCGTTGTTAGATTAAATGCTATCGAAGATACATTGTATATTTTTTGAAGCGGTGAGAAAATAATTATTGTTGGCAAAGGTTTACATGTACGACTTTGATTATTACATCCAAATTGGCAGCTATTACAATTTTCATTTACGGAAGAGGTGCATGAAGATTGAGGAGTTCCCGCATTTGTACAAGTGTATGTTGTTGTCTTATTACAAATATTTTCATTTGAACAGAATTTAACAAGAGAATTATTCCCGCAATTACTATTTTTTAAACATCGAATGGGCTGATAATTACACGTTGCATTTGCTAGTCCTGGATTAAAACAGGTATCAAATGTATAAGAATTGTTATCATTGCATTCATTATCAGCCCAGCATTTCACCGTTTCATTCAGGGCTTTTTCAATAGCTTCTTGGAATACTGATAACTCTTGTGTACCTTCGAAAAAATAATCATTAATAAAAAAAGAAGGAATCGAATTCAGTTCTAATCTATCACCATCTACTACATCTAAAATAATTTCATCAGTTACTTTTTCTATATCACAATTGCGAATATCATATCCTAAATTATCGAGTGTTTGATTTATGAGCTCTTCAGTTAATGGATCAGTTGTGCTAAAAAAGCCATCCCAAATAATAATGTATGCAGCATCTCCATATTGTTGACGAACGCATTCTGCTGCAATTGAAGCTGCAATATCTGGATCAGAAGTTGGATAATCTCTAAAAACAAATCTTACTTTTCCTGTACTCATGTATTCTGATTCGATAGTTGGAAAAGCGTCTTTCCAAAATGATCTGCTAAACTCATTCTCAAAACCCCCAAATTCAACCATCGTAACAGGAGCATTTGGATTTTCCATTATTGCGTCATCATCTATAAGTGTTTGATTTTCGAGTGCTTGAATATTTGAGGGGAATAATAGTAATGCAATAATCAAAATCTCTTTTTTCATTATATTAGATATAATCCACTATTATAAAATTAGTTATAGTAAGTTGGTTACAATGCAGAATAAAATATCATATTTTTTTGAGGAACTAACAAGTTTTACTCTATTATCAATATCTGCGGAGATTGTTTTATTAGATTTTTTTACCTGCACTACATGGGAGAAATACATTAATGCTTGAGTAATCTATAAGAATAGTGAATTTCATATGGTAAAATTAAATAATCCCCTTTAAACATCGACGGTATAATAAATACTACTAGCAGGATAAATCTTTAGAAACAAAAAATAAACTTATGGACATTAATAAGATGCCGGTTAATTGAATTTCTAAACCATGCAACGGAAATACTGGAAGAGTGATTAATGCTCCAATATATGGTAATGAAAGCGAGATCAGGGCTAGGGAACACGCCGGGCATCCTGCGACAAGCAAACCTACAAATGCCGAGAATATTCCTATCCTTTTTTGTTTCGCATAGTTTTTAACTTGTGAGAAAGTAAATGAAACAAACATCATGTTTACTCCAAATAAGATGGCTGTTATTAACATCAATGTGAATTCTAAATAAGAGAAAATTCCCCGTGATAAAAAGACATAAAAATTGATATAAAAAAATTTTATTAGAATGAGAGAGACAATTATGTAAGTTATTGTTGAGAATAGAAAAATCTTGAAATATTTTTTTTGTTTTAGTAATGACTGCGTTTTCTCAATTAGTTTCATTCTGTTATAACTAATTTTCCGCCGCCCATTGACATGGGGCACGAAAAACTAAATGTTCCTGTTTTTGTTGGCGTAAATTCTAAGATTTTATTGTTGTAAAAAGAATGACTGATTCCTAGTTCCGGAACGTTAAACGTTGCGAAACAGCCATCTAAAGAGTCATCTGCAATAATTTTTACAGGCATTTGATTTTTTAACTCAATAACCTCAGGATAATAATTGAACTTATATTCATTAGGATATTTTTTATATTCAAGGAGTACTTCCTGTATCCCATCTTTTATTACAATATTTTCCTGGCCAAAGTTATTGTTAATTTCTTGATTAGCTTTTCCACTATTTACTGCAGTTATTTTAAATACTAAAAGTGCAACGAAGAAAAGAATAATAATTCCAATAACGCCTAATATGTTTCCTATTTTCATTGTTTTGTATATATTTTTAGACATATATACTTTAGGGTGTAAACAATGTTTATTAAAAACCTTTAAATTTGATAATTATCACGAATTAACGTTCATACGCCGATTAATAGTGATTTTGGAGCGTAGACCATTATTAACGTTAGAATCAAAGTTACCAGAATGCAGATTGAAGAAAAATAAATGAATGAATATCCTTTGTACTCTGTTTTTTCTTCGATATATAATTCTTCTTTGTACATCAAGTAGATAAGAGAAATAATGACTAAAAATAACATTAATAGGATAAAAGATATAAATGGTTTGACGTAGGCTAAGGACATCAATGCAATCATTGGGCCCATTGTTCCGCCCATAATGCCCGCCATCATGCCTTCCATGACTCCCATGACTCCGCAACAGTTTCCTGCCCAGACTCCTACAGCCATTCCTATTATTACTCCGGCTAATCCTCCAAAGAACATACCGTTTGTTGCACCAACGATCATTCCAATAGATAATCCTGATGTCATTCCTAAAGTCATACCTATCATCATTCCGGTCATGCATGGAATTGTTCGTTTGAATGATTTAATGTGGTAGAGCGCAGTCGCGTTAATAACCACTGTCATAATTAATAGCGCGGTATAATAGCCATATTTTTCTATAAATTGAGGTATGTCTTTGAAAAGGATGAAATAAGCAATTAGCTCGATAATTATTAAGACAATAAGTGTCCCTAAAAATACTTTAAGCATGTCTTTCTCAAAAAGTTTTACTTTTTTCTGTATTTTGTGATCGCTCATATTATATTTTTGATTTGTTGGCCTTAAAAATGTTAGTACATTCGTTTTTTTATTTTTTTTAATAGAGTCGAATTAGTAACAACTGTTATTGAAGATAAGGCCATGGCGATTTCTGCAATAATTGGATTCAATAAACCTGATATAGCCAAAGGAATTGCAATTATGTTATAAATAAAAGCCCAGAATAAGTTTTGTTTTATTTTTGAGAAAGTTGCTTTTGATAAAATAATTGTGGAGACTACAGCTCGGATATCTCCGCGGACGATGACAATGTCTCCTGCTTCAATAGCTATGTCTGTGCCAGTTCCCATTGCTATGCCGACATTTGCCTGCTTTAAAGCAGGCGCGTCATTAACACCATCGCCAACCATTATTACCATCCCTTTTTTTTGTATATCTTTAATTTTTTGTAATTTATCCTCGGGCAAAACTTCTGCAATGTACTCGCATTGTAATTGTTGTGCAATATTTTTCGCGGTTTTTTCATTATCTCCAGTAAGTATTATAACTTTATATTTCATTTTTTTTAGCTGCATTATTGTTTCTTTTGCATACGGTTTTAGTTGATCCGCAACACCGATGATGCCTAAGATTTTTTTGTTTTCAGCGATGAATAATGGCGTTCCTTGAGTTTCTATAATTACAATATCCTTAGATATTTTTTCTAAAGAGACTGAATTTTCTTTCATCATAGTTTTGTTACCTATAGTAATTTTTTTCCCATTTATATACCCTGTAACTCCTTTACCTCTCTCGATTTTAAATTTTGAAACTTTCATTAAATTTATTTTGTTTTTAGTTGCCTCATTGACTATGGCTTTTGCTAATGGATGTTCTGATAAATTTTCTAGAGATGCAGCAAAAGTAAGCAGCTTTTTTTTATCAATATATGAAATTATATCTATTACTGCTGGTTTTCCAATGGTGAGCGTTCCGGTTTTATCGAAGACAACATATTTTGTGTCTTTTAATGTTTGAATGGCTTCTCCTTTTCTAATTAAAATTCCTTTTTCGGCGCCGACTCCTGACGAAACCATTAATGCAGTTGGTGTTGCTAATCCTAATGCGCATGGACAAGCAATAACTAATACTGCGATAGAAGCGAATAATGCTAATTGATAATTTTGCGTGAAAAAAATCCAGCCTATGAATGTTAGAACAGTGATGATTAAAATTGCTGGGACAAAAATGCTCGTAATTTTGTCGGCGAATTTCTGTATAGGAATTTTAGTTCCTTGAGCTTCTTCAACCATCATTATTATATGAGACAAGAATGTGTCTTTTCCAATTTTCGTCGCTTTTACATACAATATGCCGTCTTGATTGATCGTTGCACCGATAACTGCATCATTTTTCATTTTTTCCTGCGGCATTGATTCCCCTGTTACAATGCTTTCGTCAACTGAACTTTCTCCTTCGACAATAATACCATCGGTGGGAATTTTTTCTCCAGGCTTGACAATCATAATGTCTCCTATTTTTATTTCTTCAATTGAAATCTCAATTTCTTTTCCATTCCTTTGTACACGTGCTTTTTTTGCGCCTAAGTGCATTAATCTTTTTATTGCGTACGTTGCTCTTCCCCGCGCTTTGCTTTCGATATATCTTCCGGTAATAAAAAATGCCATGATCATTCCTGAAATGCCAGAGTAGTCAGAAATATCAAGGAATAACGAAAGAATACCGCTGAGATATGCGATGAACGTACCTAACGCAATTAACGAATCCATAGTAAAATAAAGAGTAATATATCCCCTCAGGCCATACTTCATGGTGTCGAAGCCAATAATAAATAAAACTGGGAATGCAATGACAAGGAAAATTATCGTCGTTATTTTTTCATCGAAGAACATTATACCTGCAAATCTTTCTAACAACATAAGCACTGCAATAGGAATTACTAACAGCCAAGCTATCCACATTTTTTTTCTTGCTGATCGCATTTCTGCGTCTTCGACTGGTTTTTCATGACTATGGTTATGCATGTTACGATTTTTCATGTTTCTTATTCTATGCTTATTATTTTATATCCTGCTCGTTCAACTGCTTTTGATAGCTCTTCATTCTTTGCGCCTTCTTCAGTTACAAACGCCTTGTTTGTCATCAAGCTTACTGATACTTCTTTAACACCGGGAACTTTTTTTAAACTTTTTTCTATATTCGACGCACAGCTTGCGCAATGCATTCCTTTGATGTAGATAATCTTTTTTGTCATATTAATTATTCGATACACCTCCTTTTAATCCTATGGTTACATATGAAAAAATTCCTATATTTTTTTGTTTTTTAATTGCGAAGCCTGATTCTTTGAAAATATTTTTCATAGCTTTCTTTGTATAAATCCAATTATTTCCTGGTTCCAATACATGAAAGAGGTAATTAAAAACTTTTCCAAAATCTAACTCCGTTATGATAAGTGTTCCTTTATATTTTAAAACTGCACGGAACCGTTTCATTACTTTTTTATGTTCAGGAAAATGATGGAAGGCGTCAATAACAAAAATATAATCAAAATAATTTTCTTTGAATTTTTTATCTAAATCAAGAACTGATAATTGAATAAATTGCCCGTGGGGAATTTTTTTCTTGGCTTGATTGAGCATTTTTTTTGAAATATCAATACCGTAGAGATCTAAGGTTTTATTTTTTTCAAGTATGAGAAACAAATTTCCGGTTCCTGTTCCTGCATCCAAGATTTTTGCATTGTGTTTTATCTTCACCTCATTAACCGTTTTTTTGATAACTGAAAAAAGCCATTTTCCAATTATGCCTTGATCGTATACTGGTGAAACTATATCAAATATATTTTCGTTTTTATGTTGCTGTTTCTGGATGTTCATTTTATTTTTATTGCGTATTTTGCTATTTCTAGATTGCAGGACTTATGTTTTTCACACCATGCCTGACATTTTTCAGCTATCTTTCCTCGACGATATAACCAGCCGCATTTCTCGCATTTATACACTATTTTTCCTTCTAAATTTACTTCTTGTGCCATTTTATTTTACAAACGCATTATATATTGCTGCATACATTGCTCCGATTAGGTATCCACCAATAACTGCAACGCCAAATCCTAGAAGCGTTCTTCCACCAAATGTTGGTGTTACTGCAATTTGCGTTAAATCAATTCCATGCATAAAAGAACTAAAGAGCATTAATGCTAGATCCGTTGCTGTTAAAACTAAGACTAAACAGATAATACTGATGATTAAAAATGTAAACGCTAATGCCAGCCCTGTTGCATGAATACTTATCTTTTCTGCCATTTTGTTTATATTATCCTCCTTACGATTTTATTATGATTGTGAGTTAAATTAAAAAATAAAAAAATTATTATCTTCTTCGTGGATGCTGTATTTGTTTTATTAATATAGTAATTAATACTACGAGCGCGATTATTATGAGAATACTGAAAATCAGATTCATGGTTGAAACTGGCGCATTATTTCTATATGTTCCTACTATTATATTTTGATTGCTGCTGCCGTAATTTCTTCCCATCATCACATTCATCATGTTCATCGGCATTGCTCCACGTTGTCCGCAATAAAACATTTTTCCCATGTTAATGTGAACTTGCTGCAATGATTGGCTGCCTTCTCCGCCCATTCGTTCATCCATTATTTCATGTAATTCGCCCGGGTGCATTTGCTCCATGTAATAATCTCCTAATATCTCTAATTGATAATTGGTGATTTCATTACAGGAAATTTTCTGTTGAATTATTGCTTCTGCCTGTTCAACGATTTCTTCTTCAATTGCCATGACGTTGATCATGGTAATTGCTACAATTATTCCAATTATTGAAATTATTTTTTTCATTTTATTTTTGAATTTGTTTCATTAACCAAACAATGAATAGAACTAATGCAACCAAAAGTAAGACGCTGAAAATCCATCCAAAGATCATCATCGATCCAAATCCAAGACCTCCCATCATATTATTCCCCATCATTCCATATCCGGAATTATAGCCTGGCATAAATGTTCCCAAAAAACTGAGTAGTACTGCGATTGCTATGACCACAATTAGGATAGTAGTAATATTTGAATTGTCTTTCATATTAATGTGTATGACCTCCTTTCATTTTATTTTTTCGTGCATGAAGAATATGAATACAATACTGAGACATGTGATTATCGATTATTTCTATGAGTGGAAGTATCGTTTTTTCATTCAATTTATAATAGCGATATTTTTTATGAATTTCAACGGTTACAAAACCGCATCTTTTTAATCGGGCTAAATCATGGGAAAGATTGGACTGATCCATTTTTAATTCCTGCATTAATTCAGAAACATTCTTTTTTCCATGACGCAATGCATTAATAATCTTTAGTCGGGATTCGCTGACTAATATGCCAAAGAAAATTTTGTACGCATTATAAATATCATCTTTTTTGAAACCATGTTTATGCGCGTGATGTAATATGTGTTTGTTTATCATATGATAATTTAGTACATGTAATATATAAATATTGTTGTTTTATGAATACTACATACTCCTAAAATAGTTATGTTTTTTTCGTAATGGACCATACGGTTTCTTTAGCAATACAAAAATGCATTGATGTATGCCATTCTTGTGCATTAGTATGTAAACAAACTATTATCCATTGTATTCATGAAGGGGGCAAGCATAGTGATCCGGAGCATTTGGAGCAGCTTATTAGCTGTACTGTTATTTGTCGGCGAGTGTTGATGCAGGAATTTTAGAAGTATTAATCCATAAAATTCCTGCCCCAAAAAGTTCTGACTATTCCGAAGAACTTTTTGATGTCATGGCTGCACATTCTCCGTATATGGATCAGATGTGTGTTATTTGCGTGGATATTTGTGAAAGTTGTGCTGAAAGCTGCGATCAGTTTGATAATAAAGAAATGAAAAAGTGTGCAAATGAGTGTCGTGCATGCGAAAAAGTTTGTAGAGATATGACACAGTGAATTAATCTTTCCCGTAAATAATTCCGACTAGTGTTCCTAGAATTGCCCCATTGATGAGATAAAAAGATCCTTCTAATATAATAAAAGAATTAACAGATGTTGAAGCGAATTTGGCTGCTTCAGCTAAAACGCCAACACTTCCCATTAAAATTCCAAAAGCTACAATACCGAAGATTAACCCTTCTTTGATTGGATGTTCCCCTCTTCTGAATAATTGGAAAATGTATACAAATGCTAATCCTTCTAAGATAAACGAAGTTATGCCTAAAGCAATAATCTGTTCTTGAGTGTAAATATTAAGAGAATCATACATACTTCTGAATAAGAATAGGTGCCAAAAAGCAGTAATTATGAACCCTACTACAATAAAAGAAATTAATGCTGCAAGATATTTTTAAATTTCACAAATAAAGAAATTAATTAGGATATTTAAATTTTTTTAAGATGAATAAAAATGATGTAAATTGGAGCAAAAAAGTTTAAAAATAGAGATATGATATCAATAGTATGCCCGTATGGTGTAGTGGTTAGCATTCAACCCTGTCACGGTTGCGACCCGAGTTCGACTCTCGGTACGGGCGTTTAACTTAGAGTTGCACTTACTTGCTCTTTTTAAGTGTCTTTGAAGTTATCTAATAACAAGCCAAAATAAGTTATTCATCGTAGATATTTTTTCTATGCCCAACTTTGATTATTTTAATCTCTTTCTCCAATAATTCGAACAAAACTCTGTAATCTCCGACTCTAAGTCTAAATAGGGGTTGTCCTTTCAATCTTTTAATATCTTTTGAAAATGGATCAGTTTCTAGTTCCCTAATTTTTTTAATAATCCTTTTTGCTAGAAGCTTATCAAGCTTTCTTAATTCAATTAAAGCTCTTTTTTCATAGCTTATTTGGTAATTCATATCCCAAACTCTTTTTCAACATCCCCTTGAGTTATGAAATTCTTACTATTTTTTCTTTCTGACAGTTCTTTCTTTGTTTTATCATTAATTTCCATTTGGTCTTCTAACATATTTTCAATTATTTCATTATAGGTTTCTCTCTCAAAAATTCTCATTTTTTCAAGGGTTCTTTTCACATCATCAGATATTTGAATTGTAGTTGTCATTTTCCTTATAGTGAATTATAAATTGCTATAGTATAAAAAACTTTCGTTCAGTCATTAATGTTTGCAGTTTTCATGCTCCAAATGAAATAAGAAAATTCAACTTCAAGTTGGACATCTAAGAATTGTGTACCGGGGTTCATTACGGTGCAGGCGTCAATGCCTCGAAAAATTAGGGTAGTTACTCACCGAGTTTTGATCAAGATATATTTGATATTAAAAAATTGTAAATAGAACAGAAATCTCTTTTGAGTTCCCCGCTTTATCTAAAATTTTTATTGTTAAGTTATGAGCTCCAGATTTAAATGATTCCGAAGATTCACAAATTCCTTTTTTAAGATTTGAACAAAGGTTTTTATCTCTTGGTCTTCTATCCATAGTATCAATATACATTATCTCATCAAAATTTTCTTCGGTAACATTAAAATAAAATTTAACTTTTCTTTTATTTATTGAATAATTAAAGACATTAACAAAAGGCGAGGTCGTATCGATTTTTATTTTGTTTATTCTAGAAGTAGCTCTATTATCCGCTATGTCTTTAATCTCCAACCAATAATTTATTTCTTGCTTATAATAGTTGCTCAAATTAATTTCCATTTCGCAGGTATATTCATCTTCGTCTACAATACATTTGTCTACATCAATAGATACGTTTTTGTTTCCATTAACATAAAATAATTTTAAATCTTTAGGATTCTCTTCTCTAAATTCTATCTTAAAGATTCCATTTGATAATCCTCTTCGAGGCTCTAATTTAGTTATTTTTGGAATTGTGCTATCGACCAAAAATTGTATAGATTTTTCTTCAGTAAGGGATTCATTGATTTGAGCTTTTATAGAAATATTGTGAAGACCCTCATCAAAAGATATTAACTTTCTTTTATCAATTCCAAAACTATCACATTCTCTACATAATATTTTATCTTTTGGTCTACGATCGTTCCAATCGATGAAGGAAATTTCATCTACTATAGATTCGGTCTCAATTTTAAATGGTATCCTATCTTCACTATAAAATATATTTTTTGGGGATATTATGTTAATAAAACATTCTCCTTTATCATCTATTTCTCCATCGCAATTGTTATCTAAACCATCTTTACAAATTTCATCTATTGGATTAATTTTATTCTGAATTATTTTAAAACTCCCATTTATACAAGATTTAATCTCGGGTTTACATGTTCCCACATTTGAGCCATTGCTTACATTTGGAATATTCTCATCAATTAAGTTATTGCAATTATTATCTTTTCCATCGCAGATTTCAGAAGAGGGGATACATTTGCTTAAATTTATTTCTAAAAAATTTGTTTCCATTGGCTTAACTAAGAAATGTAATTTATTACTATCTGCATACTCTGGAACTATCAATCTATATGCCCCTGCAGGAAAAGTATAGAAAGAATCGATTTTTCCACTTTGTCTGTTAAAGTGGAAATAATTTTTTGACTGGATATTCCTAGTTAAATTAAATTTTCGTCCAGTCGCTATTTCCTCAATAATTAAATCAGATGTTGAAAATTCATTCCAAATTTTTCCATCTTCAAGAAGTTTAATCTGAACAGATCCCTCTTTGTACTGATCAAAATTTTTCTTAAAACCCGTTTTTGGATTGTAGTATGCGTGAGCGAGAGGATCAAAAGCAAGAATAGAATCAGGTTGATCTTGAAGAAAGTCGAGAATTAATTTTGAATAATCTGTAATCTCATCTAATTCCGTTACATGAGATTTTCCCGAGACAATTGCCGATGTGATGTTTTTATCTAATAAATTAGAACTTGAATGAGCTACCAAACAATCTTCGCCGTTATCCGATTCCATTAAAATTCCATTATCATTTACATAAAACCCTAAAACCTTGAAACATTTGTCTTGATTTCCTGAAATGACAAAAGTCTTAACATTTTGAACAGGAGAATTAGAAAGCGATAAAATTAATGCACTTCCAAAAGACATTTGTTGATAAATCGGATCATTTGGATTATATCCTCTAAACCAGCAACTCTCCTCAAAATCCCTATATCCGCTTATTGGTGATAAACATATAGCACTGGAAAGGATTGTATCTACAAAGCCAAATTGCCAATCAGAAACTATTCCAGTAGATCCACTTGAACCATAATTCGGCGGACCAATCATAACTAAATGATCTACGTCATTTTTATACAAATAAGGAGAAATATTTTGGATATAGCTTCTCGCAACTAATCCTCCCATGCTGTGAGTAATAATATCAAATTTTTTATTTTGTCCGTAATTATTTCTTTTAAGGTAATCTAATGCGTCTCCTAATAAAGCCCCGCTTACATTGATATAATCGTCTCCCGAATAATAAAACTCCCATGTATCGTAACCAAGATCATTGAAATAGTCCTGAGAATTTCCGTTCCAATATCCAGACTCTCCGTGTTTTCCATGAACAAATACTAAGGGATTTGTATTTCTTATTGTCATAGGTTTTTCCAAGAAAGAAATCATGTAATCTGGTTGATTATTGACTATATCTGAAGAAGATGTTTTAAATATTTTTTCTATTTCAGGATGAAAAAACAATTTGCTCCATGTTTTAATCCAATTTTTTTCAGATATTTTTTCTAATTTATTATTTTCAAAACTCCAGAATATTTGAGGATAATGGGTAATATTTTCGTTAAACTTGAAATATACCGTATGTTTACCTTCTTTTAAGTAAATCTTAATCTTATTGTTTCCAATATTTCTTTCTAAATTTATTAAAGTATCATTGTCTATTTGGAATAAAACATTTCCAGTTACATTAAATTGAAAATTATAATCTCCTTCTTTCTCTGCAATGAAGGTTCCATTCCATTTTAATATAACTTCTTGAGGATTTGATGGAGTTTCTTCTAAAGATTTTGTTAATAAACCTTTTTGTGTATTAGGAATTTCTTGTTTTTTCCAAGAATTTTTATTTTTATGTATTCTAACAAATTGATCAACAGAATCATTTCCAATTTGATAAGCTTCTTCATTTGAAAATTGGTTAGACCATCCTCCAATTATCTCATTATTTTCTATGGCTAAAATCTTTTGTATTTTAAATGATACAATTATATCATCCCAATTCCAAATATTACCCACAAATTTTTCAGGATTAAATTTAAATTCCCCATTAGAATTTGTGTTGACATCAAAATATCCTAATGTTCCAGTCAATAATCCTAAATCAAATCCACCAAAATAATCTTGTTTTATAAATACTCTTAATTTTAAATTTTCATAGGCGTCTTCGGTGGAACTCTGATTATTTTGATTGACCTCATAAACTTTTCCTTTGACTGCATAATTACAAAATAGATTCTTAGCATTCCAATTCTCATAATCATAACAACATCCTTCATTTTCGAAGTCAGTTAGAGGGGTGTTTCCATCACAGACTAAATCAGATTTACAATCAGAATTAAAATTGCAATCATATTCTCCATGATCAAGTTGAACATAACATTTATTCAAATTTGTATTCCAATATTCTCCAAAATTACAACACCCACATTCTAAGCCGAGCAAACAGATACCTCCATCAAAATCTACACAATCTAGATTTCCAGAACATTGAGAATCAGAATCACAATCAAATTCGTTCCTTAAACAACCTCCTTTTCTTTGTCCTTTGTAATTACAAAAGGCATCGTCACCATTAGATAATAAAGATCCATTATGGCATGTTGTTATTAAAAGAAAATTTGAATAACATGTAGAACCGAGATCCCAACACTCCTGTTGATCACATAGGTTGAACCAACCCTCTCCACATGTCTCACACTTTGAAGTCAAGATTACAAAATTTGTTGAAAATTCCGAATTTAAACTCTTTTTTGTATAATCGTTTGTATTTGATGGAAATTTATTAAGATAATTAAGGAATAAATTACTTTTAATAATTTCTTTACTATCAGAACCTTCTATATGAATTATCTTTTCAGAGCTAATCCATTCTATATAGTTTTTATAAATTGAGATAAAACTTCCATTATGATTTATTGTTAATTCTTTGTCAACTTCATCCAATGTATAATTAATCTTTTCTTTTAAAAGACTCTCTGAATGAAACTTAAGCATATATACAATAAATGTTTTTTCATTTTCTTGGTAGGTTATTTTTTGAAATGTACTATCGTTTGAAAATATTTGTGGAGAAGGCAAATCTTCTTCGGTTATCAATTCCTGCGCATTAACAAACGAAAATGATATAATCAAGAATAATAAAATTACATAACCTCTTTTCATTCTCATATCAAAACATTTCTTTTTATAAGATTAACTTGTTACTTCAGAGGAAATAAATAGTTTACACTTTAATTTTTTTCTTAAAATGTTCTACAATAGTTTTTAGAAGTATACCATTAGCAATAAAAAAAACTGAAATAAACCCTAAAGATAGTAAATTATTATAGTTCTTAATTATATCTCCAACTAACAAAGCACCTATGATTAAGCAAACTGTTCCAAAAGACTCTCCTAGAAGATAAAAGACAAAACGTCTTCTTCTTTTAATTCCCCATATTCTAATCATATTAATTTAAGGAATAAATTCATTTAAAAATATTCATGCAATCGCTTTATTTCTTAAAACTTTTTCTATTCTATCGACACATTTTGCAACGTTATCATATATTTCGCTTTCCCAAAACCTAAGCAAAGTCCATGAGCCACCATCAGCTTTCATTATGTATGCATTTTTTGCCTTATCCTTTCCCATACCTTTTATCTGATGAGGATGAAGTTTGGTTTGATCAGGATATTTCTTTGGATTACTATGCCAAAAATCCCCATCAACTTCAACAACAATTTTCTGTCTTGGAAAAACAAAATCACACATGAATTTATTCATGAATTTATATTGATGAATAAAGTTTATTTCTTCTTGATACCCTCTCTTGATTAATTCCGCTTTTATTTTTCTTTCAGGCATGGTATTGGTTTGTTTTGGAAAATTACCAGATTCATATAATCTTAATAGAGTTGCTCTGCTAATCTGACTTTGTCTTTCTTTTAATTCAGGATTAGATGACCATTTATTCTTTATAGTAATCATTCTTTTCATCTTTACTTCTTCTGAAGGACTAATCCCTCGATTCCAGGCAGGTCTCCCTTTACCTGCTAAACCTATCTTCTTTCTTGTTTCTTTAGATACTTCCTTCCCTCGATTTGCTTCTCTTATTTTTCTTTTTGTTTCTTCGGATACTTTTCTGCCTATAAGAGATTCTATCAATCTTTTTTTGTGTTCTTCTGATAATTTTCTTCCTTTACCTGCTAAACTTATTTTTCTCCTAGCTTCTTCTGTATGAGTCTTTCCTTTCATCCAAGATGGTTTACCCATCTTCTTACCTTTATTCCACGATGTTTTCCCATAATTACGATTATTTTCTCCAGAGATACTCAAAGCATATTTTCTTACTCTTTCATCAGTACCTTTTGACAAACCTTTATTCCACGCAACTTGTCCCTTATGAGAATCCCTCATCCTTTGTATCTGCTCATGAGAATAAATACCCGTCTTACCTTTATTCCACGATGGTTTCCCTTTTTTAGCTTTACTCATCTTCTTCCTAATTTCTGGAGAAGGACTTATTCCTCGATTCCAGGCAGGTTTGCCTATTTTCTTTCCTTTCATAGGAGAGGGTTTTCCTTTATGAGCCTCGCTCATTTTTTTCTTATGCTTTGGATCAGACCACACTTTCTTTTGAGCTTCGCTTAATTTTCTTTTTAAATCCTCAGAATAATATTTTCCCTTATTCCAAAGGATTCTATTTCTGTGTGCTTCTCTCATTTTGTTTTTGGTTTCTTCTGTGTGAAGAACTCCTTTTCTCGACGGAGGTTTTATGCCTTTATGACTTTCTGAAAGTTTCTCCATTTGTTCCAGACTCGTTTTAGAACCTTTTAGTATTTAGAAATTTAAAGATTATGTTACTTTTAATTTTATTCCTTCAATAAAGAATGATTTAGATCCTTTCTTATTGCATTGGATATTCTTTTTATTCTTTTATATCCTCTTAAGAATATTAAGAATGCATAACCTATTATGAAGAGAGTTACTGCAATGAATAACCTAAAATTATTTTCATTTTTTAAATCAATTCCATTTGTTAAAAAACCAAGATAGACTCCAATACCATAAGTAAAAAAAATCATTGCAGATATTGAGATCAGTAATAAAAACCTCTGCATATCGAGGCTGTACAAATTAAGTCTATATTCTTCACTATCTTTCATTTTGAAAGAGCTTTAGCAACTAATATGATCCCAACTGCAATCATGATAATAAATAAAATAAATAAATACAGGTTGTCAGTACCTAAATTGAATGCGAGTAACAATCCCATGAGGGATAACAAAAAACCAAAAACTCCTGCAACTAAACCTTCATCATTAGAATTCTTTTTCTTTCCCTTATTTTTAACCATATCATCCTCTTTTTCACTATTATTAATATTTTATATCTTATATATTTTTCTATATTGATTACAATTTTCACCGGCAAATCTTTAAATAATCTTTTTTCTTTTCTTAGCTATGAAAAAAACGAGGACAATACAGAAGTTTTCCAAGAAAGCGGAATATGAACCGAGTCTTGCGTCAAAAATATTATTGAATCTAATTTTTTTTATACTACTGGGAATACTCTTATCTTCGTTGTATTTCTTGTACACTAATATTCCGGGAGAACCGCAAGTGCTAGAAGTTGAAGTCGGAGAAATCGATGAAATCCAACAGCAGTTATCAGAAGTCAAACAATTTTATACTAACATGAAATTTAATCATAATGATATTAGCTATGCATTCTTGCCGAATTGCGGTTCTGCTGAAAAAGCCCGGATGAAAGAGGCATTTCAGGAAGTAAGTTTGCGTATTACAAAGATCTCATTTCGAGAAGTTTCCTCGCAGGGAGATATCACGATTAGTTGTACTGAAAAAAGTGAAAATATTCAAGAGGATTTTTTTGTTGCTGGTGAGGGCGGTGCTAAAGAGATCATACCGACGGGCAGATACAATATAATCAATCAAGGAATAATCTATTTGTATGATAATCCAAAAAAAAGAACAGTAAAATGTGATTATCCAAATATTGAAGTGCATGAGCTCATGCATGTCTTTGGCTTTGACCATTCTGAAAATAAAGACAGCTTGATGTATCCTGTTTTAGATACTTGTGATCAAACTTTAGATGAATCTATTGCAAAAGATCTTAACGAATTGTATTCTCATAAAAACGCCGCTGACTTATATTTTGAAAATGTATATGTTGTTAAAAAAGGTCGTTATCTTGATTTTAACGTAACTATTAAAAATTCTGGTGCGGTGAATTCCGATTATACTGAGTTGCATGTTTTGGATAACGGCGAGATTATAGAATCTTATGATATAGAGCCTATAAAATATGGCGGAGGTTTATTTCTTCAAATAAATAATCTTCGCTTAGAGCGCCGAAATCCATCTTCAATACAATTTGTAATTGATATGGAAACTGTTGTTGATGAAATTGATGAGGACAATAATGTCGCAATCGTCAAGATAGCTATCTAGTTTTCCATTTCATCAGCTTGCTGCTCTGACTCATCTTCCTTTTTGTTTTCGTCTTCACTCCATTCGGTCTCTTTCATCTCGTCGCCTTTCTTCATTTTTTTCATGTCGTGTTTCATAGAAAGATTATCTAAGAAATTCTTTTAAAGATATGCGGTATTTTGTTGACGATTATTTTTAATCTAAACCTTCATAACCTTTTCCTTGGGTGTTACTTTGTGCTGAAGATTTTGATAATAATACATCATCAATTCTCAATATCATAGTAGCGACTTCCGTTGCCGAGGATATTGCTTGTTTTTTTGTTCTCATTGGTTCGATAATTCCTTGTTCTAATACATTTTCTATTTTATTCGTAAAGATATTTATTCCGGCATATTTTTCTCCGTTATCATGCCGCGCTTTTAGTTCTGTTAGGATATCTATTGGGTCTAAGCCTGCGTTTTCTGCTAATGTTGCAGGAATAAATTCCAAGGCATGAGCAAATTCTTGTACTGCAAGTTGTTCTCTTCCTGAAAGTGAGTTTGAAAAATCTCTTAATTTTTTTGATAATTCAATTTCAATTGCTCCTGCACCTGCAACAATTTTCTTGTCTTTGATAACTGCGGCAACATCTCCTAATCCGTCTTTTATTGCTCTTTCTACTTCATCCATCACATGCTCGCTGCTTCCGTGGATTAAAATCGTTAATGCCTTGGGGTTTTCACAGCCTTTTACATAGGTCATTGCTTCGTCTCCATGTTTTATTTCTTCTACTGCTTCTGCTTTTCCTAATTCTTGCGTTGATAAATCATTAAGATTACTCACGATTTTTCCGCCAGTTGCTCGGGCTAAATTTTCTAATTCTGATTTAGCAACTCGACGACAGGCATATATTTTTTCTTTTGCCAAATAATAAGAAATCACATCGTCAATTCCTTTTTGGCAAAAAATAACATTTGCGCCAGAAGACTTGATTTGATGAACCATTTTTCTTAACAACAATTCTTCCCGATCCATATATTCTTGTAACTGATCTGGAGAAGAAATAGAAATTTTTGCCTGTTCGATATTTTTAATTTCTAAAGATTCGGATAATAAAGCTATTTTTGCCTGTGAAACTTTGGACGGCATTTCAATTGATACTCGTTCTTTGTCGATGACAATTCCTTTAATCAGCTCAGTTGTTTCTATGCTGCTGCTTTTTTCTTTTACAATTTTTATATTTGCAATATCTATTGATCCATTTTCTTCTATTTGCTGTATGGCATTTACAATTATTTCTGCAAATTTTTCTTTGACTATTTCTGCACCCTTCCCGGTCATGGCCGTTGTGACTATGTTATTTAATAAAAAATCTTTATCGTTTTCATTAATGTCAATGCTCAATTCTAGAAGAAACTCTTTAGCTTTTTCCGCTGCAATATTGTAGCCTTTGGTAATAATTGTGGGGTGGATTTTCATGTCTAATAATTTTTCTGCGTTTTCTAATAATTTACCGGCAAGCATTACTGCTGTTGTTGTGCCATCACCAACTTCTTTTTCTTGGGTTTTGGAAATTTCCACCATCATTTTTGCTGCAGGGTGTTCAATTTCCATTTTCTCTAATATGGTTACCCCGTCATTAGTAATTGTTATATCGCCTACAGCATCAACTAACATCTTATCCATGCCCTTTGGACCTAAAGTTGTTTTAACTGCATCTGCAACTAATTTTGCTGCTAATATATTATTACGTTGTGCATCTTTTCCCAACATTCTTTCTGTATTCTCTGGCAAGATGTAAATTGGTTGTTTGTAATTCATGTGCTTTTTAACTTTGTTTATTTTTTAAACATAATAGGTCAGTAACAATATTACCTTATCATATATTTTTTATTATGTGTTTTTACATATATGTTTCTATGTTGCCATTTGAAAATATTTATATATTCTCCTTTTTTATTAGAATAGTTAAAGAAGGGGACAATGGCAGAGAAAGATAAAGTTTTTAAAACAAAGATAAAGCATACTGGAATTTTTAATTTTAAGGATTTCTACGAATTTTTGTATGATTATTTTCTTAACGAGAATTACGATATTTTTGAAGATAAATATACTGAAAAATTAAAGGGGGAATCTAAGGATGTTGAAGTTAAGTGGACGGCTACCAAAGAGGTTACGGATTATTTCAAGTATGAGGTAACATTAAGCTGGCTAATTTTAGGGATGAAAAAAGTTAAAGTGAAAAAAGATGGAAAAGAAATATACATGGATACTGCGACGATGGATATGCGATTTGATGCTAATTTAGTAAAAGATTATGAGCATCGCTGGGAAAATCACCCGTTCTGGAAATTTCTACGGGGCATGTATGATCGATATATTATTAAAACAAGGACTGAAGAAATAGAAATGAAAATATTTCAGGAAGTAAATGAGATAGTTGCTCAGGCAAAATCTTTTTTAGCAATCGAAGGGCAACGTTCATAACATGTTGATTTGGCAACAATTATTAATTTTACATTCTATTAATTACTATGGCTGAGAAAGATAAAGTATTCAAGGGTAAACTGAAGCAAACTGGAATTGTTAGCTACAAAGATATCTATGAATATATGTATCATATGTTTATGGATGATGGATACGATGTTATTGAAACACGATATAGTGAGGTCAACAGGGGCGATTCTAAGAATGTAGAAATCATGTGGACTATGTCCAAAACAATATCAAGCTATTTTAAATTTCAAATATCTCTTTTTTTTCTAGTTGCTGGATTAAAAAAAGTAACTATAAAAAAAGATGGGCAAGATGTTCAAGCTGAATCAGCGACGATAGAAATGGATTTTACAGGAACTTTAACCAAAGATTATAATAATGAATGGGAGAGTGGGATTATGAAAATTTTAAGAGATATTTATGACAAGTATATTATTAAGAATAGAATTGAAGATTATGAAAGCAAATTGAATGATGATGTTCAGGAATTTTTGGCCCAAATTAAAGCTTTTATGACATTGGAAGGCCAACATAATTTTTAATGAGTAACTTTTCAATTACATCTATTTTTTCTATCATACCCATTTTTGAATCAATAAATTTATATATCAAATTTGATAAAATAAACCATGAAAAGAATGGTTTTACCGGTGATTTTGGTACTCATTTGCTTATCACTTGTTTTTGTATCTGCAATCAATTTGGAATTATACAGCAAACCGGTGCAGAATAGCGTTATTGTTGATATAAATGAACCTGCATTATTTACGCTGCATGTAAAAAGTTTAGGTGAAGCAGATGTGTTTGAATTATATTCTCTTGTCGGTATTGATATTACCCCAAAGCAATTTAGTTTAGGTGCTGGAGAGAGCAAAGATATTTCGATTAGTGTTATGCCTCAAGATTTCTTACGTTCAAAAGAGGATATACCTATTACATTCGTCTATAAAATCAAAGACTCAAAAGGAAATATTATCGAGCAATCTTTGTCTATAAATATTATTGGCTTGGATTCTTCTTTCACTATTCAGCCTGAAAGCATAAATCCAAAATCAGAGTCAATTACAGTTACTATGAAAAATAATTTGAATTATGAGTTTAAAGATATGAAAGTTGTGATGGAATCTGCTTTCTTTGATTATAAAGATACTTTTACTTTAGCTCCTAAAGAAGTGAAAAGTATTGTTATCCCATTAGATAAAGAAAAAACGAGCAAACTTCAGGCAGGAAATTATTTGATGGATACTGAAATTAATTATAAAAATAAAAGGACGATGATTCAAAATCAAATGAATTTTGTTGAGCAGGAAGATATTGAAACTGTTGAAACAAATTCCGGAGTAATTATCCGCAAGGCTGAAATCAGTAAAAAAAATATTGGCAACATAAAAAAATCTGTTTCTGTTACGGTTGAGAGGAATTTAGTTTCTTATTTATTTACGACGATAAATCAGGATCCTTCTAGATCAGAATTTAATGGATTGAATCGCGTGTATATTTGGGAGAAAGACTTATCTCCTGGTGAAGAATTAAACGTGCGTGCGACAACTAATTGGTTATACCCGTTAATAATTTTATTATTAATTGTTTCCGGAGGAGTTCTTATCAGGAAATCTTTATACACAGATGTAATATTGCGTAAAAAAGTAAGTTTTATCAAAACAAAGGGCGGAGAATTTGCACTCAAAATTTCTATAGTAGTAAAAGCAAAACGGTTTATTGAACGAATTAAAATAACTGATCGATTACCGCATATTGTGGAATTATACGATAAATTTGGGGCGGTAAAACCGGATGTTGTTGATCGAAAGAATAAGAGATTAGAATGGAACATTGAAGCAATGAATGAGAGTGAGTCTCGTATTTTTTCTTATATTATTTTTTCTAAAATAGGCGTTGTTGGAACATTTGAATTGCCGAACGCATACGCAGTTTACGAGCGTGAGGGTGAATTGAAAGAAGTTTTTTCTAACAAGAGCTATTATGTAAACGAACCAAAAAAAGATGGCGTCAAAAAATAAATATTTTTTGGTAATTCTACCATTAATTATTTTAGGACTATTTATTCTATGGATTTTATATCCTTATGTGCAACCTAAAAAATCTGAGGTGCCAGAGGTTATTGAATTGAGTCCTGATAAATTAGTTATGAATAAGGAAATGTATGAGAATAAACAGGTTATAATGTTAAATGCATATATTCCGAGCGAGGCATTTATTTACGTTAATGAAGGGGATTTAGAAGAAAGAATTTTTATCGATCCCCCTAATAAAGAATATTGCCGAAATTTTAATTTAATTGGGACATTGCAAAGAGATGTAGTTAAGCAATGGGTTTTTTATATAGAGGAAGCTGAGTGTCTAGAATAGGATATTAAAGTATTTTAATTTAGAGTTTAATACACTTTTTTTGAGGTTAAGACTTAAACATTTCATATTTTAATCCAGTCGCTTATTGAAGCGAAGTTTCAGAAATAAATTTCTGACTCATTCACCTTTTTTTTGAGGTGAAGATTTAAAAATATCTTATTTCTCTTCTAAGTAACCCCCGGTCGTATAACGGTTATTACAGGTGGCTGTAGACCACTTAAAGCAAGTTCGACTCTTGCCCGGGGGATGCAGTCATTGGTCAAGAGTCGAAGAGAACCGATGATTATCTCTGTGCAAGATGTCGTAGAGATTTCAAACAGTGATAGTTTGTTCGACCGAGCAATTTCATTTTGACAAAAGAAAAATAATAACAAAATGGGATTGCGAGATTGCCCCCCGGGATGTTTTGATATTGCTTTAGCAATAACAATCATTCTTTGTGCAATAGTTGATAGGATTCTCGAAATCTAGGAGTAACAGAAGTACTTGGATTACCATGTATCAAGTATAATGACAATAAAAGATTTAGAATTTTTTGATTATATTCAGGCTTCACATTTAATTTATACTGGCCAAATGAATATTCCGTTGTTCTTGACTAAAAAGTAATATTATTTTTTCAAAACCTCTAAATTAACAACTGTATGTCCTGGCATTTTGGGCTTGACTTTTCTGAAAAATTCTCTAACTTTTGGAATGTTTTCATCTCCATTGAAATAAATTGAAAAAATACTTTTGCCTTTTTTTACCGTTGCTGCTCGGCCTTCAGGGCTTCCGAAAGATTTCTGCATTCCTGTTTGGACTCTTTCTCCTTTACTTCCACCAGAGAAGATTCTATTATTTCTTAAAATATTATGGGGGTAGACATTACATCTCATAAAGAAGTTAGTTGCTAAACCATCTGCTAAATCTTTTAGTAAAGATTGTCTCATTGCTTCGAGGGCAAGATCTCGCACTTGAACGTTTTCCATAACTACCAATGATAAAATATATTTGTATTTTCCTTGTTCATAGCCTTTATAATCACCCATATTAAATTTGACAACTTTTTGCGGCGGTATCATTTTAATATAACTTTTCTGCGTTATCTTCGATTTTCGTGTATAGACGACTGGCTTTCTTTTTGAGTATGCGGATGCTTTTCGTACTGGCATATTAATAGTCTCCTTTATTTAATGAATATGAATTCATAGAATTGGAATTTTTTAAATCATATGAAATTAACGATTCTAAATTTCCACTTTTGTAGGATTTTATTTCTTTATGATTAAGACAATATTCTGGCTCTGAGGAATAACATTCACACATTTTATTTTACCTCAACCGGTTCGTTTCTTGCTTGACCTGGTAATCCCTTTTGAAATATAGCGCGAACTAATCCTTTATTTCCATGTGCACTTGAAATTTTTCCCACAATTTTTTTTCCTGCAGGACTTGTCCAAGTAACTTCTTTTCCGACGTATTTTGATGCTTCTTCACGTGATTTTGCATTTACGTCGAGAATGAAATGTCTTTCATGGATTGTTTTTAATCCCCTTCTGAATTGAACTACTTTTCCGGCTGCCATTGTATGTAAAATATTAGTATGCAGAAATAAAGGAGGTTTTTAAAGGTTTTGCGAGGTTGACTTGAACATTTTCTTCTAAAGGAAAATCTTTCTATTTTTATACCTAAATTAATGAATGATGAACTTAATATCCTCATTTAATTCCTTCAAAGTTTTTTCCAATAATTGTTTATCAAATTTACCATATTTAATGCTATAATCGTAAAATAACAGAGTAATATTTTCACATCCTCTTTTGAAGTTGATTCTCCCTCCTCCTTGAATAGAATAAGTTAGTTCAGTTCCTTGCAATTCTGCAGCAAATCGATTAACAATATCCTTATGGTAAACCTCTTGTAATTTGCTTACTCGAATATAACCTCGCCCCTGAATTTCGAAAAGAACGAATTTTTCATTTTTTATAGAGTTAGTAGACTCAAAAAAATCATCAAGCTGTTTTATTTCATTCATTTTCTAAAAAACAATTTTTAGTATATATCATTTTCTGTTATACCCGAACAAGAATAACATAATTTTCAACAGATTTATATACAAGTTTGTATTATATATTTTATAAGGTCTTTGAATAAAAGAAACTAATAGTTGTAATTTTCTAAAATTTTTGTACAGAAAGATTTATAAAGCTAATTTTGGATAGATATACTATCGCATTGTTAAAGGTCTTAAATCTCTTTAATATACATTTCAAAATGCATATCCTCCAGCCCAAACACATCAAATTAAAACAAGAAGAAGTTGATAAACTACTTATTGATCTGAATATTTCTACTGGACAATTACCTAAAATCAAAATTACCGACACTGCATTACCTGAAGGATGCAATATGGGTGACATCTTCAAAATCGAACGGAAAGTTGATGGCAAGACAACTTTTTATTATAGGGTTGTTGCAGTTTAAATTAAACATTTAATCATGAAATTAGACAAATCGCAATTAAAAGAAGAACATTTACTTGTTAAGAAATATTTGGAAACTCATAGTTTGATCGAGTCAAATATTGTTAGTTTTAATAATTTTATTAATCACCGAATGCAGGAGATTATTTCTGAACTTAATGATACGCTTCCTGCTGAAGATATTGAAATAAAATTGGGTAAAATAAAGGTTGGAAGACCTCAAATTGTTGAGGCAGATGGAAGTTCTCATTTAATTACGCCAACTGAAGCACGTATTCGAAGTTTAACGTATTCTGCGCCGGTGCATGTTGAAATAACAATCAAACAAGCTGGACAAATTGAGAGTCATGAAATCGAAATTGGTCAGATTCCGGTTATTGTAAAAAGCGAATCATGTAATCTTTCTGGAATGAGTCAAAAAGAATTAATTGATGAATATATAGATCCTCAAGATCCTGGCGGATATTTTATTATTAATGGTAATGAAAGAGTTATCGTTATGGCAGAGGATTTAGCAGAAAATCAGCCTTTTATTGAAAAAGCAAAAAATTCGATCATGCTTAGATTATTTTCTAAAAGAGGCAGCTATAGAATTCCAATATCTCTAACTGAAACTAATGAAGGAATTGTTGAGGTAAGCTTTTCACGATTTAGAAATATTCCGGTAATTGTTATATTGAAAGCTTTAGGATTAACGAGGGAAAGTGATATTGCAAAATATATCGGTAAAGAGAATGACAGTTTAATTGTTAATTTATACGAATTTGCGGCGATAAAAAATGAAGAAGATGCAATGATGGCTATTGCTGAAAAGACTGCGCTGCAAGGTAATAAAAAGGAAATTTTAGACAGAGTTAAGCAAAGAATTGATTCTTATTTATTACCTCATATTGGATTGAAGAAAGATCATCGAATTGAGAAAGCAATTACTTTATGCAAGTTTATCAAGCAATTTTTCATTGCTAAAGAAAATCCTGCAAACTTAACTGATAAAGATCATTACGCAAATAAACGAGTTAGAATGTCCGGAGATTTACTTGCAGATTTATTCAGAATTAATATCAATATTTTAGTAAGAGATATTCAACATTCTTTACAGAAAATTCAGAAAAGGAAAAAGTTTTATTCAATTAAGACTATTGCTAAATCTACTTTGTTTACACATCGAATTGAATCTGCGATAGCTACGGGAAATTGGATCGGTGAGAGAACTGGTGTTACACAAAATATGGATAAAACCAATTATTTGGCAATTATATCTCAACTACAGAGAGTATCTTCGATGCTTCCTGGCGAACAAGAGAATTTCCTTGCACGAACTTTACATCCTACTCATTATGGTCGTTTTTGTCCAGTTGAAACTCCTGAAGGAACTGAAATAGGCTTACGAAAAAATCTTGCTATACTCGCAAAAATTTCTACTCGTCCTGGAATGGATGAAGAAAAAACTTTGAGAATATTAAAAGAACTTGGTTTGAAAAAAGAATCTGGAAAAGATATTTTTTTCAACGGACGATTTGTTGGATATGTAGACAGCCTTGATGATTTTGTCAGAAAAATTAAAGAGAAACGAAGAAGTTTGGAATTTCCAATTGAACTTAGTGTTAGACATGAAAAGAATTTTGATAATGTACTTCTATCGACGGAAATTGGAAGAGTAATGCGACCTTTAATTATTATTGAAAATGGCGTTTCAAAATTGACTGAAGAACATATGGATTTGTTGCGACAAGGAATTATGAAATGGGACGATTTGATGAAAAACGGTATTACCGAATATTTAGATGCAGCTGAAGAAGAAAATGCGTTAGTCGCGTTGACTGAACAGGAAATTACTGATCAACATACTCATCTTGAAATGGATAAAATAGATTTGCTTGGAGTTGTTACGAGCTTGGTTCCTTATGCGAATTATGACCAGTCCAGCCGATTGAACAGAGGAAGTAAAACCCAGAAGCAGGCTTTGGGATTATATGCTGCAAATTTTTTATGCAGAGTAGATACTGACGTAAATATATTGCATTATCCACAAACTCCTTTAGTACGAAGTTTTATTTATGATACTTTGAATGTTCATCCTGCAGGACAGAATTTGATTGTTGCTGTTATGACTTATGATGGTTATAACATGGAAGACGCTTTAATTTTAAATAAGGGTTCTGTTGATCGAGGATTAGCACGAAGTACTTACTATCGCCCTTATTCTTCGGTAGAATTGAATTATGCAGGGGGATTAAAGGATCAAATATGTATTCCGGAAAAAGATGTTTCTGGATTTAGAACAGAGGAAAGTTATCGATTCTTGGAAGATGATGGAATTGTTTATCCTGAAGCTAAATTAGAATCTGGTGAAGTTGTTATCGGAAAAACATCTCCTCCTAAATTCTTATCTGAAGTTAGAGAGATTTCGATTAAAACAAGAAAGGAAGCGAGTTCAGTTATAAGACAAGAAGAAGAGGGAATTGTTGATTTGGTTTTCATCACTGAAGATGGTCAGGGTAATAAAATTGTTAAAGTAAAATCTCGAGATCCGAGAATTCCTGAACCTGGTGATAAATTTGCAACTTCGCACGGACAGAAAGGAGTTATCGGAGCAATTATTCCTGAAAATGATATTCCATTCACTTCACGAGGAATTAAACCTGATATAATTTTTAATCCTCACTCTATTCCAAGCAGAATGACTGTAGGTTATTTGATTGAATTACTTGCAGGTAAAGTTGGATCATTAAGTGGCAAAATTATCGACGGTACTGGATTCTCAGGACAGAAAATTGAAGACTTAGAACATCAAATGAAAGAATTAGGATTTAGAGAAGACGGAAAGGAAACGGTTTACAATCCGATAACAGGGAGGATGATGCAATTGAAAATTTATTTCGGTAACATGTATTATTTGAAATTGAAGTATATGGTTGGCAATAAAATGCATGCGCGTGCTTCAGGAAAAGTTACTTTATTAACGAGACAGCCAATTGAAGGAAGAGCTAAAGGTGGAGCATTACGATTAGGAGAAATGGAGCAACAGGCATTAGTCGCTCATGGAGCTTCTTTATTATTGAAAGAAAGATATGATTCCGACAAAGTTATTTTACACATCTGCACGAATTGTGGATCTGTTGCCATTGAGGATAGTGTTCGTGGAAAAATTCAGTGTTCATTGTGTGGTAGTCAAGATACCGAACCAATTGATATGTCTTATGCATTCAAATTACTCGTCGATGAAATTCAATCATTGCATATCAAAACTAAATTTAATTTGAAGAATAAATACGAATAATGGCAAAAGCAATCCGAAAACAAGTTGAAAGTTTACAATTTACACTTTTAAGTCCTGAAGAAATCAAGAAAATTGCAAAAGCAAAAATAGTGACTCCTGAATTGTACGACGTGGATGGTTATCCTGTTGATGGCGGTTTAATGGATTTGCGATTAGGAGCGATTGATCCTGGAGTAAGATGTAGAACGTGCGGTGGAAGATTGAAAGAATGTTTAGGGCACCCTGGAAGTATTGAGTTAGCTCGACCGGTTTTCCATATTAAATATATTCCTGTTGTTGAATTATTCTTGAGATGTTATTGTACTGAGTGTAATAAATTAATGGTTAAAGAAAAAGATATGAGAAAATACAAAACAATAAAAGATAGATTGAAGCGTGCAAAGGATGCAAAAAAATGTCCATATTGTTTAGCTAATCAGGAAAAAATTAAATTGCAAAAACCTGCTACGTTTAAAATTGGTAAAAGAAGATTATTCCCGACGGAAATTAGAGAAATGTTAGCGAGAATTCCTGATGAAGAGGCAAAGCTTGCCGGTATCGATCCAAAAATATTTAGACCTGAATGGTCTGTGTTAACTTTATTATTAGTTCCTTCTGTAACTGTGCGGCCTTCTATAACTTTAGAATCTGGAGAACGAAGCGAGGATGATTTGACACATAAGCTTTCAGATATTATTCGAGCAAATCAGCGATTATGGGAAAATTTGAATGCAGGAGCTCCCGAAGTTATTATCGAAGATTTGTGGGATTTATTGCAGTATCATATTACAACTTTTTTCGACAATTCAATTGCTAAAATTCCGCCTGCTCGACATAGAAGTGGACAGCCGTTGAAAACTATAACTGAAAGAATTAAGGGTAAAGAAGGAAGAATCCGACATAATTTGGCAGGAAAACGAGTTAATTTCTCCTCGAGAACAGTTATTTCTCCTGATCCAGCATTGAAAATTAATGAAATTGGAGTTCCGTTTGAAATTGCAAAAATATTAACAGTTAATGAGAAAGTTACGACGACTAATCTAGAAAAACTTAAAAAAATAATATTAATTGAAACTTATCCTACTGCAAATTATATTATTCGACCTGATGGCAGACGAAAAAGAATTACTTTGGATTTGAAAAAAGAAATTTTGGAAGAATTAAAACCTGGATATGTTGTCGAACGACAATTAGTTGATGGAGATATTGTATTATTCAACAGACATCCTTCGTTGCATAAAGCTTCTTTAATGTCTCATTTTGTTAAAGTTCTTCCGTATAGAACTTTTAGAATTCATCCAGCTACAGCGCCTCCATACAATGCAGATTTTGACGGAGATGAGATGAATATCCATGTTCCACAAACTGAAGAAGCACGAGCTGAAGCAAAAGTTTTGATGAATGTGAATAATAATTTAATGTCTTGTAAGGATAATAGTAATTTAATGGGTAATATTGTTGACGCTGTTACCGGAAATTTCTTGTTAAGTAAAGATACTATTTCACGTGCAGATGCTTCACAGCTTTTGTTTAGTATAGATATTATTAAAGAAAATTTGAAACAAAGATTAACTGGAACAGAGCTTATCTCTGAAATCTTGCCGAAGATCGATTATAAAGCTAAAACTAAAACTGGAGATTCATTTTCTATAAAGAATGGTAAGATTGAAAGTGGCTTAGTTGATGAAATGGTTTTTGGCGTCGAATCTGGTAATTTATTAAAAGAAATCGATAAGCAATTGGGTCGGGATAAAGCCGTAGACATTTTAGAAAAATCTTTTAGAATAGGTACAAAATATTTGTCTAATCATGGATTTACTATTTCATTGGAAGATTTGAATGTTAATGACAAAGTTCGAAAATCTACAGATGAAATTATTAAAGAAGCTGAAGATAAGACGCAGGAAATTATTGATAAGTTCTATGACGGTTCTTTAGAAATTATTCCGGGAAAAACATCTGAAGAAACTCGTGAGATCAAAATATTGCAGACATTAAATGGAATCAGAACAAAAATTGGAAAAATTGTTAGTAAAGAAGTTGACAAAAATAATCCGATCAGTATTATGATGGATTCTGGTTCTGGTGGAAGTGTCTTGAATATTACCCAGATGGCATGTTGTGTTGGACAACAAGCATTGTGGGCAAAACGTATTGGTATTGGATTTAGTAATCGAACATTATCATTCTTCAAAGAACATGATTTATCGCCGAGGGCAAAAGGATTTATTTATAGTTCTTTTATCACCGGATTAAAACCTTACGAATTTTTCTTTGGAGCTATTACTGGAAGAGACGCTTTAATGGATACTGCATTACGTACACCTAAATCCGGTTATCTATATCGACGATTAGCAAATGCTTTACAAGATATTCGTGTTGAATATGATAAAACCGTTCGTGATGGATCTGGTAGAATAATTCAATTCCGTTATGGAGAGGATGGAAAAGATGTTGCTGAATTACATAGAGATAAGGATATTTCTCCGGGAGAGGCAATTGGAATTGTTACTGCTCAATCATTTGGAGAACCGTCGACACAGATGGCATTAAACGTATTCCACTTCGCTGGAGTTGCAGAGATGCAGGTTACCTCGGGTCTACCTCGTTTGATTGAAATATTTGATGCTCGACGAACACCTTCTACGCCAGAAATGGAAATCTTCCTCAAAAAAGAATATAACGATGAAAAAAATGCGAGAGTTTTAGCTGAAAAAATTAAAGAAATAAGATTAAAGGATATTGTTAAAGAAATTAAAATTAATTTTTCTGATAAAAAAATTGAAGCAACTGTTGATAATGAAGCAGTACGTCGAATTCACACGACTGTTGAAACTATTGTTAAGAAATTAAATGAAGGCGGAAAAAAATGTAAAGTTTCCGGCAATATCATAATTTTTGATGCGCACAATTTAGATTTCAAGGAAATTTATAAATTAAAAGAAAAAATGAAAGATACACAGATTTCTGGAATTAAAGGAGTTTCACAAATTCTTGTCGTTAATAGAGACGGCGATTATATAATTTTAACAGCAGGAACAAATCTGAAAGAAATTATCAAATTTAAGGAAGTTGAAGTTCCTCGAACAATCAGCAACGATATTCATGAAGTTGAAGAAGTGTTTGGCGTTGAAGTCGCACGAGCTACGGTTATTAGAGAAATTGAGAAAGTTACCAATTCGCAAGGTTTGAATATTGATCGACGACATTCACAGTTAATTGCTGATGCGATGACTTCAGATGGAAATGTTCGAGGAATAACAAGAATGGGAATTATTTCGCAAAAATCTTCTATATTGGCAAGAGCAAGTTTCGAGACACCAATTAAGCAATTTGTAAATGCAACATTGAAGGATAATAAAGATGAATTGAATTCAGTTATTGAGAACATAATCTTAAATCAACCTGTTCCAGTTGGAACTGGACTTCCTGGATTAATGGTTGAAGTTACTGGTGCTTTAGTAGATCATAAACAAAAGAAAGATAAAAGTGTAGAGTATTTAACTCGAGGAACAAAAGACACTTCTTCACATACGAATGAACCGATTTAGTCTGATTGATTATTGTTCGTTTTTGTGATATAAATCCAGAAAAATAAGTTTGCTTTCTTGGGGAATAAACGCATACGACAGTCTAAAAGATCCCGCGTAAACTTCTCGAGTTCCTCGTCTATCATATCACATGGGCTTTCCAATTTCAGGGATATCGATGATTTTCTGAATCAGTTTTTTAATATGTTCTTTGAAGGCGTTATCTTTAATTTTAGAAGTCTTTTTAAGAAATTCAGATTTTCTTTCAACAATTAACATTTTTCCAGCTCTTTTAAAAATTCATCCACTGGCTGAGAAATAAATTCTCCTCTTTCATACTCTTTCCATGCTTCTTCAGTTCTGAGAGCAAATTCCATATCTTCTTTCATTTTCTCAAATTCCTTTCGTAATTGCTCAGTCTTATTATTCAAGTCATCTAATGAGACTTGTGTCATAATTCAACTACATAAAAGAAGTTTATAAGATTTTCTTTGATCTTTTGAATTCATGAATATAGAAATATTTTTATAGACTCATTATTAAGGATTCAGATGGTTGATTTAACTCCCAATTATTCCGAGAAAATATTACATATTGGATTAAGAAATCCTTCTAAAAGAATTGGGAATGATGAAGAAAATGGTTTGATTTATAATCCTACTTGTATCTATTCAAAAAAAATGAACTTTCTGAAAGAATTTATGAAGATTTTTTTGCTGCTGGAAGTGAAGTAATAGTTTTTCCTGTACGAACTGAACAAGGACCGGTAGAACTTGTTAAAATGTTAACAAAAGATTTTAATGTTTATCATAACCTCTTAATTGGAGGTATTGTTGCTCTTTTTAGAGCTACGCCAGAACAAGCTGTGAGGATAATGCAAGATTTGAAAGAGAATCCTGAAAGATATTTTGTTTCTGAAGAAAAGAAAATTTTTGGTGATAAAACCTACGTCTTTTAATGAGTTTTTTTCGAGAAATTAAAAAACCTTAAATATCTTCATTATTTAGTGTTATAATGAATTTGGATTTGAAAAGAGAGTCTGTTAAAAGTCCGTGGGGATACCGTATTGGATTTTTTCTTATCATCTTAACTACGTTTGCTGTTATTGTCGCCTATTTTTTATTATTTTTTACAATAGAATGTAATGATGGGGATTGTTATCAAAGTGCATTGGCTCGATGCCGTAAAGTATTTTATATACGAGAAGATGCGAGTGCAATCTGGCATTATAAAATCATAGGAAAAAGTTCTACTGGTTGTTTAGTTGAAGTTTCTTTGTTAAACTTAAAGAAAGGAACCATTGAGTTAGAAACTTTGCAGGATAAAACTATGGTCTGCGATGTTTATAGATCAAATCAAGAATTACCAGAGAAAGATTTTGCTCGATGTTCAGGACAACTTCGAGAAGAAATACAAGAAATTATTATCCAGCGAATGCATAATTATCTTATACAGAATATTGAAGAGATTAATGAAGAGTTCGCGAAGATTTAATTTTTGTCGGGATATTTTTATTTGAATTCTTTTATTTTCTTTTTGGTATCTAGAAAGATATATGTTGCATGGCTTAACGTCGATAGTGCAATTGCTGATAATCCTGCATAGGCTATATAATCATTATCCATATTTGCTCCTGTGTTCGTAATAACTGCTCCGGAAATAATACCGACCAATGTTGCATAACCATACACTTTATCTTTTCGTGCTCGTTCTATCAATTCATCTTTTAAATTGTCTGACATTTTATTTTAAGAATTCTCTTCGGACATAATCCTCTAATTTCGTTGTATTAAAATGGTCAACTAGATATGTTCGATTATCTAGAGAAACTCCAACGATCAATGGATCTGGACTATATTCTTTATGACCCCATTCATCGGGTTTTGTTTCTGCAAATAAGTAAACTTGTTTAGGAAAAATCGATTTAGCAATTTTTATTTTTTCCTTTGTTACCGTTGGTAATATACCATTAAATTCACTCGATAAATTCAACGTTTTTCTTTTGCCACCGACATAATTTCTAAAACTTTTCACTTGTTTACTTGTGGGTGTTACTATGTGATAATCATTATATCTTGTTAAATTTTCTCTAAAATTAAATGATTGTATTAATAGTTTTCCGAAAGGATCATATATTTCATCTTTCGAGGAATTGCCACCAACATAAAAAGAAATATAAAAGTTGCCTATGCTCAACAAAACCTGGTCTTCAATCTCACTATAAAATTTGTTAAAATCGTCTTTTTGAGAATAAACACTAAATCGCGGAGCTTTTATTTCACCTCTATCATTTTGTAATGTACTACTCATACTTAAAAATGACAGATCAATTTCAGGATAATTTTCTCGTTCTATTTTTAATAACTGTAATGGCAATTTTTCTGATTGTAAAACTCCACTTTTTTCTGTTTCTTCGATAATTCTAGTTAGCTCTGATTTTCTTCTATCTTCTATTGAGATTCTTGGAGTAATGAATGTAGTAATATCAGTTTCTCCCAGCAAAATTTGTTGTGTTTCCATAGTTTTCAGAACTCTTTTCCCAAAAGGGATACTGTACGAAGTATTATTTCCTTTTTAAAATTTTATATTCTCTGGTATATGGATGTTTCAGTATCTCCGCACAGACCAAAAAATGCCAAATCTCATTAATGAATAATCTTGCATAAAAATAAGGGATGCGTTATTTTACCTCGATAACTATACTGTTTAGCTGTCTGTTTAGGAATTAAGAGTTATCAAAAAATAAAAATAAAATTCCTATGCGGAGATACTGTGTTTATCAGAACTCTTATAAAGAATCTTGCTTTACTATAAAAATGGCAATACATTTTGGTCCGGCCGGACTGGGACCAGTAAAAGATGCAGTGAAAAATTTAGAAGAATTTTCAAAAAAAGGTTTGGATGCATGTGAGATAACATTTACCTATGGCGTCTATATTAAAGATGAAAAAGATATGAAAGCAATTAAAGAAGCTCTCAAAAAATAAAAATAAACGCGTACAAATCCTACGGAAGTTCCGTCGGAAATAATCTGAAATCAATTCAGATAACGACTAAATATAGGCATCAAATGATGAAGCAGGATAAGTCAAAAATATTTTGCAGGGTATCAATTGAAGAGGCATGTAAAAGATACAAGATTGAATTGATTATTTTGAAAGTTTTGCATGAGCATGTTCATTTGACTGTTGATTGTCCGAGGACAATCAGCGACGCAATGCTAATGCAGATAATAAAAGGATTCTCTTCCTGCCTTTTATTTATGCTTTGCCCCAATTTTAGAAAGCGATATCCTCGAGGAGAATTCTGGAATGATGGATATTTTTGTGCGGGTTGTGGCAGTGATTTTGAAAGAGCTTTGAGATATATCGAAAATCAAGAGATTCATCATAGCTATTTTTAGTTATGGACGCCTCGCTTTTTGCCCGCAGGCAAAAAGTTGCGAACGAAGTGAGCAGCCCTTCAGGGCGAGGAGGATGTCACATTGGTATAAATCACAAGGATTCAAAGAAATAAAAGAATGGACTTTAATATCTGCTGACCTCAGAGAAGTTATTAAAAAATTATAATTTCTATTAATTAAACAACATCAAATTCAAAATCCTTCGTCATCATATTTCCCGCATCATCTTTTATGACGATTTGAACATTATGATGTCCTTTCTTAAACATTGATTTCTTTTCACATATACCATCTTTCAATCGAGAGCAGATTCTTTTTTCCCTTGGTCTGCTTTCTGAAGAGTCTATGTAAGATATTTCATCAAAATTGATTTCTGTTATACTTATATTAAAAACAATATATTTTTCATCCTGCATCCAAAAACTGGAAGGATTATTGAGAACCGGAGCTGTTGAATCAACATCAAGCATTACATGCTTGCTTTCATCACTGCTTCCAGCAATATCAACTAAATGAAAATATGCAGTTATCTCTTCATTATCATAATCTTTCAGATCAACACTAGTCTGGCAGGTATATCTTCCTCGTTCGATAGTACAAGTATTTATATCAACAATTTTTTCTCTCATACCTGACATCACATTACCATAATGTAATTTTAAAACCTTAGGATTTTCTTCGCTAAATTGCACGTCAAACATTCCATTAGCAAATCCATCCCGTGGATTAATACTTCTAACGTTTGGCTCTTCTGAATCAACATAGAATGATCGAGTTACCAACATTTCATTTCCATTTCTGTCTTCACCTTTAATTGTGATATTATTTAAGCCATCGCTAAAAGTTAAAGATTTAGTAAATAATCGTGATAAGCTAACTAATCGTTTCCATCTACCTCTCATATCTAAATAAGACAATGTTGCTGGCTCATTACTTTGAATATTAAATGGAACCTTACTTGAATTATATATTGCATTATCAACAGGAGAAAAAACATTTATCTCTGGAGGATTTGAGTCAATGCTTCCGTTGCTATTTAATGTTTGACAACCTTTTATCCCATTGCAGAATGCAGGATTTGTTTGAAATAAGTTATCGTTTACACAAATGTTAACACATCTTTCAGACCAACAAGTGTATCTTGGATTCTGTGCATTCGGAATACTTTGACCATAGGTAAGGCATAATAGTTTTGCAGCAGAAACATAACTTAATGATATAACTAAAACAAAACTAATCATGACTATCATGAATAATGCTTTAATTTCTTTTTTTCGTAAATTTTTTTGCACCATTTTTGTTGTGAGTGTTTGAATTTTCATGTCTTTTTAACCTTTGTTGTTATTTATTGATTATGATTTTTTGCTATGCATCTGTTATGCATACGGAGTGATCCTACCGAATCATCATCGGTGTTTTATCACTCTTTTTCCCCATAAGGGCTTTATCATGAATAAAAAAATAAATTAAAATAAAAAAATAAAAATCAAATTTAAACTGCTTCTCCCCAGAAGAAAATTTGTCCTGAGTCGAAATTACCTAAGCATGGTTCTGGCAATCCTAATTTGAAAGTGATTGACATCTCACTTCCTGGAGCTAATACATTACCCGCATCATACGGGATACTGTTAATCACTAACAAATCGTTAGAGATTATTTCAGCATCATTGTAAAAGTCTCTTTCGAAACTGTCCCCATATACTATAGGTCTATATCCTTCTGCGTCAGCATTTGGAGCACCAAATGTTGAGTAAGCGCCGTTTACAGCATAATAACAAATGTGATCTGCATTAGCAGTACTTGTTAAACCTGTTGTTCCAGCATTACATGGTGTTGTAGCTGTTGCACCAGGAGCTATATTGTGTCCTAAAGCAGCGTCATTTCTCAAATTTTGAGAAAGTTTAAGCTGATTTGTTACGGGGCATCGAGCATCGCTTGATGAACTATCGTAGAAGTCAGTACCTGATATAAACATATCAAGTAAAACTCCGGACCCTTCATCAGCATCGTTACCAACTAATAAAGTATCTGAATAAGATACAGTACCTGGTCGAACGTCTTCGAATTCTAAACTTCCGTCAATGCTTAAAGCAATAACTGGATTCAAGAACCAAAATTCGTTTTCGTCCATTGTTGCTTCACCATCATCACTGATAGCTTCAACAGTTATCCAGTATTCCCCATACATTGAGTCTGCAGTTTCTACAGTAAAAGTACATTCATAGAATGCCTGTGTATTCGGATCAACTGTTCTACCAGTTAATTTTTCCTCTAATATTCTTGCTTCACATTCAGCAGGAATTTTTGAAGGACCTGTTATTCGTACACATTCAACTTCTATGTCATTACCTTCACCTTGAACGTCGCCGATTGTAGCAACAACTTCATCAACTTGATCTATCTTGTTCTTATCCATAACAAGAACAGTCCATCGAATCTGCTCTCCTTCGAAAGCATAGTTGTTTATTCTTTCTTTTAATGCCTGACCAACAGTAAATTCTCTACCGCTTTCAACAGCATCATCAAGAACAACTCGTTCATCACATCCCCAAATCATTGGAGGGAATTCTTCAGGAGATATTTCTATGCCGATACCTGTACCGACTTCATTTCCTAAAACAGCAGGCATGACAGAAATGACTAACATCGCCATAACCATAAAGCTAAATAGCTTTTTCATTGCACATTTTTCAACCTCCTTTCAATCAATTCAATATAACTCAAATTTTCAGGATAAACCTTTTTTTTGTAACCCATGAATTACAATCATTTTGTCTTGTTTATAAACAATTTTCCATTAAAATATAATGTTCGAAATCACGTCTATACTAAAATATATATTTCAGAGTGCAATGATTGTAGTCACTTCTTTCAGATGAATTCAAATAATTTATAAGAATTTTCTAAGTGTGTTTATTATATTTGAATAAGATGAAACCTGTATACTACCAGTTGTACTTGGCGGAGATTGTTGTGCACTTGACGGAGGAGAACTTGAATAAGATGGAGTTGAGGAACTTGAACTTGATGGAGAATTTGAAGCTGAACTTTTCGTATCTGAAGAACTCGATGATCCAATACCAACATTCATTGATGCTGAAATAGAAATATCTTTATCTACAGACGCCTTAATTGATGAATCAGTTGTCGGAGAAGTTGATCGAGATTCTCCGCCAGAACTTGAATCTTTAGGAGCAGTACATAAACAACAAGAATAACCCGTTTCACAAAACTGTCGTAATCCATGTGCACATCCTCCTTTTTTTCCAGGAAGGCATTCTTCGCCATTACCTGTATTCTTTACACATCTAAATTTTCCAGGACAAAGATCGTCATAAGGTTTTGGGCTGCCAGATGCAGGAGGATCTCTATCAGGTCGGTAAGATCTTTTTGTAGACGCATCGAGAGCAGTTTCAATACCAGTATAAGCTTTTTCAGGAACTATCGTATAAATTTCAGCAAGCACTTCAGCATGATGAGAACTAATAGTTGCACTTGTCTCACTTTCAGGAATTTCCTTTATGATATCAGCATAACCCGAAAACGCAATTTCAGCTTCAGCATTTTTCTCAGATTCTAATAAAACAAATCACTCTGCAAGCCTTTCTTCAGAATATTTAATGTATAATGCAGCTTTTTTCTCGTCGGTCCGAGCCATTTTTAATCGTAAATTTTCAAAAAATAGATCGAAGCCATAGAAAATATTTCCCGGAGTTACTCCGGCTTTTCCTTCAAATTCAACAGGAATAGAATAGGATATGCTAGCAGAACCCGCACTCTCAATTACCGAATCTTGCGCGATAACTGATCCAATCATTAAAATTGCAAACACCAAAACAAATAATTTCATAAGAATAGTATCCAATATATATTTTTAAATCTTATCAATATCTCTTAATTACTTCTCCGGTAATAGAATCTCTTTCAAAAATATCTTCATCTATTTTTTCTTCTTCCGGTTGTTCGCGATGGCCTTCACCTCCCTGCATAATCGCCATGCGCAGGAATCTTTTTGCTAATTTTTTAACATTTCTTTCTTTGTCTTCAGGAATTATTTTCGCATTATTAAATAAACTATTAACTTGGAGAAACATGTCGATGCCATTAACAACTTCATTGATTGTTTCTTTCATCGGTTTTTCATGATCCCAAGGAGGGCGTTCTGTTCTGCCTCCCTGCATGTCTTTTTCTGCTTTTTCAATAAGTCTAAAAACTTCTTTAGAATTAAGTAAAATTGTTGCCCCAATATCACTATTTTCTTCAGGCGGTATTGGTTGCATACTCATTATATCCCGTTCATTGATTTGCATTAATAAATTAAAAACAACTTCATCTGTTTTGAAATCTCGTATCTGAACAACAATCCTGCCTTTGTAATCATCCATTATTTCTCGAACCAATGTCATAAACTTTTCATTCTGTCTGATCATTTTTTTCTCATCTTCTGAAGGGCCATTGTCTTTATTTCCTCCCGGGAATTCGCGAGCCTCCATAGCTCGTTTCATTTCTTCTTTGATAAATTTCTCTTCCGGAAATAACCATATACTCATGCGCGGCGTAATAATAACTACTTCTTCTCCATCATCATGTAAAGAAACTCTTTCTAATTCTTCCCAATATTTTATTTTTCCTCGCTCAGTTTCATACTCAAAACTTAATAATTGTGGTTGATACAATTCAGTAATATCCTTCTTATCCAAACATTGCATCCTTTCAGCTAATTGTCTTTGAAGATCTACATTGCTCCAATATAAATCATAGATTCCGGATGAATAAGCCATCCAATTATCGGCACCATTTGCCAAATAGTCATCTAAAAACCATTGTGCAAAATCCTGATTGAAACTTTTTTCAAATTCAAGACGCTGTTGCAATAAACTATCAATCTCTTGCTTACACCAAACATCGTTATCTTGATAATATTTGTTTTTTAAGAGATGCAAATCTTGGAACCCTTCACCCCATCCGCCAAAATGAATCCCAGCTTCTTTTTTTTGTTCTGACGATCTACAATTCCCTGAGATTGTAAACACAGCTAGCTCTTCTTTGTGTTCGGGTTCATTACGTTCAACTTCAAATCGTTCGCCTTTTTGACAGTTAGTAACACAAGTATCAGAACACTCAGTAATCTTTGGTTGATTAGAAGTAGTACATTCACTTTCACATTGTTCTATTTCATTTGATTCATCACCATTTTCACCAAAAACACATTTTTGAACACAACGAGAAACTATTTCACTACATTGTCTAGCACAATTTTCATCACAATGTCTTTTTCTTTCCCCAGATTCTCGATTTGCTCTATCTTCATTTTCTCTCTGTTCACGAGCCCTTCGTTCGTCTTCTTCTCTATTCCTTCGATCTTCATCTGATTCCTGATTATTATTATTATTTTCATTTGATTCTTCATTTACATTTTCTTCATTTGATTCTTCGCCTTCTTCAACATGAGTAGCTTTTCCTGTTATGGTTGCTCTGCTGAATAATCCTCGGAAAAAAGCAAAAATTGCTTTGCCAGTTATAGTTCCTTTTTCAGCCTCAACATTTCCAATTTTTCCTCCTGCTCCTTGAATTTCAGAATCAATGGTTTCTGTAGTTTCATCTCCTGTCTCTCCAACAATTTTTGATTCTTCATTTGTTTCACCACTCTCTTCTGCAGTTAAAGATTCCTCGTCGTCACGAATTTTAGGCAATGTGACACAAACTCCATTACTACAGACATCATTCACATTACCGCAATCTTCTTTTACATTACAGGCAGTGCCAACATTTTGTTCTACAACTTCTTCAACGACTTCCTCATTATCAGATGGAAGTCCTTGTTCTTCAGATGATTCAGACGATTGATCATCATCTGAAGAATCCTTTTTTTCAATCCCCTCGACAATAGGACATTTTAATCCTGTTTCCGTCCATAAACTATCAGTGCAAATTTTGACAACTAATTGACTGCGATCATCACAATTTTGTATTGTCTCCTGACCATCATTGCATTCTGCCTCTTTGCATTCTTGTAATTCTTGCAATGCACAGGTTTTTTCTTCAGTGCAAACACCAACACCGCATCTAAAAGTACAATCACTATCTTGTTCACATGATTTTTCCTCAAGGCAAAATGGTTCTAAAGAACAGCCTTTTTCGTCTTTTCCTTTGAATAAAATTGTCCCTGAACACGAAATCGCTTCAAATGCAGGGCAGGCTGAACAATCTTCAGTGCACAAAACATGCGATTCTTTCCATAAGGCAAGGTCTACATCTGCTAAAACAGGAATATCTGCTTCAGCACTATATTCATTTTCATCACATTTATGATTGCCACAAACCGGAAGAGAATCAACAACCTCTTCTTTTTGTTTTCGCTCTCCTGCGATGCAAAATAAGGAAATCTTTTTTTCTATTTTAGTTTCTCCATCGCCTTCAACAATTGTCTCCTCGCCGGCAAATTTCCCGCTGCATTGATCTTCATCACAATCAACCTGTCCATTATTGTTATCATCAATATTATTATCACAGATTTCTTCACCGCGTTCTTTGAATTGTTCAAATAATCGTTTCTCCCATTGTGATTGTGTATACACTGTTTCTTCTTTTTCATACCCTAAAAATATTTCGTTAAAGAATTGTTTCCGTTCCGCATGATTAGCTTCTTTCAACCGCTTAATTTCTTCACGTTTTTCTTTTTCAATTTTTATCCAGTAATATCGATCATCATTTCCTTGAGGATTTTTTTGCAAAGATTCATATTTTTTATTTACTTCATCCCATATATTATTAGCTTTTTCGTTCCATCCTTCCTGCAATCCTTGTAATTTCATTAATAATGAATTTGTCGTCGAAAAATCTTCTCGCGAATACGCATCTTTTAATTGTTCAAATGTCCCCCTGATTTCAGTTTTATACTGTTCGTTGCTCAATCCTCTAAATTCTTGAGGGCGATCATGAGACGGTTCTTCTGGTCTGAATCGTCCGCGCGACTCAACATGTGCATTAATATTCCACCAATGATACTCGCAAACATCACACATTTCAGATTGTAATATAACTTCAAAGTCATCTCCTTCAAAAAAAGAAATTTCCTGAACGATAATTCCCTGATCAGAGCGTCGATTTTCTGAACCAATTAACGTATTTATGGTCTCTTCGCAATTAATCGGATTCTCATGCGCAGAGCGAAAAGCATTTTCAACAAAAACCATTTCCTTCGCAAGCATTTCCGCATTATCAGAGCTTTGATCAACAAAATATTTTTCTGCAAGATTTTTAATATCAGCAATTTTATTTTCTAAATCCACGTCTTCTTCATCCTGTTTGTACTTAATGTTAAAATGAATTCGATAGACAATTTCTTCCTTCGTATTTTCGTCAGGAATAAATTTCCCTTCCTCATTACGATGACCTTTTCGATACAAAGACGGATATGCCTCAATGTAAATTTGAATTTTGTTGCCGTCAAATACTAATTTTCTCCACGCCGGAATGCTTTCAGATAATTTTTTGTTTTCTTCTTCAGACCATACCCATTTTGTTTTTTCCGTCGGTTCACCTAAAGCTTTGCGAACTTGCTCTTCATTCATAATGCCGCCTTCACGTCTATCGATAACTCCTAAATCTTCATTCAATTGTTCCCGTACCGCACCCGTATAAACTATTAAACGCGCGTAATCAATATTTCCAGTTTCATATTCCTCGGCATAATGAATCAATTTTTGAATTTCAGAAGCAACATCGGCATGAACAAATGAGAGCAATAATAATATTGACAAAAATGTAAATAAATATCTGCCTCTTTTCATATGTTTATTATCTTATAAGAATTAATAAATGCTTTGATTTTATTTACGAATTTTTCTGTGATCAAAAGTTTGACATTCCATTCGGTATATATTTTATAAACTAACTTTTCGTTTAAAGTAAATGAAACCAATAATTGAAGTAAAAAATCTTACCAAAAAATACAAAGAGATAATTGCAGTCAATAACATTTCTTTTTCAGTGGAAAAAGGAAAAATAATCGCGTTCTTAGGACCAAATGGGGCAGGTAAAACCACGACGATAAAAATGCTGACAACGTTATTACGCCCGACCTCAGGTTCAATGCAAATTAATAATTTTGATCCATTGAAAGATATGGAAGAAGTAAGAAAATCGTTTGGTATTGTTTTTCAAGATCCAAGTTTAGATAATGAATTGACTGCTTTTGAAAATTTGGAATTTCATGCAATAATGTATCAAGTAGCTAAAGAAGTAAGAACCGAAAGAATCCACGAATTGTTAAAATATGTTGAATTATATGATCGAAAAGATAATTTTGTAAAAACGTTTTCAGGTGGTATGAAGCGAAGATTGGAAATTGCCCGTGGTTTGATACATCATCCGACAATTCTATTTCTCGATGAGCCAACCTTAGGCTTGGATCCGCAAACGAGAAACAGATTATGGGATTATGTGCTTAAATTAAATAAAAAAGAAAAAATGACAGTATTTCTTACAACGCATTATATGGAAGAGGCAGATAAAGTTGTTTCAATAGGCAATATGGAACACGTTGGACCAAAAAATTATCGAGGTTATTTTAACGGCGCTGCTCATTGTCTAAAACCCGAGGGATTATTTTTTGTCCATACCATCGGTAGACATGACTCTGCGAAGCTGGGACAAACAGACGCGTGGATTAACAAATATATTTTTCGGGAGGACATTTGCCGTCAGCTGCTCAATTAACATGTGCCGCCGAAGATTTTTTTACGCTGTTAGATGTACATAATATTGGCCATCATTATGATCCAACACTAATGCACTGGTTTAAAAATTTTCATAAAAATTGGAACAGTATCAGAGATGCTGAAGGCGAGAGAATCTATCATATAATGCAGAAGATTCATAAGAATTGGCCAGCATTCTCTGAAGACAACGGTGAGCGATTTTATAGAATGCAGAAATATTATTTGTTAAGCTGCGCCGGTGCATTTCGTTCAGGAAGCATTGATGTATATCAATTCGTTTTCAAAAAGGGAAATTCTATGAAGAAATATGAGTCGGTGCGGTAAAATTTATAAATACAATTCAATTAATCAAAAAAAGATATATTTGTAACTACTATAAAATGGATAAAAAAGAAACATTTAAATAGATCATAATCATAAAAATTCTATGAGACATACCAAAATATATACTGCTGAAGGAGATATAACAAAAATACCAGCAGACGCTCTTATTACTGCAATTAATTCAGGTGGAATGTGGTATGGTGGAATTGATGGTGCTATTCAAAGAGTAGCTGGAGATTTGTATCATAAACAAGCTAAAGCTGCAATGCCATTAAGAAATCTTCAAACTGTAGTTGCAAGAGGAGGAGCTAGACCTGATAGGAAAATTGGTTTTAGGGACGTAGTTTTTGTAGTAGATGATTTAGAATCTCCATTAAATGAAGTAATATATACAGGTTTAGAGGCTGCAAGTGAATATAAATCCGTTACTATTCCTACAATTAGACTTGGTGTTATGCAAGGAATAATAGAAAAAACTCCTCAAGAAGCAATTGCAAGAATGGCTGATGGAGTGAACGATTTTTTAGATAAATATGCAGAAATAACAAAATTAGAAAACATAAAATTCGTTGTTTATAATAATCCTATTCTTGCAGAAACAATGTCTTCAGTTTTAAACAAGATATAATTATTTATTTACATAATGTCGAAAACTCTTATCTCGAGGAGTAAAGCATCTCAATAGTCCCGTATTTCATAACTCAAGGAATAACTTGCGACTATTTTAGATTAGATTTATAAGAATTATTGCACTCACTTAAATCCGAACGCTCTATCAATATCTGTTTGAGGTGCTTTGGCAACCCCAAATACACTTCCTTTATCTCCGCCGTAAGGTACTGACGCCATACCATATGCCTTTTTCAAAATATCATAGATATTAAACGTAGTATTCATTGCACCGGCAATTGCCAAATTTCTGACAAACGCTTCTGCATAACTATCTTTTTTAATCCCTTTTTCTTTCAATCGTTTAATCTTATCTTCCCATTTTTCTTCTTTCTTTTTCGGCATCATGAAATCAAATAAACCCTTACTTTCATTTTTTTCCTCTTCTTTCTTTTTCTCTTCGAGCAATTCTTCTAAATCAATTTTTAATTGCGCTAAAGAATCGTCAGTCATTCCCTGAACTAATTTAAGTGCATAATCTAAATCCGATTCGCTTAACTTTGCCTTTACCAAATCTAATTCGTCCTGATTCAATCCATATCCCTTAAATTGTATTTCAGCTTTACCACCAAAAACATAATGCTGACCTACTTTTGAAGGAATTCCAGTAAATTTAAAATCAATAACGACAACTTCAAAATAAGTTCTAAATTTTTTTGCCATTTTTTTAAATTCTTCAGGAAGTGTTAACCCATCTTTTCGCGTCTTCGTTGCAGCTTCTTCTACTCCAACTCCTTTTTTAGTAAGTAACGTTAATTGCAATAATACTGTATTGAACGCAGTAACCATTGCAGCATCTTCGGCAAGCTTCTCATTTTGCGCAAGTTTTTCAGCAGCCTTCAAATACGGTTTTGCCCAGCGCGCTTGTAACTTCAATCCATCGACTTGACTTTTCAAATAAGTTTTTTCAATTTCATATCTTTTTCTTAATTCTCCTTCGCTTCGTTTCCTCCACTCTAAAAATTCTAGAATTCTCGGCTTGAGCAATCGTTTAACTCGTTCATTTAAATCCATCTTATCGACTTTTTCCGGATCTTCTACCATAAGAAATGCGTCACGTAAAGTTACAAACTGCAAATTCCCCGAAGATAACGCATTGATGCTGCCTTGACCGCGAAGTACATCTACTTTATCCATCCAAATTTGTTTTAATGCAAGTACTCCTGCTTCTGCAACAGGTTTATTTTTTGAATTAGCAGCATCGTAATGGCTTAATCGTATTTTGAATTCCTTCAAATCATAAATCAAATTTAAAACGCTTCTTAAAATTCCATTAATTGTTCCCATGAGTTTGAATGCTTGATCCTGCATTTGAGATTTTTTCAACCCTAATTCAGAAAAATGCCCACTCCCAGGCGAAGAAGCAAAATTATCAACTACCTTTTCGACACTCCCAGCAGTTTTATTAGCTAAATCTAAAATAAAAAAATACAAAGGTTCTAATGCTTCAGAAGGAGAATCATATACTAATGTGTGTGACAAACTCGCCTCCTTCTTTTTTTTGTAATACGGACTTACATCCTGTATAATATTATCTACTTCACCCATTTGAATAATTAAGGAATTTTTCTTTAAATATTTTTGTGAATAATGAGCGTGTCTAATAATTAGCTCAAGGCTAATTATTTTATCATTGCATCGTATCAATAATTTTATTTGGTAACTGATAATCCCTCCAAGAATTCTTACTTGCATTGTTTTTTCATTTCTTGCTTTGAA
>Ga0209542_10001195_pt1 | contig 61720 bp, 55 predicted proteins | sample RifCSPhighO2_01_FD_184028 | JGI IMG/M metagenome (GOLD analysis project Ga0209542, IMG submission 184028) | Soil microbial communities from Rifle, Colorado - Rifle CSP2_plank highO2_0.1 (SPAdes) (version 2) | ecosystem: Environmental > Terrestrial > Deep subsurface > Rock core/Sediment ...
AGGCGAAGCTAACGCGTTAAGCGATCCGCCTGGGTAGTACGGCCGCAAGGCTAAAACTCAAAGGAATAGACGGGGACTTGCACAAGCAGAGGATTATGTGGTTTAATTCGATGGTAAACGAAAAACCTTACCAAGATTAGAAATGCATTCGAATCCCAGAGGAAACTTTGGGAGCCGCAAGGCGGATGCACAGGTGATGCATGGCCGTCGTCAGTTCGTGATTTGAGTTGTTCCCTTCAGTGGGGTAACGAACGCAACCCTCGTTGCCTGTTATATTTGTCAGGCGAGACTGCCCCTTTTCAGGGGAGGAAGGTGAGGATGACGCCAGGTCAGCATGTCCCTCTGATATCTTGGGCTACACACATAATACAATCGTCGGTACAACGGGTCGCAATGGAGTAATCCGGAGCTAATCCTTATAAAGCCGGCGTCAGTTCAGATTGGGGGCTGAAACTCGACCCCATGAAGTTGGATTTGCTAGTAATCGCGGGTCAGCTATACCGCGGTGAATACGTTCTCAAGTCTTGTACTCACCGCCCGTCAACTCAAGGGAGTTGGGAGTACCCGAAGACCTACCTCGCGTGGGTTTAAGGTAAGCTCAATGACAGGGAGTAAGTCGTAACAAGGCACGGGTAGCGGAAGCTGCTCGTGGAGTAATTCAATTGAAAAGATGTCCGCCCTATGGGCGAGACTTATCGTGTCGGTATCGTGTGCTTCAATTGAGCACAGGATGGATGATGGCCATGAATCCAAAAACTGGTCTGGAACCTAGGGAAGACTAGGTCATCCCCCACAAATATTGTGGGGGACTAGGGGAACGGGGCAAAATAAAGGATATTAACAAAAACACACCTAGGAATAGGTGTGTTTTTGTATTAAACTAAAATACGACATTAAAATAAATTCAATCTATGAATAACGCAAAAATGGTGTTTTAGGACTCATTCTTCTCGCGGTCATTGTCTATTCAGTAGGACAATTATCAAAACAAGTCAGCGTCTTTCTTTCTCCTGGAGCCAACCTTGCTCAGGTTTCGGCTGGACTCCCTTCTGGTCTCATCGCTAGTTATGACTTTACTGGCGGCACAGTAAGTGACAGCACTAGTGGTCTCAATGGCACAAACAGCGGTCCGATCTCTGCAACCGGTAAGGTGGGGGAAGCTCTATTATTTGATGGCGCGGATGATTATGTCTCGTTGGATAGCCCCACAACTTTGGACGATTTGAGTCCAATGTCCATAGCTTTCTGGGTCAATCCTACAAAGGCTGGCTATATTATTTCTAAAAGAGATGCATCGTGTAGCGGATATTGGAGGATTGCATTTTATGCAAATGGAAAGGTGGGAATTCTAAACGTTAAGGGGGCCACGACAGAAAGCGCCGTATCTATCCCTACAGGAGTTTGGACGCATGTTGCTTATACATGGGATGGCACCAATGCGGTCTCTGGTACAAAGGTCTATATCAATGGCCAAGATCAAACTGGTTTAGTTACTGCTGGCGCTAATTCTGCCGCAAGTGACGCAAGCTGTAATGTGTACTTGGGCTCTCGTGTTGGCACCTCAGATTTTTTTGGAGGTTCACTTGATGAGCTCCATATCTATGGAGCGACTCTATCATCTGGAGAAGTCTCTCAGGATATGAATAATCTTGCGACGTCTTCAACTTCTTCTGCCGGGACTACAACTACGACTCCCTCAAACCCAGCGCCCACACTTTCATTTTCAGCTTCTCCAGTTTCAATCTTGTCTGGAGGAGCGACCACTCTCTCATGGTCAGCAAGCAATGCAGATGGTTGTAGCGCAAGTGGGGGATGGTCTGGCAACTTAAGTATTTCGGGAAGCCAAAGTGTCTCGCCCGCACAATCAACCACTTACGCTCTTAGTTGCAGTGGAGCGGGAGGCTCGGTTTCTAAAAGTACCACGGTAAGTGTTTCTGCTCCGGTTACGCAAGTCACATCTTCTTCAGGTTCAATTTCGCTTCCTACACTCCCGCAGGTTTCTGTAGATACGAGTATGCCCACGCAGACTGGACAGACCATTACCGTGAATGCTGGTGGTAATTTGCAGACAGCGATAGACAATGCTCAACCCGGGGATACGATTGTACTTCAAGCTGGAGCGACTTTCACGGGTAAAATAACTCTTCCCTTAAAATCCAATCCGAATAATAAATGGATTGTTATAAAGTCGAGCCAAGAGAGCCAGCTACCTCCTCCCGGTGTCCGTGTGCAGCCGGGAAATTCCGTCAATATGCCGAAGATAGTGACGACTAATAGCGATTACACTATTCAAGCTGCACAAAGTGCATCTTACTATCGATTTATTGGGGTTGAAGTAACAGATAATGGCGCTCCAAGCCAGTACGCTCCCACATTTCCAGACGGCACGAAGGGCTCATACAACTATGGACTTATTGAACTTGGACGAGCTGGGAGAGATACACAGCTAACGCATCTTCCTCATCATATAATCTTTGACCGATCATATATTCATGCTCAGCCGAAAACTAGCTCAAGACGAGGTGTTGTATTCAATGGTGCGCATCAAGCAGTAATAGATTCCTACGTTAGTGATTTCAAGGAGGTGGGTGCGGATTCTCAAGCGATTGCCGGGTTTAATGGTTCCGGGCCGTTTAAAATTGTCAACAACTATCTAGAGGCAGCTGGAGAAAACATAATGTTTGGTGGTTCTGACCCATCTATTTCCAATCTTGTGGCATCCGATATCGAGATTCGAGGAAATTATGTGTTTAAACCTGTATCTTGGAAGACAGGTACTTCCAATTATGTAGGCGTACAGTGGACAATTAAAAATCTGCTTGAAACAAAGAATGCTTCTCGCATGTTGGTTGAGGGAAATGTGTTTGAGAACTCATGGGCACAGGCGCAGACAGGTTGGGCGATGATTCTTAGAAATGCAAACCAGACCGGAGGTTGTACTTGGTGCATAGGCAGTCATTTTACTCTTCGCAACAACATCATTCGCAATGTGGGCGCAGGCATCAACATTGGTACTAGTCAAGGTACAGGAACCACGGCCGAACCTCATCATATGCTGATTGAGAACAATATATTAGAAAATATTGCCGTTTCTCCGTTTATTGGTGACAACAGAGGTATTCAAGTCCTGGGAAATGGAATAGCTGATATTGTAATCAGAAAAAACACCCTGTATACCACAGGAAGTCTTACTGCTGGTTTATTGATGGAAGCTACGATAAACAACTTTGAATATGCAGATAACATAAACACATGGGGACAATATGGTGTAGTAAAAAGTGGTGGAACAGGTGAGTCCATCATACCTACTGTTGTAAGCGGAGTATTAAATTATTCTGGTAACGTCTATATCAAGCCTACTTCTATATCATCGTCCTACGGATCAATTTTTGTATCAACTCTTTCTGCCGCCGAAGCCACCGGCAAAGGTGCCAATCGTGCTCAGGTAAATCAAGCTACTCAATATGCTATATCAGGTGGTGGTACATATACTCCCCCCCTACAACTACTCCGGTAACTCCAACAAACCCTCTACCCACTCTCACACTCTCTGCTTCACCAACGTCAATCATATCAGGGCAATCATCTACCATCACTTGGAGCACAACAAACGCAACATCATGCACCGCAAACACCGGATGGAGTGGCACGAAGACGACATCCGGCAGTCAAACTGTTAATCCTGTTGTCTCCACCACTTACGATCTAACATGTACTGGCGCTGGCGGATCTGTTAGCAGGTCTGTGACCATTTCTGTTACTGGCACACAGATGACATCAGGGACAGTTGTTCTTCCCGAATTACCTCGGATTTATGTGGATACTTCTATGCCTACACAGACTGGTCAAACAATCACTGTTGCTTCTGGAGGGAACCTGCAAACAGCTCTCAATAATGCCCAGCCGGGGGATACTATTGTTCTTGAAGCCGGAGCCACATTTACGGGGAACTTTATCTTACCGACTAAATCCAATCCGAATAATAAATGGATTATTATCAAAAGCAGTAAGGAAAATCTACTCCCGCCACAAGGAGTACGTGTGAGCGTCGCGGATGCTATTAACATGCCGAAAATCACTACCTCTAATGCTACTGCGCCACTTACGACTGCTGTGGGCGCAAATGGCTGGAGATTAATAGGTCTTGAAATAACCATACCTTCAACTTTCACAAGTACAAACTATGGACTTCTGGTTTTAAGTGGAGGATCTTCTCAAACATCGCTCTCCGCCGCGCCCTTCAACATAGTTGTTGATAGGAACTACATTCATGGACAACCTACAGTAACAGTCAGAAGGTGCGTTGTCCTTGACGCTGGCAGCGCGGCGATAATTGATAGCGCTATTACCGAGTGTCATGAGAAGGGCGCTGATAGTCAGGCAATCTGGGGGTACAACGGTCCTGGGCCATATAAGATTTCTAACAATCTTCTTGAAGGGGCAGGCGAAAATGTAATGTTCGGGGGAGCTGATCCGAGAATTCCAAATCTTGTGCCCTCTGATATAGAAATCACACGAAACTATTTCCACACACCTGTTGCTTGGATGGGGACTGGAAGTGGTACTCTGTGGACAAAAAAGAATTTGTTTGAAATAAAAAATGGCGAAAGGATATTAGTTGAAGGTAACATTTTTGATGGTTCCTGGACAGATGGCCAGACTGGAGGAGGAATTCTCCTGCGTTCTGCAAACCAAAGTGGAGGGTGCATGTGGTGCAGAGGTACAAATATTACTTTCCGACGAAACCTCATTAAGAATGTAAGCGCAGGTATAGGTATTGCCGGTGATAGCAACGTTACTACTCCGGCGGAAAGAATTCATATCATTGAAAATGTCATTGAGGCAGGATTGTACTCGGGGAATAGAAGAGGTTTCCAGATTGCTGGAGTAGCTTCGAATGGACAAAGAGCTAAACACGTTACTTTTGATCGTAATGTTCTGTCAGTTGCTCCGGGAGGATCACTGCAATCTTCAGCTCTAATTGAGGGAGGTACCGTCTGCACCTTCAGAGACAATGTTTGGGATCGTGGCCAGTATGGTTTTATAGGTTCTGGAAGTGGTGGTCTTAATACTTTGAATCAATATTGCGGCGCGAATGGTTGGATATGGAGCAATATGACCCTTGTCGGGGCCTCGCTTTCTACAACCGCCAATCCGTACCCACAAGGCACTACCTGGGTTTCCAGTGAATCATCGGCTCCGCTTGCCGCGCAAATTCGTGCGATTGTTGCTTCCGCAACTTCAGGTGCTGTGAGTGGTAATTGGACTGGGTCTACTACACCACCTCCTTCCTCAGCACCCACCCTAACTCTTTCCGCCTCGCCCTCCTCAATTAACGTGGGACAATCTTCCACTCTTGCATGGAGCTCAACTGACGCAACGAGTTGTTCTGCTTCAGGATCATGGACTGGCACAAAAGCCACTTCAGGCTCCCAGACACTCACACCGACAGCAAATGCAACTTACACTCTCTCGTGTACTGGTGCTGGTGGCACTGCAACGCAATCAGTAACAGTAACTATTACTACGACCACTGCTCCTACCCTCACTCTTACTGCTTCACCAACGTCAATCACCTCAGGACAATCATCTACCATCACTTGGAGCACGACAAACGCAACATCATGCACCGCAAACACCGGATGGAGTGGCACGAAGACGACATCTGGCAGTCAAACTGTTAATCCTGCTGTCTCCACCACCTACGACCTAACATGTACTGGCGCGGGAGGATCTGTTAGCAGATCTGTGACTATTTCTGTTGCTACTACGACTCCAACCCCAACCCCAACTCCTACGCCTACAAATAATTTTACTCTTGGTAGCGCAGTAATGACCACATCAAACCTTAATGTGCGAGCCACTGCCGGAGGTACAATTCTTGGAACACAGTCAATAGGAGCAAAAGGGACAGTTCTTGGCGGGCCGGTGTTTAATGGTGAGGGTTATTGGTGGAATATTAATTACATAAATGCTCCAGATGGATGGAGCTATGATGGATTTCTTGTTGCCGATGAAATGACAAGCTATCCTCCTGCTCCAACTCCCGAACCGACTCCCACACCGACGTTGAAGTTTGTGATTGGTGACTCGCTGAAGACACTTGATTCGGTGAACGTAAGGTCTTCTGCTTCGCTAACGGGAACGCTACTTGGCACTCAGGCAACAGGGCAGTATGGAAAAGTAATTAGCGGACCTCTAACCTCAGATGGTTATGTCTGGTGGCAGATTGATTATGTAAACGCTCCGGATGGCTGGAGTGTTCAGGATTATCTTGCTTATGTAAGTTCAATACCTTCAGCGCCTGCTCCAGAACCTGAACTTATCCCTCCACCGCCACCAGGCATACAAGTGGGGGATTGGGTGGAGCCGACAGATAAGATAAACATTCGACTTCAGCCCACAACTATCGGCAAGCCGCTTGGAAAACAGTCAGTCGGCTCAAAAGGACTAGTGATTGGCGGGCCGATCTCCGGTCAAGGTTATACATGGTGGAAAGTGGATTTCCAGAGCGGAGTTGATGGTTGGGCGGTGGGAAATTTCATGAAGGAGACAACTGCTCCGGATACTGCGCAGGTATTAGAAGGAGGGACTTCTTCGGGATCAGTGATATTTACAGACGGGCAAGAAGTACAGACAACTACGGGAGTGAATGTGAGACTGTCAGCGTCAATCTCCGCAACCATCCTCGGGGAACAAGCTATGGGTGCTGTTGGCACAGTAATAGACGGACCATCTTTATCTGGAAGCTATACATGGTGGAAGATTAATTTCATATCAGGCGTAGACGGCTGGGTAACAGGGAATTCTCTAAAAGCGAGATAGTCGTTGAGAGCACATAGTTAAAATAACGACTCTCCCGGAGTCGTTATTTTAATTAAGCACATAGCCGTATTTTAGGCTATTGACTATAATTACTAAGGGTGATATAATTCATATTAGTTAAATCAGAGCAAGTTCCTTTAACACAGCGAGGCTAGAATGAGCGGGCGCTCAATGAAATTCCGAAAGGTAATCATCGGTTTCGTGGATGTTGCCGTCAGTTCTGTGGCAATCGTGATTTGTGCTCTGGCGGCAATCGCCAGTGTGCTCATCCTTGGATGGGGTGAATCCGAGGAGGTTGCATGACAACACCTCCAGTCTTAAAGATCGGGGTGTGTGTGCAGACCACGCCGAAGAGAAGTTCGGGCTGGGGGAGCATAGCGAGAGATGCAATGTTCTCCTTCGTCGTGATTGCCGCTTTCTGGGCAGTCTTCTTGTTTTGAATGTCGAGGAAACGGGGTCGGTGTCACAATGTGGCAGCCGACCCCTTTTGTTTTGGCAGGTTTTTTGGTATATTCTGCTCCACATTTGTCTTCATAGCTCTCATCGTGCGCGCATAGCTCAGTTGGTAGAGCACATCACTGACCCGCCCGCCTTGACTTCGCAGGCACTTTTACAAGTGGTATTGTTACGATAAGATGAGTGTTCATAATATTTAGCGTGCGCGCATAGCTCAGTTGGTAGAGCACATCACTGATACTGATGGGGTCCTAGGTTCAAATCCTAGTGCGCGCACGCTGAATGGTATGGTGGGTCAAGGCGAAGTCGGGCGCGGTACTATGGGGTCCTAGGTTCAAATCCTAGTACGCGCACGATGAGCGGTATGGATGTTTAGATAAATTGGTTTTGATACTAATGGGTGTACAGCTCCTGTAAGAAGACTAGGTTCTCCGCCAGCTGGCGGAGAACCTAGCGCACACACATCAAGAAGAAGTAGATCAGTAGATCTGATACAATAAATAAATGTCAAAGAATAAGATAGTTTTTTTCATAGGAGTTGTGCTACTCATCATGCCTTTCCTCGGTTTTCCCCCAGGCTGGAAAAGTTTCATAGCAATCGTCTTTGGAATCACTCTTATTTTCTTGTCCTTCTCTGCGGCGGCAAAAAGAAGAGCTTCCGCTCGCCGTACAAGAAGAATAAAACAACAGGAAGTACATAATGAGCATATAAACGTCGCTCCTAATGTGACTATCTTGCAGGACGTCTTCGGAGAAACTAAGCCAAGCGAAACAATCGACAAAGATATTCCACCGACAGTATGAAGATCGTCAAGAATGCAAGAGGGGTATTTTTCGGCGGATTAGGGCTTTTTCTATTTGTCTTTTGGGTAACATATTTTGTCCTGCCTACCATTGCGCAAGATAAATATGAAGTCGGAGTAAAGTCTTCTGTGGAGGCGGTAAAAGTGAAGCCTTTTGTTGCGACACATGTGAGCACTCCAAACACAGTGAAAGGTGTTTACATGACAAGCTGGGTTGCTGGCACGCCATCACTGCGGGCAAACATTGTCCGGCTGTTGGACGACACAGAGCTGAATTCGGTTGTAATTGATATAAAGGATGATACGGGACGTGTGTCATTTGAGGTGTGGAATCCGGAGCTGAAGGTTTATGGGTCAGAAGATGTTCGCATTACGGACTTGAGGGATTTTATAGGCAAGCTTCACGAGAAAAATATCTATGCCATTGGCAGGATTGCCTCATTTCAAGATCCATATATGGTAAAGAAATTTCCAGATCTTGCAGTTAAGCGCGCTAGTGATGGAGGGGTGTGGAGAGACAGAAAGGGTCTTACTTGGATTGATCCGGGAGATAAGGAGCAATGGAAATACCTAGCGCTACTTGCGAAAGAATCTTATGCAGCCGGATTTGATGAAATACAGTTTGACTACATCAGGTTTCCTTCCGATGGGAATATGAATGATATATCATACCCGCACAGCGCAGGAAGGATAAAGCATGAGGTCATAAAAGATTTTTTCGCATTTCTTTCTCAGGAGCTAAAGCCAACCGGTATGAAGATTTCAGCCGATCTCTTTGGGATGACGACGACAAATCCTGATGATTTAAATATAGGACAAGTGCTGGAAGACGCCTTTTTGTATTTTGATTACATTTCACCTATGGTCTATCCATCGCACTATCCGACAGGCTTTCATGGATATAAGAATGTAAATTCTGTTCCGTATGAAATTGTAAAAATCTCTATGGATTCTGCTGTAGCTCGGTTGAAAACTTTTCATAATACAGTTGCGTCAACTACAGTAGAATTTAGGCCATGGCTTCAAGACAATGATTATCCTGTGCCATATACCTCGGAAATGGTAAGAGCTCAAATAAAGGCAACTTATGATTCAGGGCTGGACTCATGGCTACTGTGGGATGCTGGGAACACTTATACAAGAGCCGCGCTTTTGGATGAGTAGTCAAATCTGCTAGGATTAGGCCATGTTTTACAAGAAAGGAATGTTTAGGGGCAATAAAATCACCCTCATGGGACTGGGGCTACTTGGACGTGGAGTAGGAGATGCAGAATTTTTTGCCAAGGAGGGAGCGGAGCTTATCGTTACAGATCTGAAGACTAAAAGTGAACTAAAAGAAAGTTTAGATAAGCTCAGAAAATACAAAAATATCAAATATCGTCTTGGCGGGCATAATATAAAAGATTTTGAAGGGAGAGATTTTATTCTCAAGGCCGCTGGCGTCCCTCTAGATTCTCCATACATCAAGCATGCGAAAGACAAGGGTATTCCTATAATTATGAGCACCGCACTTTTTGCTCTGCTTTCGCCTGCTAAAATCATCGGCGTAACTGGCACTCGGGGAAAAAGTACGGTGACAGCGATGATTTACGAAATCATCAGGCAGGATAAAAAAAGGAAGGGAAAGGTGTATTTAGGAGGGAATGTTCAGGGTGTGGCCACACTGCCGCTTCTTTCAAAAGTTAAGAGCGGAGACATGGTTGTCTTGGAACTTGATTCTTGGCAACTCCAAGGGTTTGGAGACTTGAGAACTAGTCCAGGAGTGTCGGTTTTCACTACCTTCATGCCGGATCATCTCAATTACTATAAAGGAGATTTGAATAAGTATTTTGAGGATAAGGCAAATATTTATAGAAACCAAAGAGGCGAAGATATTTTTATAGCAGGGGAGCAACTCTGCTCTTTGCCTGTGAATTTTACAAAAAAGCTTCCAAAAGGAACGCATTTTGTTTCAGAAAGAGCACTACCGAAAAATGTCTCCCTAAGGATTCCCGGTGAACACAATGTCTATAATGCCGCTCTAGCTTTTGAGGTAACTCGGACTATGAAAGTTCCGCGAAACACGATCGTCAGCGCGCTAGAGAAATTTAGGGGCGTGTCGGGTCGTTTGGAGAAAATTTCAAAAATAAGAGGAATAGAAATATACAATGACACTACGGCCACGACTCCTCATGCCACAGTTGCTGCGTTAGAGGCTCTTGGGAAGATGAAGAATATTGCTCTTATCCTAGGCGGCACGGATAAGGGAATAGACCTAAAAGTGTTGAGGGATCCAATCAAACAATCTTGTTCATCAGTATCGCTCCTTAAGGGTACGGGTACGGACAGGCTTCTTTCTGAAAGAATTATCGGCAAGAATATAAATTACGAAATTTTCTCTACACTGGAGAAAGCTCTACAGAATGCCTTGAAAACTGTGCCCAAAGATGGAATTGTTCTCTTTAGCCCAGGTTTTACTTCCTTTGGCATGTTTAAAAATGAGTATGATAGAGGAGAAAAGTTTGTTGATTTAGTAAAAAATGAATGTCTGAAGAGAAAATAAGTTTAGAGAATATTAAATCAGCCCACTTCATCGGAATTGGTGGGATAGGAATCTCTGCTATAGCAAGAATGCTTCTGCTTCGTGGTGTAAGAGTGAGCGGGTCAGACCAGTCGGATGGGGAAGTGATAGACGAATTGCGAAAAGCTGGAGCAGTAATAAATACTGGGCACAGCGCATCAAATCTTCCTGAAGATGCAGAATTAGTTATATACACGATTGCAATTCCAGACTCTAATCCTGAGCTTGTAGAGGCAAGAAATCTTGGAATTTCTCTTATGACCTATCCGGAAACTCTCACTGCCATATCCGAAAGTCATAAGACAATAGCTGTAGCAGGGACACATGGAAAAACTACTACTACAGGCATGACAGCCCACGTTCTAGTGGAATTGGGCGAGGACCCTACAGTGGTAGTGGGCTCTTTCCTGAAAACCGCAAATGGCGGAAGAAGCAATTTTATAGCGGGTAAGGGAGAATATTTTGTAGTGGAGGCATGCGAGTATAAGAAATCGTTTTTAAATATAACTCCCACGATAGCGATTATTACAAATATTGAGGAGGACCATTTGGATTTCTATAAAGACATTGAGGATATAAAAAATGCTTTTTTTGAATTTGCTTCCCGTATAAAAAAGAATGGCGCTCTCGTTGTGAATCTCGGCGAGGCCAATTCTAGAGAAGTTGCTGAAAAAGTTTTAAAATCACGTCCAGATATAAAAATACTGGACTATTCAGGGATTGATCCAACGATATTTCATCTTAAAATCCCTGGCCAGCACAATCGCCTCAATGCGTCTGCCGTTCTCGCAGTTACAAAAGAGCTTGGTATGAATGACGCTGAGGCGGCTAAGTCTTTGGAAAATTTCTCTGGAACATGGAGGAGGTTTGAATACAAAGGCAGGACCGCGGGTGGAGCAGTAGTCTATGATGATTATGGCCACCATCCTACGGAACTAACGGCTACTATTGCTGGAGCAAGTGAGCTTTTCCCTGACAAGAAGATCGTGGTTGTTTTTCAGCCCCACCAGTACAGCAGGACAAAGCTACTTCTTGATGATTTTGCCAGAGCTTTCAGGGGCGCAGATTCTGTCTATATTTTGCCAATTTATGCTGCCAGAGAAGCTCCTGATCCTGAAGTGAGTAGTGAGATTCTCACGGAAAGGATTCGTCAAAGCAAAACTGTAAAAAATGTCTCAACACTTGCTTCATTTGAAGAAGCGCAGAATATTCTTGAAGGACTAGGAGAGGATTCAGTATGTATTGTAATGGGGGCTGGGGATATTACCGAAGTGGCCAATAATCTTACGAAGGGGAGTAATTAGGAAATTATTTCTGGTTCCATCTCAAGATTGACATCAAAAAGCTCCTTTACCTTAGTGACAATCTTATCGCGCGCGCTTAATAAATCATCAATCTGAGCATCTTTGTGCAAAGAGGTGAGGACTAAGGCATTGTTTGGATAAGTGGCGATTCTACCGAAAGACTTTCCTTTAAGACCAGCTTTCTCAATCATCCAACCAGCGGAAATTTTCACTCCATTGGGATCGGGGTAGTGAGGCATGCTGGGAAATTTCTCTTTAAGCTCATCAGCTTGCATCTTTGGAACAATTGGGTTTTTAAAGAAAGAACCGCAGTTGGGAATGACGCTTGGATCGGGTAGTTTTAACTTCCTAATCTCAATAATTGCTCCACGAATTTCTTGAAGGGTGGGATTTGCCTTCTTCTCTCTTTCAAAAAATGCTTTGGTGTCTTTGTAATCGGGTATTTGAGGCGGCTTCTTGGAAAGTGAAAGTAAAATAGATGTAATGATGAATCTTTTTTTTGCAGTTCCCTTAAACATGCTTCCTCTGTATGTAAAATTGCATTCATTTGCCGAAATAGTGACCATCTTTTTTTCTTCAATATCATAAGCTCTGAGGGAATGGAGAGTTTGAGAGATATCTGCTCCATATGCTCCGACATTTTGTACAGGAGTTGCGCCAGCAGTCCCAGGAATTGCCGAGAGCGCTTCTATGCCCGCAAGACCAAGATTTACAACTTTTTCAACCACTTTATCCCAATTTTCCCCAGCTCCGATTTCAACAAACATCGCGTCTGGTTTCTCCTCAATTACTTCAAATCCAGGAATATTTATTTTTATAATTGGACGCGTGATGATAGACGAACCCCATATTGTATTCGTCCCTTCACCCAAAATATGAATTTTCTCTTCGTGTCCACCGAGCTTTTGGAGAACTTCAGGGATTTCTTCAACACGGTTCAATTCAACGAAAGTATGAGCAATACTCGGAATTGCCATTCCGCTATATTTGGCGATATCCACATGTGCTTTGAATAGCATATATCATATATGATATACTATATTTCATAGTATGGGTAAAGTTATTAACACTAGAGAATCTCAAGTATCCGGCCAGCAAGAAAAGCTAGGGTCTTTTATTAAGTCTCTCCGAGAAAGACGAGGGCTTACTCAGTCTGGATTTGCCAAGAGATTGAAGACCTCTCAGAGCGCTGTGGCCAGAATGGAGGCCGGCAGGCAGAATTTTACTGCACAAGAATTGTCTAGAATTGGAAAGGCTCTTGAGCATAAAATTTTTGCTTTGGATGAAACCATAGATTTCAGAATAACAGGAGGACGCAAGCTACATGGCTCTATAACTACAAATTACTCTAAAAATGGCGCTATGGGGCTTATGTGCGCAGCGCTTCTCAATAAATCCAAGACCATACTTCATGGCATTCCACGGATTGAGGAAGTGAGCAGGATGATAGAAGTCTTTACAAGCATCGGAGTCTCGGTTTCTTGGATAGGTGAACAATCCCTTGAGATAAAGCCTTCTAAGAAGTTTGATCTCACCAAAATCAATCTGTCTTCTGCTCAAAAGGTGCGTTCAATCATAATGCTCATTGGACCCTTGATTCACCAAGTCAAAAGCTTCTCTATTCCACACGCCGGTGGCTGCAAGATGGGCAATCGCACCATTGAGGCGCACCGCCATGGTCTCAAGGCTCTTGGGGCAAAGATTGTTACGAAAAGCGACAGGTACGAGATAACTTCGGGCAAAAAAAGGCCCGCAGAGATTGTAATGTATGAAGCGAGCGATACCGCAACAGAAAATATAATAATGGCTTCAGCTCTTGTGCCTGGGAAGACGTTAATTGAGTTTGCTCCACCAAACTACCAAGTACAGGAAGTATGTTTTTTCCTTGAATCACTAGGAGTAAAGATAGATGGAATTGGGACGACCACTCTTGTCGTCCATGGCATTTCGGAAATTGATAAGGAAATTGAATATACGAATAGTGAAGATCCTATTGAATCAATGTTGTTTATTTCTTCTGCTATAACCACTGGATCTAAACTTACAATAAAAAGATGTCCAATTGATTTTCTTAAATTGGAATTGCTCAAGCTCAACAAAATGGGTTTGAGATATGACCAAAGTAAAGAATATTTTTCAAAAAACGGCAGAACCAAACTAGTAGATATAATAATCTATCCCTCAACTCTTAAAGAACCTTCAGATAAAATCCATTCCTTGCCTTATCCCGGCATTAATAGCGATAATTTACCTCTTTTTGTACCCATTGCCACACAGGCGAAGGGCACTACTCTTATACACGATTGGATGTGGGAAAATAGAGCTATATATTTTACGGAGCTTAATAAGCTTGGAGCGCAAGTGGTTTTAGCTGATCAGCATCGCGTGTTTGTCCAAGGTCCAACAAAACTTAAAGGAGCTCAAGTTGTCTGCCCTCCCGCGCTCCGTCCGGCCGTGATAATTCTCATTGCAATGCTTGCCGCAGATGGGGTCTCCACTTTACGCAATGTGTACTCAATCAGCAGAGGATACGAAGGTATTGCGGAGCGCCTCAATAAGATAGGAGCAAAGATTGAAGTGATGAAGGGAGCGTAAACAGAAGGGGTTTAGTTTATAGAATTAAAAATTCAGAGCCATCTATTCTAATGTTCTCAAGAACATTAGAATAGATGGGGGCATTGATATGGAAGATATTTTGTGATATGGTGTGAGAAGATTCTAGTTCGCGTAAACCTTGACCCAGGGAGGAGTCGTGAGAGAAGAAGCGAGAGAGAAATTCTGGCAGAGAAAGCGTGGAGCGATGAAAGAACCAAGGCGCCTTTACCATGAATTCATGCGCACTGGTGGGGCCCGAGCAGATGGAAGCATGATGCTGGTAAGCCCGCATCTCTCAATGATTAAGAGGTATTTGCCCTGGTTTCCGCCTCTAGCGCTATGGCATGCTTGGCGTATGTCTGTGCACGCAAAGCGCGCTTCTCAGAACATTACTCTTAAGAGTCCAAATGATTTGGATGTTTTGGCTAGAGCACTTCTTAAAGCCCCATGGCCGTGGAGAGATCTCAGACGTGCAAGAGAGTGCATAGAATGGGCATGGAGTTTGCGAGACTTGGGCGGGGTAAAAGATACACCGGTTCATACGTGGGCACTTTTGGCTATTACATACGCCGAAATCAATCAGGCGCAAGGTAAGCATGGTGCGACTCGTGAGTTTTACTCTATCGCGACAAATCTACTTCCTGACATCGAAGCAGATATGGCGCCTGATAGAATGAAACAGTATGCAAGGGTAAGCGGCTCCTGCGCCCTCTACTACCTTACGCACGGAGACTGGCCGAAAGGGCAGAGTTTGATGGTGAGAGCTCTGAAAGTCTCCAAGGAGCAGAGTAGAGATCAGTATCTCGCACTAGTGCGGGAGTGTCGTAAGCTCGGCTACATTTGGAGTTGATGTATTTGCAGGCGGTTCTACTGAACCGCCTGCTTTCTATATTAAGTTTTGGAGTATTTTGTTGTATAATAATCCAAACTGTGGCTTACAATCCAGAGAAAATCACATATTTTGCTGAAACTGATTCAAGGGATAAGCATGTTTCATTCGGCATTAAGGCTAAAGATCGCACCAGACACGTGTACTGTATTGGTAAAACTGGCATGGGTAAGTCTACCTTACTTGAAAATATGGCCATACAGGACATTCAGAGCGGAGAAGGAATGGCCTTTGTTGATCCTCATGGGAAAACGGCTGATCTTCTTTTGGAATATGTCCCTCAAGAAAGAATAAAAGATGTAATCTATTTTGCTCCGTTTGATACCGAATATCCGATTTCTTTCAATGTTATGGAGGATGTTGGCGCTGATCGCAGGCACTTGGTGGCCAACGGCCTGATGTCGGCATTTAAAAAAATCTGGGTAGACGCTTGGAGCGCCAGAATGGAATACATTCTCAATAACATTCTTTTGGCCCTTCTTGAGTACCCCGACTCAACACTTGTCGGAGTGAACAGAATGCTTTCGGACAAGGCGTATAGGAAAAAGGTAGTGGCAAATATCAGCGATCCGTCGGTTAAATCATTTTGGGTTGATGAGTTTGAAAAATATGGAGAGAGATACATGCAGGAAGCAGGAGCCGCAATTCAAAACAAGGTAGGACAATTCGTCTCAAATCCTTTAGTGCGAAATATTATCGGCCAGCCCAAATCTACATTTGATCTGCGCAAGGTCATGGATGAGCAGAAGATAGTGATTGTAAACCTTTCAAAAGGGAGGGTGGGGGAACAAAACGCGAATCTCTTGGGTTCAATGCTCATTACCAAAATTTATCTCTCGGCGATGTCTAGAGCAGATGTCAATGACAGAACACTGCAGTCGCTTCCAAATTTCTATCTTTACGTGGACGAATTTCAGTCATTTGCCAATGAATCATTTGCGGACATTCTCTCAGAGGCAAGAAAATATAAACTTAATCTCACAATTGCGCATCAATACATTGAACAGATGTCAGAAGAAGTGAGAGCCGCTGTGTTCGGAAACGTTGGCACGATGATTACTTTTAGAGTGGGAGCATATGATGCCGAGGTGCTGGAGAAAGAATTTTTCCCTACATTTACTGCGGAGGACTTGGTGAATCTCGGGTCTTTTCAAGTGTATTTAAAGCTTATGATAGACGGGGTCTCCTCGGCGGCATTTTCTGCAGTAACAAGCCCTCCTATTCCCAAACCGGAAATATCCTTTAGGCAAGATATTATTGAAAACTCCAGAGCCACTTTTGCCCGACCAAGAGGCGCTGTGGAAGAAGACATAAAAAAGTGGCATGAAGACGGAGCAAAACCTGCTGAAGCGCCGGCTTCATTTAAACCGCAAGCACAAAAATCTTTTCCACCCAAGGATACTTTTCAAAAACCAATCAAATCTGAAGAAAGAAAAGAGAAGGAGGTCATTTTTGAGACAGTGATGAGAGACAATAAACACTCTGGAGGAGTGGTAAAACCAGAACCTCAAGCTCCACGAGTCCAACCTGTTCAAGAGAAACTCGCAACGCCTCAAGTTGGCAAACCGATTTCGCTTGACGCCCTAAAGCCCCCCAAAAATAGAGATGATAAAAAGCCGACTCCGGAGCATGTTAATCAGCTTAGGGAAGCTTTAGCGCAACTTACTAAAAAATCCATTCCCATAACAGACAAGCAGTCTCCTGTAGCCGCTCATAAAGTACAAAATACGAATAAAGTTGCCGTTAAAATTGACGACAAGAAAGAGAATGAAAAGCAGACAAAGTCTCCCGCGGCTGAGGGATCACTTCCGACAAGTACAGCTTCTCGTACAAGACCAAATGAGATCCCAGAAGATGAGTTAAGGAGAATGCTTAGTGTTGACGCGGAATAAAATACAGGCAAAATAGCCTCATGCCCAAGAGAATACTAATATTTTCCACAGCCTACTTGCCGTTTATTGGCGGTGCCGAAATTGCTGTAAAAGAAATTACGGACAGGCTCTCTGGGGAATATGAGTTTGATTTAATCACTGCCCGTTTGGACGGGAGTCTCCCCAAAGTTGAAAAGATCGGAGAGGTAACCGTCTATAGGATTGGAATTGGTGTGCCTATATTGGACAAATTGGCTGTACCATTTCTTGGCGCCATAAAAGCCCTTTTTCTGCATAAAAGGCGCTCCTATAAGGCTTTTTGGGCCATTATGGCCACGTTTGCAAGTGGAGCGGGATACTTAGCGAATTCCCTTAGAAAAGCCTTTGGGAGGAAAAAAATTCCAATGATTCTAACTTTGCAGGAAGGAGATTCAGAGGAGCATCTTACTTACAATAGAGGGGGGCTTATATCTATCTCATGGTATTTGGCGCTTAAACGCACAGACACGCTTACAGCAATTAGCAACTATCTCTTGAAACGCGCGAAAGGAATGGGCTTTGTGGGACGATCCTTTTTAATACCGAATGGAGTCAATGTAAAATATTTTCAATTGCCAACTCCTGATATAGAGCAAATAGAATTAAGAAAAGAACTTGGAATGCGGGATTCTGATGTTTTACTTATTACAACTTCCAGACTGACAAAGAAAAATTCAGTAGAGGACATCATCAAGTCTCTTCAGTATTTGCCGTCAAACGTCAAATTCTTGATTCTTGGAGTTGGAGAGGAGGAGGCAAGCTTGAAAAGACTTGCGAAGGATGCGGAGCTGGAGGAAAGGGTGAGATTTCTTGGTTTAGTACGACACGCAGATATTCCTAAATACCTTAACGCGTGTGACATTTTTGTACGACCTTCGCTTTCAGAGGGGATGGGCAATTCATTTATTGAGGCTATGGCTTCCGGCATCCCTGTGATAGCTACGCCAGTCGGAGGTATTACCGATTTTCTCAAAGATGGAGTTACAGGGCTTTTTTGTGAAGTAAAAAATCCCGAGAGCATTGCTAAAAAGGTAAAAGAATATTTGGAAAACCCAGCTTTGCGCGAACAGATTATTATCAATGCAAAGAAGATGGTGATGGAGAAATACGATTGGGACATGGTGGCAAGCGATATGAAAAATAAGGTTTTCAGCATGCTTTAACTGTGAGGGTTTTTAGGCTAGTATATTGTCCAATGACAGTATTAGTAACTGGCGCTGCTGGTTTCATAGGTTTTCATGTTGCTTCCAAACTTTTGGAGAATGGTGTTCGTGTTGTTGGTCTAGACAACTTGAACGAGTATTATGATCCTGTCTTGAAGAGAAAGCGAAACGATCTTTTGAGGAAAAATGACAAATACATTTTCTATAAGGTTGATATCTCAGATAATAAGAAGGTAGAAGAAATATTCAGAAAAGAGAGACCAAATGCAGTTATTCATTTGGCCGCGCAAGCGGGTGTAAGATACTCCCTCGTTGATCCTTGGGCTTATGCTAAGTCAAATTATTATGGAACATTGTCTATATTTGAAGCCTCACGAAAGAATGGAGTAAAAAGAGTGCTCTATGCGTCTTCGAGCTCTGTTTATGGTTCAAACAAAAAATCTCCTTTTTCGGAAAGTCATCGTGTAGATACGCCGCTCTCACTCTATGCAGCGACCAAGCTTGCAAATGAATCACTTGCCCATGCCTATCACCATTTGTTTGGCACAGACATGATTGGGATGCGTTTTTTCACCGTCTATGGTCCGTGGGGAAGACCGGATATGGCATTTTTCAAATTTACCAAATACATACTTAGAGGAAGGACAATTCCCCTTTACAACAAAGGTGAAATGTATAGATCTTTTACTTATGTAGACGATATTACTGCGCCAATAATTAAACTTTTGAAATCAAAGCACTCTGCGGGGCATAGGATTTACAATCTCGGCGGAGCCAAATCAATTCAAGTAGGAGTATTGCTGAGGAAATTTGAAGCTTTACTTGGAAAGAAAGCCGAAATTAAGTTTGAAAAAATGCATATCGCTGACGTGAAAGAGACAAATGCAGACATAACCCTAATTAAAAAGGACGTCGGTTTTACACCACGTGTGAATATAGACGATGGCTTGAAGCGATTTGTGGATTGGTACTTAGAAAATGAGACTTGGCTTTCAAGGCTTAAGGATGCTAAACAGTAACCTAATGCAGAACATTCTAATTGTTACAGGTATTTTTCCTCCACGTATAGGCGGTCCGGCCCAATATGCAAAGGAGGTTAGAAATGAATGGCAAAAAGGTGGACATGTTGTGAAAGTCCTTACGTACAGACTTGAACATTTTCTTCCTACCGGGATCAGACATTTCCTATTTTTTCTCAGGACATGTCTTTCAATCCGAGATGTGGATTTTATTTTTGCGCTAGATACTTTTAGTGTAGGGTTTCCAGCGACACTGACAGCAAAGCTCTTTGGTAAGAAAATCATCACTCGGACGGGAGGGGATTTTTTATGGGAAGGATATGTTGAGAGAACTGGTGATAAAGTCTTACTTCGGGATTTTTACGAAACAAGAAAAGATAGACTCGATTTCAAGGAGAAAATAATTTTTCATCTGACTCGTTGGGCTTTGGTCAATAATAGTGCGGTGATATTTAGTACAAAATGGCAAATGAATATTTTTATCAAGGCATATGGTCTGAATCCCAACAGGCTCTACAACATTGAAAATTTTTACGGAGAAAAAATTGACTCGCATCCTGCTGTTGAAAAGATTTTTGTTGCTGGCACAAGACCATTGAAATGGAAGAATTTAGACAAATTAAGTTCGGTTTTTTCGAAAATTCAAGAGAAAAATCCAGAAATTAAGGTTGATTTAGGAACGGCTTCATACGAGATTTTTTTGGACAAAATCAAGCGTTCATACGCGGTCATATTAGTCTCTCTTGGTGATATAAGCCCCAATATGATATTGGATGCTATTAGATGTAATAAGCCTTTTATTGTGACAAAAGAGACTGGTATTTACGATAGAATTAAGGATGTTGCTATATTCGTGGATCCAGAGAATGAAGAGGAGATAAAAGACAAGATTCTCTATTTAGCTAATGATGTGAATTATGCCAATCAGGTCGAAAAGCTGGAGAAATTCACCTTCAAGCATAGTTGGGAAGAGATATGCAGAGAGATTTTAAATATTGCCGAGAATGTTAAGAATAATTAGCATAGGAAATGATCGCAATATCTTTAATCCGCAATCAGGAGTTGCGCAGAGGATGGTTGAATATGGCACTATTTTCGGCGAATTACATGTTGTGGTGTTAGCTTTGGCTAATTTAGGATTCCACCCCCTTAAACTGTCAAATAATGTTTTCGTCTATCCTACAAATTCTGCTAGCAAGTTGAAGTATATTTTTGATGCAATCAAGATTGGCAAGGAACTTGCGCAGTCCATATATTTCGGCCAGACGGTAATTTCCACGCAGGATCCGTATGATACTGGTCCAGTAGGTATTGCGCTTAAGCGTAAATTTAAACTGCCTCTTCAGATTCAGATTCACACAGATATTTTTTCTAAGCAATTCTATGATGGAAGTATTTTAAACTGGCTACGCTTTCAAGTTTCCAAATGGACTTTAAGAAGAGCAGATGGAATCCGAGTAGTGAGAAAAAAAATCGCGCAGGATTTGATAGATAATTTTAAAATAGATTCAAAGAAGGTTACTGTACTGCCTGTTTTTGTTGATATTAAAAAAATTCACGATAGCCCAATTTCTGTTGATTTGAGGATGAGATACAGAAAGTGGAATGAAATCGTTTTGGTCGCTTCACGTCTTTCCACTGAAAAACGCATAGATGTAGCCCTCATGGCATTTGCGCAAACGCTGAAGAAGTTTCCAAAAGCGGGTATGGTCATTGTAGGGCATGGAGGAGAAGAGAGCAGATTAATGCAAAAAGTTCAGAGGTTAAAATTAAGTGAAAATGTCGTCTTTGAGCCTTGGCAACAGGACTTGTCATCCTACTACAAGACTGCCACTTTATTCCTGAATACTTCTGATTTTGAGGGGTTTGGAATGACTCTTATTGAGGCCGCGGCATCTGGTTGTACGATTGTCACCACGAAAGTTGGTGTAGCAGAGGATATGCTGCAAGATGGTAGAAGCGCTTTGATTTGTCCAATCGGCGACGAAAGATGTCTGGCGACAAAACTTGAAATATTGTTTGAGAATCCCGCTATAGCCAAATCTCTTTCAAGTGAGGCATTAAAAGCAATTGAGGTTCTTAATTTTTCAAAAGAAGAATATTTAAATAGGTATCTATCCGCGGTAACAGCAATCTCAAAATGATAAGACTTCTTATTATTACGCAGAAAGTTGATGAAAGTGATGATGTTCTCGGTTTTTTTTGTTATTGGATAAGGGAGTTGGCAAAACGCGCTGATAAGGTATTTGTAATCTGCTTATCAAAAGGAGAGTCTTCTCTTCCTAAGAATGTACATGTGATTTCACTTGGTAAAGAAAAAAACTTTCCCAAAGTATTTCAGGCAATACTGTTCTACTATTACGCATTCAAATTTTTGATTAGGACGGACGGTGTGTTTGTCCATATGGCTCCTGAATATGTAAAAGCCATTCATCCTATAAATTTCTTCTTCAGAAGACCGATTGTTATGTGGTACGCTCATATTAAAGTTAGTCCAGTAGCTAAATGGGCGATAGACCGTGTGAATTACATACTCACTCCCTCTAAAGAAAGTTTTGAATTTAATTCAGATAAGGTTGTTGCCACAGGGCATGGAATTAACACTGAAATCTTCAAGCCAATAGAGAGAAAATTTGTTGGAGATGTCCTTACGATCTCAAGGATTTCCAAAGTAAAAAGGATTGAGACTTTGATAGAGTCTGTGAGGATTCTTGCAGGACGGGGAACGCATCCAACTGTAAATATTTATGGCAAGCCAGCACGACCTGAGGATGATGAGTATCTCTCTGAGCTGAAGGAATCCGCAGAGAATCTACCAAATATACATTGGCAAGGGGGAGTCCCGAACAAGGACGCGCCAGAAGTGTATGCTAATCATAAGATTTTCGTAAGGATGCAAGGGGGAGGAGGTTTTGGAAAGACTGAACTTGAGGCTATGAGTATGGGAGTGCCCTCTATTGTGCCAACTTCTGTGTATCAGAGACACTTGGGTAAATTTGCAAATGATCTCTTTTTTAATGAAGACGACAGTGAAGCATTAGCAAATCGTATAGAGAAGGTCCTTTCTTGGGGTAAGGAAGATAAAGATGAGTATTCAAAAATGGCTCGGCGGCTAGTCGTAGAGAAACATAATGTAGAAAATGTCGCGGACACTGTGATAAGACTTCTAAAGCAATGAAAAGAGCCTGTTATTTTGGAATCTATGACCTCCTTCATTCTAGGACCAGGATAATCAAGAAAGGTCTTGCCAGTGCGGGCTATGAAGTTATTGAGTGTCAGGTAGATCCCAGAAAGATATCTGGAATAAAAAAGTATACAGAGCTCATTCATAAGTATCGCTCGTTACAAAAAGACAAACCATTTGACCTCATTGTGGTTGGTTTTCCTGGTTATTTTACGGTGCTTGTAGTTTTTGCCATTTCTTCATACCCATTAATATTTGATGCATATATTTCTTATTTTGACGGAGTAAGGGATAGAAAAAATTATTCTTTATTTCATCCTAGGCTTTGGTATGCGTGGTCTGTTGATTTTTTAAATGGTCTTGTGTCTGATGTGGTCTTAACAATAAATTTTGCGTATAGAGATTTCTTTGTTAGCAAGCTCAAAGTCGCAAGTCGTAAAATGGAGGTACTCCATAAAGGAGCTGATGAAACGGTGTTTTTTCCAAGGCAAGCATTAGAGAATAAAAGTAACACTCACGTCATTGGTTGGTGGGGAAGTTTTATACCTCTACATGGTTTGCCAGTTATTGTTGAGGCAGCGAAACACTTGGAAGACAGTTCCAATATGGAATTTCATATTTATGGCGGAGGTCAATTGCGAGTTGATATTGGAAAGCAGATTAAAGTAAATGATGTTAAAAATGTTAAATTATTACCATTCATTCCCAGGCCTGAACTTGTTAATAAGATAAAGGATTTTGACTTAGTATTAGGCATCTTTAACTCTTCTCCTAAATCTCAAAGATGTGTAACCAACAAAGTATACGAAGCGATGGCTATGGGGAAAGCAATAATCACCCAAAACTCGGAGGCTAATAGGGAGATATTTACACATAAGGTTAATGCATATTTAGTGGAACCTGGTAACGCTAGAGCGCTTGCAGATGCAATTATTGCACTTGTAAATGATAAATCTTTACGAGATAAGATAGCAAAAGGCGCTGAAACAATATTTAAAGAAAAATTCGCAACTAAACACATTGAGAATGAGTTTGTGGATATTTTAAGACGACATGGCCTATAATGAGCTTCAAATGCCTATAAGCTCAAGAGACAATTTGTTGGAAATAAGCGCTTTTTTGAAGAGAGGATTCAATTTTATTAAGGCTAGATATGCCCCGCGAGGTGCCCGCATCTCGTTTTCTGGGTCCGGAGAGGATCTTATTATGTATGATTTTTTAGCAAATAAGGGGATAGATAATTTTTCCTATATTGATATTGGAGCTCACCATCCTTTTTTTGGAAATAATACGTACTTATTTTACAGAAAAGGTGGCAGAGGTGTGCTCGTTGAGCCAAATTCAATTCAGTACAGAGAGATTTTGAGAGTAAGGGGGCGAGATAAATGTTTGAATGTTGGAGTCGGTAGAGAAAATGGCGAGAGCGCCTTCTACACTTTTTCCCGTAATACACGCAATACTTTTTCCCAAAGTGAGGCTCATGCATGGGAAGCTAAGTCCGGAGAGAAAGCGAAAGTAGAAAAAAGAAAGATATTCTCACTTGACTATATTATTGAAAATTTCTGCGTGAATATTCCACACATCATATCAATAGATACAGAAGGTTACGAGGTTGAGGTCCTTTCAGGTTTTAGCTGGAAAAAAAGGCCACTTTTATTCTGCATTGAAGTAATAGCTTCATCTGGGTCAATCTTTGATAGTGAAAACGTAGATAATCCCGTTTACAAAATAATGGAGGATCAAGGTTATAAGCTCATTGCTAAGACTCCTGTAAATGCAATATTCGCCGATTCGAGAGCTTCTTAGTATGTGAAAATTCAGCACGAAATGAAAAGAATTATTTACATAGCCAATATTCGTTTACCGACAGAAAAAGCACATGGCATTCAGATCATGAAAATGTGCGAAGCTCTCGCTCTGTGTGGTAATGAAGTTGAACTCCTTATTCCCCGTCGCCTGAATTCAATTAAGGAGGATCCTTTCGAATATTATAAGGTTAGAAAGATTTTTAAAATCTCACGTTTACCGTGCATCGATCTGATTAGTTGGTTTGGTAGGTTTGGGTATATGCTTGAGAACCTTTCATTCGCAGAATCAGTATTTTGGAGAGTTCTCACGAGGAAAGGGAAAAGGGACCATATCTTTTATTCACGGGACGAGCTGGCATTGTTTTATCTATCTAACATAGGGTTACGATGTGTTTGGGAATCTCACATGGGACACTTAAACATATTTTCCCGGGCATTGATTAGGAGAAGGACAAAAATTATTTCAATTACAAATGGTCTGAAAGATTATTATGTGCGACATGGATCTCAATCTCATGACGTGCTTGTTTCCCCTGATGGAGTAGACTTGGATCAATTTAATTTGCCCCTCCTTCTAGAAGAAGCGAGAAGAAAAATTAATTTTTCAACGGACGATAGAGTGGCGCTCTACACTGGCCATTTATATCAATGGAAAGGCGCAGATACACTAGCATTAGCATCAAGACATCTACCAACTTCCGTATCCGTAGTTTTTGTTGGAGGTACTGAAAGACATATTAAGGATTTTCACAATCGATACGGGACTCATGAAAATATATTTATATTGGGGAAGAAACCGCATCATGAAATCCCTATTTATCTAAAATCCGCGGATTTGTTAGTTGTTCCAAATAGTGCAAAAGAAGATATTTCTAAGTTGTATACATCCCCACTAAAACTTTTTGAATATATGGCAAGCAGAGTTCCGATTATTGCTTCAGATTTGCCTTCACTTAGGGAAATTGTAGATGAATCCATGGTTTTCTTTTTCAAGCCAGATGATGCAGAAGACCTAGCTAGGGTTATTAAAGAAGCACTTTCTCATTATGAAGTTGCAAAAAATAGGGCTCAAAAGGCTTTTGCAAAAGTTCAAGGCTATTCATGGCAGAAGAGAGCTGAAAAAATTCTTACTTTTATTAGTTGAATCCTGCTCAGACATAATATAGAATTATGATTCATGAAAAGGATGTTAATTATTGGAGGCGCCGGATTTATCGGTGTAAACACAGCAAGATACTTCGCCTCTAAGGGGTGGAAGATTACTGTCTTAGACGACCTTTCTCGTAAGGGCACAAAGAAAAATCTCTCATGGCTCATGAGAGATTCCCCAAAGAAAATAAAATTTGTCAAAGCGGATATTGTGTCAGATCTCCCACATTTGCGTAAACAAATTAGACTAAATGACGTGGTCATTCATCTTGCCGCGCAAGTAGCAGTTACGACATCTATTGATAATCCAAGGCATGATTTTTTGGTAAATGTCGTGGGAACATTCAATATCTTAGAGGAAATTAGGCTGTCGCCAAATAGACCAGTCTTGCTTTATTCCTCAACAAATAAGGTGTATGGCTCTTTGCCTGAGGTGCCTGTCTCGATGAGACAGAAAAGATATGAATTCAAAGACAAGACCAAGAAGAATTACGGTGTTGATGAAAATGCGGCGATTGATTTCCATTCTCCGTATGGATGCAGTAAAGGTGCGGCTGATCACTACGTAATAGATTATTCAAGAATATACGGCATTAAAACCGTCGTATTTCGTCAGTCTTGCATATACGGTGAATACCAGTTTGGAGTGGAGGATCAAGGCTGGGTAGCCTGGTTTGCAATTGCCTCAATGCTTAAAAAGAAACTGACAATCTACGGGAATGGTAAGCAGGTAAGGGATCTACTTTTTGTAGATGATTTAGTAAGACTATACGAAAAAGCAGTTGCGAAAATTGATAAGGTAAATGGTCAAGCTTTTAATATTGGAGGAGGCCCGAGAAATACTCTCTCTCTTATAGAACTACTAGAGTCATTGCAGGGGAAATACAACCTTAAGACTAAGATTACTCGTGCGCTAGTCCGAGCAGGGGATCAACCTGTATTTGTGGCAGATATAAGAAAAGCAAAGAGGTTACTTGGCTGGTCACCTAAAATCTCAGTAGATAAAGGATTGAAAAGGCTAGTCGATTGGACCATAAGGCACAAAAAAGATATACAAGAAATATAGTAAGGAAAAATTTTAAAGCTTGAAAATAGATTATGAAAGTTTTAGCGATTGGTGAGACAAGGGATGTCCGCAGTGGATGGGGTCGTTATGCGCATGAAGTCCTAAGTCAATTAGAGAAGGAAAATATTGACTATGATTTTATAGAAAAGTCGGATTTGCAGGCATATTCTCTTGTTAATCATATAAAAAACATACTTCATATTAGGAAGAGGGTTGGTTCCGTATCCTTAATCCATAGTTTTGATGTATGGCCTTTTGCCGTCTATGCGCTATTTGCTAATTTAGGGATAGATAAGCCACTTTTTATAACTGGGGTAGGTACATATTCACTTCCGCCAAAGAATGGACTCAAAGGCTATTTAATGAAGAAGACCTACGCCAGAGCAAGAGAAATATTTTGTATAAGTAATTATACACGGGAAGTTATTAAAGATAGAGGGGCCGTAGGAAATTTCCAGGTTGTCCATTGGGGCACAACAGAATTGCCATCAATTATGGAAGCTGAAAAACAGGATTTTGCTAAACAGTTTGGTGTAAATTTAAACAACAGACCAATAATTCTCACTGTTGGACAGATAAAGAGTAGAAAAGGCCAGCTAGATACACTTAAGGCCATTGGTATTTTAAAAAATAAATATCCAAACATACTTTATATAACCGTCGGTTCTACTGCAGATAAAGCATATGTTAAGGAAATGAGAGAATATTCTAGCGCAAAAGGTTTAGAGAAAAATTTTTTAATTGTGGACACTCAGAAAACTGACAAGGAATTAGCTTTTTTTTATTCTATATGTGATATCTTCACCATGAATTCTAACAACGAGGAGGATCATTTTGAGGGGTTTGGCCTTGTTTTTCTAGAAGCTGCGCAATTTGGAAAGCCCTTAGTCGGTAGTCGTGATTGTGGGATAGAAGATGCTATATCTGATGGAAAAACAGGTTTTTTAACAAATCAAGGAGATGTGAATGATATTGCTAAAAAGATTGATATGGCTTTATCAAATAAGGAAGAGTTAGGTAGGGCAGCTCAGTCGAGAGTAAAAGAATTTACTTGGGAGAAAACAGTTGATAGATACTTGCAGTCATACAAAAGTAAGATATCAAGTTAAATTGTAGAATGAGGTCGTTATCGATTAAAGCTTCCGCACCCAATCAAAAAATGAATTTAAAAGTTGTTTTCAGAACGCTCTCGGCATTTATAAGAACCCATCTCGGTCGGTATGTTAAACCTAGACGGTATGGTCAGATCTTCGAAGAAATCGAGAAAATTAAACCAAAGAATATTTTAGAGATTGGGACATGGAATGGGAAACGCGCCAAACAAATGATTGAATGTGCTGCACAGTTTCATCCTGTAGATGCATTGTCCTATTTCGGATTTGACCTTTTTGAGAAGATGGATGAAAGCATTTACAAGCAGGAGATTTCTAAAGTCCCACCCAAAAGAGATGATGTTTACGGTTACTTGAAGGGTATAGGAGCAAATATCAGGCTTTATTCAGGATACACGCAAGATACTCTGACGGTCTTGAAAGAGTTGCAAGCGATGGATTTTGTTTATATAGATGGAGGCCATGCAACAGAAACTGTGCTAAACGACTGGAATAAAGTGAAGGAGTATATGAGTGCTCGTACTGTTGTAATATTTGATGATTATTGGCACAATCGCTCCGATGGTCCCAAAGTAGTAATAGATGCTATAGACAAAGGAGTATTTGACGTGGAGTTTCTACCTGAGGTGGATGTTTTCTTTAACAAGGACTTTGGAAGATTGGTCATATCACTTGTCAAAGTTGCTCGAAAGTAAGTAATTCCCATGAAGACTATCCTAATTACAATATTTCACCCTTTCATTACAAAAAACATCTTAAACACAGATGTCTTCAAGGTCCTTTCTGGAGATAAAAATCTTAGGATTATTTTGGTTGTTCCGGAATTGAAGGAATCTTTTTTTAAAGATAATTATGAGAAAGACAAAGTGTTGGTAGTTGGGGTAAGAAATAATCAACTTCTAGAAGAAAAAAATACAAAATTTCTGTCTCGACTATCACATCTCTTAATTGATGCAAATTATCCAACTTATAAAAGACACGAAAGGCTTGATGCTTCTGATACACCCATTGCTTACGTTAAATTTTTTGGAGAAACGGTACTAACAAAGCTACTTAGTGGAAAAAGATTTATAAATAAAATTGTTAGGAAATATGCTCTGAATTCCGTTAGGCATAGAGAGATCGTAGATTTATTCGATGAATATAAACCAAACACAGTCTTTTCTACAGATATATTCGATGAGTCAGACTGCCTTTTCGCCATAGAAGCCAAAAGGAGAAAAATATTTCTTGTGGGAATGGTTCGATCGTGGGATAACTGCTACAGCAAGGGTCTAATGCGTGTAATTCCTGACAAACTTATTGTAAATAACGAGACGATTAAAGAGGAGGCGATAAGTATGCACCAAGTTCCTAAAGAGTATATTTCAATCTTAGGCTCGCCTCAATACGATATTTTTATTAACAATCAAAGGACACCACATGAAGTATTCTTCAAGTCGATGAATTTGGATCCACTTAAAAAACTTATCACTTTTGCTCCAGCGGGAAGGATTCTTTCCAACACTGATGGGCAAACAATAGAGATGCTTAAAAAGGGGATTGATACAGGTAAGTTTAAATATCCAGTTCAGTTCCTAATACGAAATCATCCAAATCATCCGGCTGATGTGAGTGCGATAGTGGATAGGAAAGATATGGTTGTGGAAGACCCTGGGAAGGCTTTCAATAAAAACCCTAAAGACACAGAACTAACTCTTTCTGATACTGAGCACATGGCCGATGAACTTTTCTACTCTGATATTGTCATGTGGGTGGCTACTACGCTTGGAATGGATGCCATTGTCTTTGATAAGCCACAGATTGCTGTAGATTTTGATGGATATGAAAAGAAACCATATTACAAAAGCGTTCGTCGATACCATGACGAAGACCATATGAAAAAGATGCTTGCACTGGGCGGTGTAACAGTAGTTATGTCTGAAGATGAACTCATAAATGCTATTAATCGCTATCTTGTGGAGCCATCTCTTCACAAGGAAGGAAGAGAACTTGTCCGAAAACAGCAATTCTACGGCCTAGATGGCAAGGCTGGGGAAAGGATCGGTCAGTATCTTGTAACACTCGCTCAAAGTCTGTAAAGTAAGCAATCATGGAACCAGAGTTATCGTTTCTCAAGCCGCTGGACGGTTCTCCTCTAATCAGTGATAACTGCTGGAATACAGTTCTAGATTCATTGAGAGAGAGAATAAGTAGTGAATCGAATATAAGGGTGCTGGAATGGGGAAGTGGCAATAGCACAATCAGCTTTGTCAGGGAGGGCGCCAAAGCGGACAAGGACTTTGAACTAATCTCAGTTGACCATGACACAAGGTTTTTTCCGTATTTGGCAGAATCTGTAATTCAGGAATTCATAAATAAGAGAAATGTCTCTAATACCAAAGATGTCAAAATTTTTTGGCAAGCTGGGGTTGAAAACAGCAAGATCTCTTCGATAGGACTCTTGAAAAGAAATAGACTATTGAAAAGTTCTGTCATCAATTGGCAAATTATTTCTGGAAATAAAAGAATCCAATATGCAGAAAGATTTAAGCCAAGTTTTAATCTATTTAGACTAGGTGTATTGAAAAATATCGTAAAATTGATATTAATTACTTTAGGTTATTTAAACTGGATTTTATTTAGAAATATTAAAAATAGTAAAGGTAGTGTACTTGATTTTACTGAAGACTATAGCCAATCCAAGCACAATTCCTTTACTGATTTCTTTTTGAAAAATCCTCAAACAGGTTTTTTAAAAATTGAGGGTAGTGGAATAAATGTAAGCTTGTGGCATATACCAGAACTGAGGACTCTTTTTTGGAGAGGAGGGGTGCTTCACGACGGTTCAATAAATCAGCTTCCTCAATATGTTAATGTTCCTCTCTCTGGTAAATTTGATCTCGTCTTTGTGGATGGGAGGTCTAGGGTTTCATGTGCAAAAAGAGTGTTCCATGATTCTCTCTTGAAGGATAAAGCATATTTATTTGTCCATGACGCTTATCGAACAGAGATGTTTGAGGCTTTCAATCTGTTTAGTCCAACCGCCACGTTTGTGCATGGCTCTAATATGACTCTCAATGGAAGCACGAGATGTAAAGAAGACTTCGGCTTTCCTTTGGTCAAAACGGGTGATAGCATTGGGAATATTGATTTTCGGATAGCGCAGGAATTATTCATATTTAGAAACCAACATGAGTCTTCTTAAGCCCAAGTTTATTACAAAGTTTTTTGATCCGTCACCTCGCTTTGCTGGTGGATTGATATTAAACGCACTCGGGTACCATATTTTGCGTATTGCAGTCTTTCAATTATCATTTGGTTTAAGAAAGAAGAGAACCCTAACTGATCCTCGTGCAAAGAAGATATTAGATGAGGTCTTAACTCAAGGTATATCAGTTATCCCAAATTTTTTCCCACAGGAAATTTTCAATAAAATCAGGCAAGAATACGAATCACTCAGCCTTCCTGTCGTAAACGAACGTGCTCCAAGAATTGTAAGGCAAAATGTTATAGGGGATGGTATTAAAACCGTTGCACCAGTGCTTGAAGAGCACTTGGCAAAGAATCCACTTATAAATAGCATAGTTGCTGCCGCCATGCGTCAGGATATTGATGTAGTTCCAAGTGTAGCAATAGAAAAGGGCCAGTTCTCTCAAGAGGACCTTGGTGGTGAATCTACAGATAAGGCAGATAATCTACATTTTGATGTAAGTTACCCAACGGTGAAATGCTTTATGTACCTCAATGATGTTGATGAAAAAAATGCCGCTTTCCGCTTTGCTCGCCGATCACAAAAGATGACCTTGGCTCGGCTTTGGATGGAGTACAAAATGAGCGTTCCTTTCTGGCTATGGAGCAAGGAAGACCGCATAAAAGTGACTCCTGAAGTAAAGCGTTCTTTCATTGATTCACATGGCATGACGCTGGATTCTATAAATGGCAAAGCCAACACTTTAATAATTGCCAATACAATGGGTTTGCACCGCCGTGGAGATTATTCCACGACCACTCCTAGGGAAATGATTTTTGTGAACTATCGAGGGCTTGCCACATCAAATATTGTTAAGAAAAAGATAAAGAGAATGCTAGGGAGGTAATATGCAAAAATTGACGCCAGACAGTATCAGATAATTGACAATTCAAGAATATTTGGTATTGTGATGAAAGCAGTACAAAGTCTCTCAATTGAGACTCATTCAATTCCCTTGATTGGAGGATCTAATGTCGAGTATCCGGGCGCTTTTCTGCGCGAAGGATTTGGGATCGGCAGGTATGATTTTGCCACTTGTGAAAGAATGGCAAAAGGCAGGTCATGAAGCAGTGGTTGTCACTGAGGGACTCGCTGGTGCCAAGTTTCAGGAAGCAGGGCTTCCTGTCTTTTTCAAGGGAACTGAAAACTTTGTCTCGGTTCCATTCACTCTCGATGTTGAAGCCGCGCTCGAAGCGATTCGACCAAGTGCGGTTGTGGTCGGTGAGAGTGCCCCCTGCCATCTCGAGAAGCAGATAGCAAAGGCTGCAAACGCTCTCAGTATTCCGCTTGTCGCTGTAGATGATTTGTGGGGAGGTTTCCGTCGGCTTGATGCTCGCCCAGATCTTATACTTACTCTTGATGAACTCGGAGTGAGGAAAGCCAAAGAGGCTTTTCCAGATGTCAGTGTGTCAGTGGTAGGTAATCCTGGTGTTCCCTCTGAAGAGGAGCTCTCTGAATTGAAGGAGCTTCAGGTTCCTGCCCTGACCTCTCTGAAGAACAGTTACGTTAAGGTCATCACATTCGTCGGAGGGGGGAAAGAGAGTACCCTCAAGGAACTCCAACTTCTCTTGGAGTGCCTCAAGCTCACACCCAAGTCGTGGTGCTTGGTAGTATCTTTTCATCCTAAGTGGAGAAAGGTACTTAATCCAGAGGGGAAGGAGTATGGCGACGTCTGGTCGGAAGCCTTGAGCTCTCTTGGAAACAGGGTCCGATACACACATGAGCTTGGCATTAGCTCACGAGACGCGGTTGTCGGCGCTGATCTGGTCGTGGCTGGGGTGAGCACTCTCATGACAACAGCCGCAGCTTTAGGGAAACCTGTTGTTTCTCTCACGACTCCAGAAGTGTTGGAGGTTCTCAGATCAGAGGGGGGGCTAGATGAAGTGCCCCAAGTCTCTCTGGGCCTGGCCAAGGAAGTTGTGGTCCCTGAAAATCTCTTGTCAGAAAGTATCCTTGATCCTGATGTAAGGAAGATGCCGGTTTCTTATGATCCGGTCCAGGCTGCTCTGGCAGTACAAGATTTTCTCCGGAAGTAGTTTGATGGCTTGCATGCTGACACAGCATGCAAGCCATTTCTTTATTTTGGAAGACGGCTTTTAACGTGAAGTAATGTAATAAAGTACATGGTAATTGCTATACCTAAGACGACCTGACCAATAATGAGATATATGTCGCCGACTAATACTATTTTCACAAATAAAATCCACGTGATTATGAATCTCGTCAACACTTCTTGAGTAACTATATCGTCCGCTGAGCCAGTCTTTTGAATGTGCATCCACTGCTTGAAAATGCCTATGCTCATAAATATGAGAGCCAATACTGAAAGCCAATCAAAAATTGCCAGATATGGACTCATGGTGATATTAAGCGTTTGAATTTAAGTTCAGTTTCCTCCCATTCACTAGGAGTATTTATATCAGCCTCATACTTGTGGGCATTTTCTGCAATGTACAGCTCCACTTTGTCACCGTATAAGTTCGGTTTTGCTTCGTAAAGGTTCGAAGGTTTTAAAATATAACCGAGATCATTTCTCGCGTAACACTTTTGTGGAAAATCTTGTCTTCTTACCAGCATATCTTTGAGAGATTTCCCTCCCCAAAGGCTGACCTTCCCTTTGGCATCTTTTGTAAGGGTCCAATAGGGAGTATGGTTTGCAGGGGTTTCATTCACCGCCACCACTGAATCAGCGTTTGACTCCTTGAAAATCTTTATCATATCGTCAATGTGAAATGTCTGACGAAGAGGGGAAGTAGACTGAAGAAGCATCAGCGCATCTGCATGATAGTTTTCATTATCACGAAGCCACTCATAAGCATGTTTCAATACTGGCTCCACGCCGACTGTGTCACCTGCGAGTTCAGAGGGACGCAGAAATGGCACCTCCGCTCCATATTGTCTTGCAACTTCTGCGATTTTTTCATTGTCAGTTGTAACAATGACTCTATTCAATCCAGAATTCTTCGCAGAGATAATTGACCACGCAATCAGAGGTTTTCCACAAAAACCTCTCAAGTTTTTGAGGGGTATGCTCTTGGAACCTCCTCTGGCAGGAATTATGCCTACTATTTTCATATGGAGACTTTAGCATATTTTTGAGTGAAAAAAGAAGTGCAGGTAAATCACTGGTCAATCTCGTCATCTATCATTTCAATCAGAATATGAAGAATTAACTCGTGACCTTCTTGGATACGAGGAGTACGGTTACTTGGAACCTTCAGCACGTGATCTGCAGTTTTTGCTAGTTGTCCTCCAGTTTTCCCAGTAAGACCAATCGTTATCAACCCAATCTTCTTCGCAACTTTGGTGGCTTCTAAAATGTTTCTTGAGTTTCCACTTGTGCTGATTGCTATCAGCACATCATTTGGTTTCGCCAGAGCTTCAACCTGTCTAGAAAATATATGTTCAAAGCCGTAATCGTTTCCAATGGCTGTAATTGTTGAAGTATCAACAGACAACGCAGATGCTCGAAGAGGTTTGCGTTCTTTTTCAAAGTGGCCACGAAACTCGCCGACAATATGCTGACTATCCGCAGCTGATCCGCCATTTCCGCAGACAAACAAGTGTCCGTCATTCTTTATCAGCTTTTTTAAGACTTCTGAAACTTTTAATATCTCAGAACTTATATCTTTTAGATGATTAATCGTCTCTAAGTTTTCATTTATAGACTTTTCTATAGGATTTTCTTTGGAATTCATTAGGATGATATTACATTTTTCCACTTTTTTTACAAATGCGATTTAAAAAAAGGGCAGACGATTTCTCGTCTGCCCTTATCTTACAAACACTACATGTTGAGGATTTTCGCGATCTGGCCACTGTCAACGTAATCGCGCGCCTCAAGAAACTCATCCATCGGCATTGCTCCGTAGTAGATCGGAGAACCGTTTACACCATGGAGCACCTTGGTGGCATCATCAAGCTCGAGAATGTACTTTCTCAAAGCCTCGTCTGCTACCGGTTGGCCAAACATATCAAAGTTCAGACCAAAGTGCTCGTGAAGAATAGCCTGAACCTTTGGATGCTTGAACATTGCAGTGCCAGGATAAGCCGTTGCGGTAAACATCCGCTGGTTGATTGAAGCGACTGCGGCTGCATACTCTGGCGTTCCCGGTACAATACCTTGAGTCACTTCCTCTACTTGCCAGAGGATGAAGGCAACACTCGTCTTCAAGTCCTCCAGCCTCTCGCCGGGATACCCCATCATCCATGTGCAGTTGGCATGCATGCCGACTTCGCGAGTCTTCCTAATTCCCTTGACCATTGTTTCGGGAAAGTCGAAGCCGTTTATCCTGACGAGCTTGTTTTCCTTGGATCCCTTAGGCCGCAGGATGTGTCCGCCTTTGTTCATCTGTTCCAGGACAAAGGCGCTGGCGCTTTCTGCCCCAAAACCGATGTACTTGCAACCAGCCAGAGCCATTGGCTCGAAGCGCTCGTCTGCTTCGTCAAGGCGAGTGTGAGTGCCCCAACGAAAATCAAGTCCCTCAAACGCTTGAGGGAGCTCTGCCATGCGCTTAGCGCTCACGGCAAAGTTGTCGTCTGGAAAACCGATGAAGTCAACTCCATACTCCTTGATCAACCATTCGGCTTCCTTCCGTAGATTTTCAGCAGAGCGGATGCCATAGTTTCTCTCACCCTGAGCTCCGCGATAGCAGAAGTTACAGGCGAAAGGACAGCCTCTTGAAGAGACGGTGGTGAGGCTCCGCTTCATGGAAAAAGGCGCGGCCGAGCTGTTATTTGCAGCCAGGCCCCAGACAGGAGTCTCTATGTACCATTCAAGGACCTTGTTGCCGAGGACATCCTCATGGAGGAGATCCCAAGCGGCAAAGGGCAGAATGTCCAGATTCTCCGGACGGTCACCTTCGTACATGAATTTCGGTTTACCACCGATCTCTCCCGCATAGTACGCGCTCTCTGTCATCGCAGAGCGCCAGTTCAATCCGGCGCTTTGCTTGGCTTTGAGCACATCATTTGCGATAAGGAGAATGATGTCGTCTCCCTCCGAATGGGCGATTGCGTCAAGTTCCGGAATCCAGTTAAGGAAAGGAAGTTTGACTTCTGTCGCAAGCCCTCCGCCTGATACGATGAATGCATCAGGCATCATCTTTCGACAGATTTTGGCAATCGCTTCTTGCCAGCGGAGGGTAGTGATTTTTCCAGACAGTCCAATCACGTCCGGCTCTCCATGTTTTCCGATATGGAGACTCAGGAGCTCCAGAGCTTCTTCGTACGAGAGGTGCCTTCCGTTAGGAAGGCGCTGAAGATCTGCACTTCGGTCTTTGACTCGGTAGGCATTGAGATCCACGATGGAAGGCTCTGCTCCGTACTGACGCAGACGCGCTGCCATGAGACCCGGTCCTTGCGGAGGGGTATTTGGCTTTGCGGTTTCCCGAAGAGGCATGTTGATGAAAAGTACGCGACATCCCTTGAGAGCGTCAGATTGTAACTGCGCAACTCTATCGCTTGGATGTGCACGATGTGAGTGAGGTATGACTTCCAGGACTTTTGGCATTTTGCAACTCCATTCTTGTAGTGATGTGAAAGAACATTTTCTTGCGGCACAATAACATAGATATTTGACATTGACAATATATTAACTATGATGTGCCAAGCAGTTCTATATGGCAAATACAGAAAACGGAGGCTCACGTGCTTACCAGATTTGGAACAGTGTGCAATGAAGCTCTAGACGGCGCAATGCGAATCGATGCGGTCATTTTTGATGGAGATGGGGTTATTACAAACAATCAAGTCCTGGAGGGTCTGGATGTAAAACCAAAGTGGCGCAGTCACTATGATGGGCAGGGGATTTCACTCCTCAGGGCCATTGGCATTCGCGTCTGCTTCATCACGAATGAGGAGGGGATTTCCGCGGCGGCGCTCGCTTCAATGGTTGAGAGATGGAATAGTCTCCCTTCTACGATTAACGAAAACAATCCCAATGGATGGAGCCGCGTTGATCTTTATACCGGTCGAGGTGGAGTAAACAAGGTAACGTCTGCCGAAGAGTGGCTTTCAGCGAACAGTCTGTGGTGGGCAAACTGCGCAGTGATGGGAGATGATCTCGTGGATGTTCCAATGCTTAGACAGGCCGGTCTACGAGTAGCTCCAGCTTCTGCGGAATATGTCATTCAGGACATGGCGCACTTTATTAGTCGGCGCATAGCAGGAGCAGGTGCGATTCGTGATTTTGCGAACTTTGTTCTTCATGTTCGCAAAATCGACCCAACGACCTTGCCGACACAATAACCGAGTGCAAACAGAGGCTTCCTTTAGGCCTCTGTTTTCTTATGTTATAGTGTTTTAACTTAGCATGACTAATGAATTTACTGGAAAAAAGGTTCTTGTTGCCGGAGGTACCGGAGGTATTGGGAAGGCCATTGCAGAAGCTTTTCTCGTGGGTGGAGCACGAGTTTTTGTGCAAGGTCGCAATCTTCAAAAGCTTGAAAAGCTCATATCTGAGCTTGATGTGAAATATAAAGGAAACATATCGGGAACATCTTCCAATCTTCTGATTGCAGAAGACTTTTCTAAATTACTTGATGCCGCTAATAATTTCTTGGATGGAATAGACGTGCTTGTGTCGGCTATCGGAAGTGGGAAATTTAAAAAAACCGGACTATTAACTCAAGAGGAATGGAGTCAAGTCATGGATCAAAATTTTTACTCTACGGCGCTACTTTTAAACACCGCGGCTCCTTTTCTTGAAAAAGGCTTAGATTCAAATGTTGTAGTGATGGGATCAATTGCTGGAATTGAGAGGCTAAACGCTCCAGTGGGATACACCGTGGCAAAAGCGGCGCTTCATGCTTATGTCAGAGCCATGTCAGCGGAACTGGCTTCAAGAAAGATTCGTGTAAACATCATACATCCAGGCAATATATATTTTGAGGGTGGGAGATGGGAAGAAATTCAGGACGAAGATCCCGCGGGGACTAAAAATTATATTGAGTCAGTGGTTCCGCAGAGACGTTTCGGCTCTCCAGAAGATGTTGCGCAAGCGGTTCTCGCTCTAGCATCACCGAAATCCTCATTTATTACAGGCGCCTCACTTGAAGTTGACGGAGGTCAGAGTGTATCATTCTAAGAATTATGATGACAATGCACACAGATGTATTTGACCTCAGAAAGAGAATCTATATCGTTACTGGGGGCGCAGGATATTTAGGAATGAAACATGTGGAAGCGATTCTTGAAGCCAACGGCAGAGTTGCGCTCTTTGATATAGATCCCACCGTGCTTGAAAAGATAAACGGACTTCACTCAAAATATGAGAAAGATGTAAAAGCATATGTGGTTGATATTACAGATGAGAAACAGGTAACTGATGCCGTGGAGAGTGTGATGAAAGAGCTTGGACCCATTTACGGTCTAATCAACAACGCCGCCAATAACCCAAAGATGAGGGAGACAAATCAGAAAACAACCGGCTCTCGTTTGGAGACTTTCTCTAGAGAAACATGGGAGAACGATCTTGCTGTGGGAATTACCGGAGCATTCATCATGAGCAAAATAGCCGGCAGAGAGATGGCAAAAAACCGTGAAGGTGTGATATTGAATATTGCTTCAGATCTTTCCGTTATCGCTCCAGATCAAAGGATTTATCGAAAAGAAGGTGAGGAAAAGGCGTCACAGCTTAAACCGGTGACCTATTCAGTAACCAAACACGCATTGATCGGCCTTACGAAATATCTTGCAACTTACTGGGCAGAGGAGGGGATTAGATCAAACGCCCTATCTCCCGGGGGAGTCTATAATCCTAATATTGATCCGGATTTCATGAAGAAATTAACAAATTTAATTCCTATGGCCCGAATGGCCGAGCCGGATGAGTACAAGGGAGCTGTAATCTTTCTACTTTCAGACGCATCAAAATATATGACTGGAAACAATCTAATAATTGATGGAGGACGAAGTGTTTGGTAAAAAGCATGAATATTGGCATCATTCAAGGACGATTAACACCCTCTGACGGAGTAATTCAAAAGTTTCCTGATGGAAAATGGCTTGCAGAATTATTCACAGCAAGAAGAATTGGTTTTACATACATTGAGTGGCTGGCAGATGCATCTTTTAACGCAGAGAATCCTGTGTGGACAGGAGAGCAACTAGAGCAAGTTCGTGAGGGTATAAAATCAGCTGGCCTAGTCTCTCACTCTCTCTGTGTTGATCACATAATGAAGCGTCCTCTAACCATAGAGGACGCTTCCGAAGCAGAGAAAAGTTACAATGATTTGCTCAAGATTATTAGCAATGGATATGCATTTGGCATAACGCATGTGGTCTTGCCTTTTCTGGAAGGAGCTTCGCTTAAGGATAATCCTAAAAAGACTAATCTTGCAAATGAAAAATTGAAACGCCTTCTCGCAAATTTGAAAGGAAAGAATATTAGTTTTTGCGTTGAAACGGATTTAAATACCCAAGAGCATGAGAGCTTGCTTAGAGATCTCCCGGATTCTGTGGGGATTTGTTTAGACACTGGGAATAGAACTTCCTTTGGTTTTGACCCAAGCGAGGAGATTTTGTATTGGGACAAAAGATTGCTCCATGTTCACATTAAAGACAAAGATCAAGCAGGCAAGAACGTGCTCTTGGGAACTGGTCTGGTTGATTTTGATCATGTTTTTGAATCATTCAGACAAATTGGGTATTCAAATGCTTTCACTCTGGAGACTAATAGAGGGGAAAATGAAGAGGAATCGGCTATCAGGCATATTGCCTTCTTAAAGAATTTGATAACAAAATATGAATTAAGTAAATATTGATATATTCCTGTTTTCGTTTTAGTCTTCAGACTAGAACAGTTCTAAAATTTTCTACACTCTGGAGGTCTAATGACGAGTCTCAAGCAGGAAAACGCTCCGAATGTGTATCAGTCTGTTCATATCGGACCGTTCTCTGTAGGTGAATTTGGGTGCCCCGTCCTGATCGTTGCCGAGATCGGAATCAATCACAACGGGGATATCTCAATCGCCAAGGAGCTGATTGAACAGGCGAAGAAGGCTGGGTGTCATGCTGTAAAGTTCCAGAAGAGGACCGTTGAGGTTGTGTACTCAGAGGATGAGCTTGCTCGCGCTCGCCAAGTTCCTCCCCACACGGGAATTCTGCAGAACGCCGCACGTAGGGGAGTGCTTTCTCCGGAAGCCGTAGCTCGCCTCGAAGCGTCAGGTTTTGAGGATGCAACGAACGGAGATCTCAAGTACGCCCTTGAGTTCACACATGAAGAGTATGCCGAAATTGACCGTTTCTGCAAAGAGCGCGGCATCTTGTGGTTCGCTTCTCCATGGGACGAGGGTTCTGTCGATTTCCTTGAGGAGTTCAATCCTCCATGTCATAAGGTTGCCTCGGCGTCTATCACTGACAAGGAGCTCCTTGCTCGCCTCAAGAAGACTGGCAGGCCAATCATCCTCTCAACGGGAATGAGTCTTCACTCGGAGGTTGCGCGGGCCGTTGAGATTGTCGGGGCGGAGAACCTCATTCTCCTTCACACGGTCTCCACTTATCCCACGAAGGATGAAGGCGACCTCAATATCAGGATGATTGAGACGCTCAAAGGGTGGTTTCCCGGCATTCCCGTTGGGTATAGTGGCCACGAAACTGATCTTCTCCCCTCAATTGTCGCAGTTGCGAGGGGTGCAGTATTGGTTGAGCGTCACTTTACTCTCGGGCAGAATATGTGGGGTTCAGACCAGCAGGCTTCCATCTCATTTCACGCTATGAGAGAGCTGGCAGAGAGTGTTGCGAGAATTCCCGCAATTCTTGGGACAGGAGAGAAGGTGGTGACTCCAGGAGAGCTGGAAATCTTGCGCAAGTTGCGCAAGAAGTTCTACTACTAATGGAGCGATATAAAGAGCACGCAGTGACCCTGCGTGCTCTCTTTATTTATAGAGATATGCTCAACTTTGCAAAACGTTTCACCAGCGCGTAACTCAATATCGCGGTGAGATATTTAGATATTAGATAAGCCCAAATTATTCCCATAATGCCAAACGAATGCACGAGTATAAGCATTAATACAATTTGTGAGACACTACCAAATGTGGTGATTATGTACTGCTCTTTTGCCGCTTTTTGAGTAGTTAGCACTAGTCCAGAAAGGTTGCCCATCAGCAGTAGCACCAGAGCATACCATTGAGTGTATGGGACTGCGTCAGTGTATGCCGGGAATAATACTTTGAAGATAAATGGAGAGAAGATGATGTAAAGAACTACGACAGGTACCAAAATAAACAGGCTCATCCAGAATCTCTTTTCTACAAGACTTGTTGCATCCTTTGCGCTACGTTGAGCGATTTTAGGCGTAATCATCAACACAATGTTTGATATCAATCCTTTTACCTGCTGAGGCAGTGCCGTTGCAAAGGTGTATATTGCCACTTGCGCGGCGCCAAGATAGTGAAATATTAGGATTTTATCAATGTATGAGGCGACATTATTTAAGACATTTTGAAAACTTAAGTGTTTGCTGAATTCAATAATCCCGGGCTCAATCTTAGTTTTTTCTTCGGATGGTATAGAAGTGTATATTTTCCAGAAAAAGAGCGCATCCAAGACAAATTGCGTAAACAAATTTACCGCAACTAGCATTAATGGACTTTCAGTGAACAATAGCGCGCAAGCAGTTGCCGCTATAGTTCCAATATCCACAATAGCGCGATAGATTGCGCTTCGTCTGAAATCCCTTTTTCCGCTCAGGTACGCTTCATATGTTTCAAATGTTCTTATTGCGGGAAACAGCAAAGCTATGATTATGAATCCGTAGCCTAGGGTTGAGTTTCCATTTGAAAAGTAATACAGGGCCCCAATCAAGGAGAATACGAAAATAAGCGAGTTCCACTTTACTAGGACTTTGGTTGCTTGAATGAAAGTCCCAGTATATCCTCTAGCAACCGCTTGCAATATTCCCGCGGAAATTCCAGTAAGTGAAAAAGTGGCGGCAATGCCAGCTAGGGACAAAATATATTTATAGTTGCCATACACCTCTTTGGGGATGAGGCGAGCAAAAAGTAGCGCTAATAGAAAAGATGAGAGCGCAGTTAAGACTTGCGCGCTGTTTAGCCAGAAGCCTCCTTTTGCGAGGTAGACCATATCAGTCTGGGTGTATTTTTCACTCGCTCGGAGACCTTTGTAAACTTTATTTCTTAAAAATTCCATAGGGCTATACTAATGGATTTATAGTCTATTTACTAGCTAGGTAACTTGGTTCTTGGTATAGTTTTCTATCATGGATATGAAAACAATCCTTAGAAGAGTGGTGTTTGTCGGTATTTTTGCCATACCATTTATTCCTTTTCTTGTTACTCCGTCAATGCTCTTTCCATTTATTACGGGAAAGAATTTTATCTTTAGGATAATTGTGGAAATTATATTCGGTGCGTGGGTATTGCTTGCGATAAAAGACGCAGAGTTTAGGCCTAAATTTTCTTGGCTTCTTGTCGCCATGACTTCTTTTGTGGCAATTGTCGGGATTGCGGATATTTTTGCAGAAAATCCATACAAAGCTTTTTGGAGCAATTTTGAACGAATGGAAGGTTTTATAACGACCGTCCATCTCTATCTATATTTCTTAGTACTTTCATCAACCTTCAGCATTGAAAAGTGGTGGAACAGGCTTTTTTCCACATGGGTGGGTTCAAGCGTGCTTATGTGCTTATTTTCTCTTTTGCAGGTGGCCGGAAAGGCGACGATTAATCAAGGGGGAGTTAGGGTTGATGGAAAATTTGGCAATGCGTCATACTTGGCGGTCTTTCTTCTTTTTAATATTTTCTTTGGCGCGTTTTTGTTTTTACGAGCCAGAGATAAAAAGGTGGTTGGTTGGACCATAGCCGGACTAAGCATTTTAGAGCTGGCGATTCTCTATCTCACAGCAACCAGAGGCGCGATTCTCGGCTTAATTGGCGGAGTCCTTGTTACAGTGCTTCTTACCGCGCTGTTTGATAAAGAAAGCAAATATGTCAGAAAGATTTCTGTGGCAGTCCTCATTGTCGTAGTAGCTATCGTGGCTTTATTTGTGGCCGTAAGGAGGACTCCTGTAGTGCAAAATAGCCCCGTATTATCACGTTTTGCCAACCTTTCTCTTTCCGAAATAAAGACTCAAGGAAGATATTACATTTGGCCCATGGCGATTGAGGGCTCCAAAGAGAGGCCGATACTTGGTTGGGGGCAAGAGGGATTTAGCTACGTGTTCAATGAGAACTATAATCCCAAGATGTACACGCAAGAGCAATGGTTTGATAGGGCGCACTCGGCACCTCTAGACTGGCTAATTGCATCTGGGATCTTGGGTTTTCTGGCTTATGTTTCTGTAATCTTCTTTTCGTACTGGTATATTTGGAAAAGAAATATTGGAGATTATTCTGTGTCAGAAAAAAGTCTTCTAACCGGCCTTTTGTCAGCCTATGTCTTTCAGAGCATCTTCGTCTTTGATAATTTGTTAAGTTACGTCTTATTTTTCTCTGTGGTGGCGCTTATTCAATCGCGAAGCGTTGGCATAAAATTGTCGTTTTTTGACAAGTTTGGTAAGTCTCATATTCAGTCCGCTGTCGCGGTGGTACTTACCATTCTCTTAGTCTTGTCTGTCTATTTCTTAAATTGGAAACCGATACGCGCGAGCCAGCATCTCATAAAAGCGCTTGTAAGCATGCAAAACGCATTGCCTACAGAAGAGACGTTAAACTATTTTGAAAAGGCGATTGGCTATGACACATTTGCCAATACCGAAATCAGGGAGCAGCTAGTGTCTGCCGCGCACACTTTCCTAGATTCGGGAGTTTCTCCGCAGTTGCGTGACCGGTATCTGGCTCTGACCACAAAAGAGATTAACAAACAGGTTGAGGAGACTCCAAATGACGCGCGGTACTTGCTGTTTAAAGGTGTTTTCTTGAGAAGCGTCGGTCAATATGAGGAAGCAGTCTTGAGTTTAAACAAGGCGTTGGAATTCTCTCCTCAAAAACAGACAATTATATTTGAATTGGGGGCAACATATATAAATAAAAAAGATTTCAAAACAGCACTCAGTGTATTTAAGCGAGCTTATGATCTAGAGCCTTCATATGGCGATGCTGCGCTTCTCTATGGTATTTCAGCGATTTATGCTGGGGATACTGCTTTAGCGGATAAAGTGTTTGCGGGAATATCGCAAGCTCGCCTTTATCAAGATGATCGATTGGTAAGTGTATTGGTTGATGTTGGGCGTTGGAATGAGATTGTAAAGATATTTACTTTTAGGATTGCAAATGGCGGAGATAATGTTGACAATAATATGGCGCTTGCTGTAGCGTATTTAAAGACGGGTAATCGTGAACAGTCAATAAGTGTCTTGAAAAGGCTTTCTGAAAAAAGTCCCGATATCAAGGAACAAATTGACTACTATATTAGTGAAATTAAGGCTGGAAGAGATCCATCCACTCAGTAAATTCAGGTGTGATTTCTAGATTGCATTGTTTGCAGGTCAAAACGCGGAGTCTAGATGCTATTAGCCATGATTTCAGTGTTATAAGCTACAAACTTGCAAAATTCTGTAGATTTGCTATAATACAAGGGTGAGTGCGGTTCCGTAAGGAGAACAGCACCAAAACAAGATGAATATCTGCGCAAACTCCGCCTTCGGGCGGAGTTTGTGTTTGTGGCTAACTATGGGCTTAATACTGCTATCTGGCAGGATGGTGTATTTACAAACCCCCAAAACTCACTAGTATTAAAGCATTGTTTCTAGTCGTGGAGAGCGGTCGCACTCACAAATAGATATTCATTTTGGAGCTCGCCCCGCTCTCCGCGAGTGGACGGAACTTTAAAGAACGCATTGGCGTTCTTTTTCGTTAAAGAGATTCTCTCTAAAGCACTTTGTATGTCAACGACGAATGAAAATTTTTTACGAACCTTGTATTTGCATTTCTGATGATGAACGAAGGTTTGTTTTCAGAAACCTTGGTTTCGTATTTCCGTAAACAAGCGAGTATTGTTTTTAAATGAGACTTGCGAACACGATGGTGTGAGCACGAGGAATTTTTTAGCAAAAAAATATCCGTACTCATTTAAAAATAATACGAACGAGTAGTTATCCACATGTGCGTGCAAAAAATCATTGTATGCATACTCAAACGGTGTGATAATTATTGCAGGTCGTAATTGTTTTGTGCGAGTGTCGTCGCGCAGAATATATTATTGTGAACATTATTGAAACAATTCTCATCTGAAATTTCGCAAGAAGTCCCAGATGCAAACTAAAATGGCAAAAAAGAGAAAGGCTGCTAAGAGAAAGCCAGCAAAGAGAAAGAAAGCTCCTGCTCGAAAGAGAAAGGCTTCTCGACGACGCTAATCGCGTCTCTAGCGCAAAACTCTCGCCCAGACGGACGAGAGTTTTGTTTTGTGCTAAAATGGCTTTCCATGGCTATCTTTTCACTAAACAAACTTTTTGGTGGCGACACAGCTCGAGATTTGAAGCGTATCGGGCCTATCGTCAATCAGGTCAACTCTTTTGAGCCGGCTATTTCTACTTTGTCTGATGATTCTCTGCGGGCAAAAACTACTGATTTTAAAGATCGTATTACAAAGGGAGAATCATTAGATTCAATATTACCTGAAGCATACGCGGTGGTGCGCGAAGCTTCTAAACGTACGCTCGGCCAAAGACACTTTGATGTGCAGATAATGGGCGCAATTGTACTCCACGAAGGCAAGATTGCTGAAATGAGAACAGGAGAAGGAAAAACTCTCGTGGCGACATTGCCCGCATATCTCAACGCTCTTACTGGAAAGGGAGTGCATATTGTTACGGTAAATGATTACCTTTCTAAAAGGGATGCGGCGTGGATGGGTCAGATTTACGACTTTCTGGGGCTTTCTGTCGCCGTGATAAATCATGAAGCTTCATTTATATATGATCGAAATCCTATAGCTGATGACAGTCTGCTTCGGAAAGAGGACGAAGAAAGAGATGAAAAAGGTTCATTTCATGTGGCTCAGGATTTTCTAAAACCTTGCACAAGAAGGCAAGCTTATGAGGCGGATATTACCTACGGGACTAACAACGAATTCGGTTTTGATTATTTGCGTGATAACCTCGAATATGACAAGAGCAAACTACGTCAGAGAGAGCATGCTTATGCAGTGGTAGACGAGATAGACTCTATTCTAATTGATGAAGCTCGTACGCCACTCATTATCTCTGCGCCAACCGCTGAATCCGAGTCTTTGTACAAGACTTTCGCTCAAATTGCCAGAACTCTCAAGGAGGATGAAGATTTTACCGTGGATCGCAAATTAAAAGCTATAACTTTGACGACGAGCGGTATTGATAAAGCTGAGAAAGCGCTAGGTGTGGAGAATATATACACGGACAAGGGCATTAAATATGTCCATCATCTTGAGACTGCTGTGAGAGCAAAGGCGCTCTTCGCGAACGATGTGGATTATGTTATTAAGGAGGGCGAGGTCATTATTGTAGATGCCTCCACAGGGCGTCTTCAGCCTGGAAGACGCTGGTCAGAAGGGTTACATCAAGCCATCGAGGCTAAAGAGGGAGTGGATGTGCAGAAAGAGTCGCGCACTTTTGCTTCAATTACTTTTCAGAACTATTTCAGGCTATATAACAAACTTTCGGGAATGACGGGAACAGCTGAGACCTCTTCTGAAGAATTTTACAAAGTGTATGGGCTTCAGACCATTGTGATACCCTCAAATAAACCAAGCAAAAGGCTGGATCTTGATGACTACATTTTTCAAACTGAGAACGGAAAATTTAAAGCTATCGCTCGCAAGGTAAAAGAGCTTAGTGATCTGGGCCAGCCTGTACTCATCGGTACGGTCTCAATTGAGAAGAACGAGTTGCTTTCAAAATACCTTCTGCAACAGGGAGTTAAGCATGAGATTCTAAATGCTAAGAATCACGAAAGAGAGGGAGAGATAGTGGCTCAAGCGGGACGAAGAGGAGCGGTAACTATTGCCACCAACATGGCAGGACGAGGGGTGGATATAAAACTTGGCGGTAATCCGGGAAGCGCGGAAGCATATGAAGAAGTGAAAACTATCGGGGGGCTTTTTGTACTCGGTACGGAGCGACATGAAGCAAGACGTATTGATAATCAGCTAAGAGGGCGCTCTGGACGCCAGGGAGATCCGGGAGAAACACAATTTTTTGTTTCTCTTGAGGATAGCCTGATGCGTGTTTTTGCGGCGGATACGATAAAAAACATGATGGGCCGCTTTGGAATTGCTGAAGATGAGCCTATAAAAAACAAGATGATAACGAGCTCTCTAGAAAAAGCGCAGGAGAGGATAGAGGGATTTAATTTTGATTCAAGGAAACACGTTCTTGAATACGATGATGTGTTGAATTTTCAGAGGAAGGTGGTTTATGAGAGAAGGAGAAAACTTCTAGTCGGAGAAAAAGAAGACACTCGCGAATATGTCAGTTCAATTCTTGAGAATGCAACAGATGAGGAAAAAGTTCAGATTGAGGCAAAAGAGAAAGAAATGGGTGGAGAAAGTTTCCTTGAGACCGTGCGAATGGTGGCACTTCAGGCAAACGATATGTTTTGGGTTGAGCATTTGGAGATGATGGACTATTTGCGCGGAAGCGTGAATTTGCGCGCTTACGGGCAGAGAGACCCTCTGGTGGAGTATAAAAAAGAGGGTCTAAGGCTTTTCAAGGAGATGGAGTCTGCTGTGATAGATGAAATAATCAGGATTTTACCAAGGGTCAATAGTGCAGTTGCAGGATCACAAGACAACAATTTGAAGGAAACACGAGAGGGAGCAGAATCTCTCACGGCTGAATCATCACAGATTGTCTCAAGTGAATTTAAAAATGTAGGCCGAAATGATTTGTGTCCCTGTGGCTCAGGCAAGAAGTTTAAAAAATGCCATGGGAAATAAGCAGTAGGTAGAAATACTGCGTGGGGAGTTGTATTTTTGGAGACTCAGTTTTCAAAATTGTAATGAGGAAGATAATTTGGGGAATCTCAATAGGAGTACTACTAGCTGTCGCTTTTGAAACAAGCGACATTTCGCCTCCTTTTTCATCCTCTGTAAGGATAATTTTTGCAGGTGACATAATGCTCTCTCGGCAGATTGGAAGAATTATGGAACGGCAGGGTGATTATAATTTTCCATTTGAATTAGTGGCAGAAAAGGTTCGAAGCGCGGACATTGCATTCGGTAACTTAGAAAATCCGGTTTCAGATCGTGGTACAAATGTGGGGAGCATATACTCATTTAGAGCAGACCCACAGTCTCTCTCTGGTCTTAAATGGGCTGGATTTGATGTGGTTTCACTTGCGAATAATCACATATTGGATTGGGGGAGGGACGCATTTAGCGACACATTGAGACACTTATCGGAGGCAGGGATAAAGGGTGTGGGGATTGGGGAGAACTACGGCGATGCGCACAAGCCTGCTCGTATAAAGGCGAGCAGGCAGGGTTTCTGTCTTTTTGCGTACAGCGAGTTTGCTTCCAAAGCTTATATAGGAGATGTGTCACAAACAGTTGCGAATATTGATAAAAATCAAATTTTTACCGATATTGATATAGCAAAAGGCAATAATTGCGACGTAGTAGTAGTGTCTCTGCACTGGGGCAATGAATACGAGATAGTGCCTATGGAGTGGCAAAAGGAGCTTGCCCACACCTTGATTGATAATGGGGCGCTACTCGTAATCGGACATCATCCTCATGTTGTACAGCCAGTGGAAAGATACAAGGATGGAATAATCGCATACAGTTTAGGAAACTTTATCTTTGATCAGAATTTTTCTGAAGATACGGGGAAAGGCATTGTATTAGAAGTAGTTATAGACGATTCAAAAATAAAAGAAGTTGAGGAAATAAAGATAAAATTTAACAATAAATTTCAGCCGTATATAGTAGGTCAAAGCGGGGTATAATAACCAAATATGTTTGAATCAATTTATACATATTTGCATCAGTCCGTTGTGCCATTAGGAGCAGCGGGAGTGTTTGCGGCATCGTTGGTAGAGACTGTTATAGCTCCAGTACCTTCCGCCTTTGTTTTATATACGTCAGGATTTCTTTTCTTGTCCGACCTGTCAGGATTCAACCTGTTTTGGTCGCTAGTCTTTATTATTGCCATCCCTGCGGCGTTGGGCGCCACAATTGGATCGTACCTGTATTACTTTTTGGCCTATTATTTTGGCAAACCCGCATTTGAAAAATGGGGTAAGTGGCTCGGGGTCTCATGGAAAGAAATTGAGGACGTGAGAAAGAAGTTTGACCGCGGATGGGGAGATGAAATAACACTAGGCATACTTCGTTCCATTCCCATTATCCCGAGTGTGGCTCTGTCCGCTCTCTCTGGCATAATAAGGATGAGAATTTTGTCATATAGCATTGCAACATTTCTAGGAAGTATCATTAGAGGAGCTATTCTCGCTGTATTGGGTGCTGGAGCTGGAACTCTCTATTTAGCGAACGCATCTATGGTTAATAAGTATGAAAATTATATTTTAGCCGCAATTTTGTTATTTGTCGTAGTTTTTATTGCTTTCAGGATTTATAGAGGCAGGCAGAAGGAAGCTAAAATGGTAGAATATTGATATGGCAATGCAAAATATTCAAACATGGTTTTTCTTTGTCTTTATTATAGCTGTAATAGTACTAAATATTTTTATATTTCTGCCTTATCTCTCTATTCTTTTCTTGGCATTAGTGTTTGCGATTATTTTTGGGCCGATGCATGAGAGGATTCTCGCATGGTCTGGCGGCAAGAATACGCTTTCTTCGCTTCTCTCTGTTCTTGTTGTTCTCTTGGTTATTGTAGGTCCGCTTTCTTTTTTCGGGACACTGCTCTTTCAAGAAGCTTCAGACTTATATGTTCAAGCGCTAGACATGAGTGACGGAGATATTTCAGGATCACTCAAGAATGTGAGTGCCACTCTTGAGAATCTTGTGCCTGGGTTTTCTTTTTCGCAAGCGGGAATTGATATTGCGCAGTATGCAAGACAAGGGCTCTCATGGCTTCTAGATCATATGAGCATACTTTTTAGTGGAGTAGCCAAAATCACATTTGGTCTTTTCCTCATGCTTCTTGCGTTATTCTACTTTTTCAAAGATGGAAAAAAGTTTGTTGACTCTCTTGTAGATTTAAGCCCTCTAGCGGATTCTTCCGATCGTAAAATAATTAGTAAGATTATTTTGGCAGTTAATTCTGTCGTCAGGGGAAGCATTGTAATAGGTGTCTTTCAAGGGATCCTTACCGGCTTGGGCTTTGCCATATTCGGCGTGCCAAATCCTGTCATATGGGGGTTCGTTGCCGCTATTGCCTCACTCGTACCTACTATTGGGACATCTATCATTTTAATCCCTGCAATCGCCTTTCTTTTTCTAACTGGCGCGACTGGCCAAGGTGTGGGGCTCATCATTTGGGGAGTGATTGCCGTTGGGCTTATTGATAATCTTCTGGGTCCGATTTTGATTGAAAGAGGAGTCAAGATTCACCCATTTCTAATTCTACTTTCTGCTCTGGGAGGTTTAGCCCTTTTCGGTCCAGTGGGATTTCTCGCCGGCCCGGTTGTGCTTGCTCTTCTTTTTGCTCTCATGGATCTTTATCCATCCATGGTTCGTTCCTAGCCATATAAAACTACAATGTTTGCTATTGGAGAGGCTTAATCGTAGAATGCCCTGTCATGGACAAAGTCAAAATCATTACTCATAGTGGATCCTTCCACACAGACGATGTGTTCGCTGTTGCTACTGCTATTCTTACTCTGCCGGAGGGTACCGATTTTGAAATCATTAGAACCAGGGACAAAGATGTTATCAAGACAGGTGATTTTGTTATTGACGTGGGAGGTGAATATGAATCAATCCGAAACAGGTATGACCACCATCAGCCAGGTGGGGCTGGAGTCAGGGAGAATGGGATTCCCTACGCATCCTTCGGTCTTGTCTGGAAGGAGTATGGAGAAATGGTCTCCGGCAGTGCTGAAATTGCAAAGGCGATTGAAAACAAACTAGTACTCTATGTAGATGCCATTGATAACGGGATTACTTTTGAGACTCCAAATTTTGAAGGACTAAGAGCTTACACGGTGTCAGATTACTTATACTCATATTGGAATGACGATAGTACGAATGTGCAGGCGATTGATGAGACTTTTGAAAAAGTAGTAATGACAGCAAAGGATATATTGCGAAGAGAGATTGATAGAGCAAAAAGGATTACCGAGGATGGGAAAATTGTGGAGGAAATATACAATAAGGCTGAAGACAAAAGAATTATTGTTTTAGACAAACATTACGCATGGGGCAGAGTTCTGGCGGAGAAGCCCGAGCCTCTTATGGTCGTATACCCCGACACTAATGGAGGTCCTTGGAGAGCAAAATGCGTGAGGAGCGATCCAAACTCTTTTGTGTGCAGGCAATTATTTCCCGAAGATTGGGCTGGCAAAACCGGCGAAGAATTAGCTAAAGCCTCGGGGGTAGAGGATGCGCTGTTCTGCCACAACCATCGGTTTACTGTTTCTGCAAAGACGAAAGAAGGCGCAATTGCTTTAGCAAAACTGGTTCTTAATTCATAGTTTTTACTTTCTAATTCCAGACCCGTGTTTATAGACGAAATAACAATTCATGCAAAGGCAGGCAAAGGAGGCGACGGAGTCGTCTTGTGGCGCCATGAGAAGGGAAAAGATTATGCCGGTCCTTCTGGCGGAAATGGTGGAAAGGGAGGCGATGTATATGTAAAAGCTGTAAGGGATCTCGGCCTTCTTGCTCGATATAGGAACGTAAAAGAATTTTCCGCGCCAAATGGCCATAACGGAATGAAGTCATCCAAGACCGGCGAAAGCGGGGAAGATATTGAGATTGAGCTACCAATAGGGAGCATTGTCACGAATCTTCTATCAAAGAAACAGTTTGCGCTTGAGACTGAAGGGGAGAGAAGATTGATTTTAACTGGAGGCAATGGTGGATGGGGGAATGAGCACTTTAAGTCATCAACAAACCGCAGGCCAAAGGAATCCACTCCCGGTAAATACGGGGAGGAGGCGGATTTTTATATTGAACTCGAGCTTGTGGCTGACGCTGGACTCATCGGGCTTCCCAATGCCGGTAAATCAAGTCTGCTTAACGCTCTTACAAACGCAAAGGCGAAAGTGGGAGCATTTCCTTTCACCACCTTAGAGCCTAACCTCGGTGATTTCCACGGGTATATTCTGGCTGATATCCCCGGTCTTATTGAGGGTGCGCACAAAGGGAAAGGCCTTGGAGACAAGTTTTTAAGGCATATAAAGCGTACCAAGGTGCTCTTTCATTGTATTTCCGCGGAAAATGAGGATGTGGAGCTCGCATACGAAGTCGTCCGCACTGAACTAAATGCTTACAGCAAAGAATTGGCAGAAAAAGATGAGGTAATAATTTTGACCAAGACAGATGTAGTAGACGAAGTGGATTTAAATGAGAAGTTTGAGTTGTTAAAAGACAAGAACAAGAGAGTTCTCAGGGTTTCTATAATTGATGAGGTCTATCTTGGCAATTTTATAAAGGAATTATCTAAAATACTTCAAGCCTAAACAAAGTAGCATTCTCCTGCTAGTATGTGTAAACATGGAAAGGGCTCCTGAAAACAAATATAAAGTCACGATTGGACTTGAGATACATGCCGAGTTAAAGACGCGGACGAAGATGTTTTGTGATTCAAAAAATGATCCAGATGAGGAAAGACCAAACGTAAATATCTGTCCCGTGTGCATGGGCTATCCCGGCACTCTTCCTGTTATAAACAAGGAGGCCGTAAAGCATGTTTTAAAAATGGGAGTGGCAGTAGGCGGAGAGATAGCTGATTTTACCGAGTTTGATAGGAAAAACTATTTTTATCCTGATATTCCAAAAGGATATCAGATTAGTCAGTACAAATTTCCATTGGTAAAAGGCGGAGAGCTAAACGGTGTTAAGCTCACACGCATTCACTTAGAAGAAGACACTGCTCGCTCAACTCACCATGGAAATTATTCGCTTATAGATTTCAATCGCGCAGGAGTCCCTCTTATGGAGCTTGTGACAGAACCGGTGATTCACTCCGTTAAAGATGCATCTGCATTCGCAAAAGAGCTTCAGCTTTTATTGCAATATCTTGGCGCGGGCGAGGCGAACATGGAAAAAGGTGAGATGAGAGTGGAGGCAAATATTTCTGTAAGCGACACTGACGATTTTGGCACAAAAGTGGAAGTAAAAAACCTCAATTCATTTAAAGCGGTGGAGAAAGCTATAGAGTATGAAGTGGCAAGACATATTGAGGTGATTGAAAAAGGAGAGAAAGTGGTCCAAGAAACTAGAGGATGGGACGAGGTAAAGGAGGTTACCTTCTCCCAGAGGACGAAGGAGGATTCCCATGACTACAGGTACTTTCCAGACCCGGATTTGCCTAAACTTCGGCTCTCCCAGATACCGGAATTTGCAGAAGATGTTCTCAAGACGGAATTACCTGAATTACCGTGGAACAAGAGGAATCGCTATATAGAGGTAGTAGGGGTGAAAGGGGAGAATGCGGAGGTATTTGTAAGAGACAATGTGTGGGGAAAGTACTTTGATGCTGTTTTGCAAGCTTTATCAGGGAATGCTCAAATTGCGGCCAACTATATCACTTCTGACTTAGCTGGATTGGTAAAAAATGACACATCGGTAAAAGATACTGGCAGTATAGATATCTTTAGTAAGGTTGCTGTAAGTGATTTTGCACGACTAATGGAGATGATCTCCGAAAATCTCGTATCTTCCAGAGGGGCGAAGGATATCTTAAAAAGACTCTATGACGGGGAGAAAGACCCTGAGAAGATAGCAAAGGATGGTGGTTTACTTCAGACAAGTGATACCTCAGTTCTTGAGGAAGTAATCGGAAAGGTAATTTCAGAGAATCCAAATGTTGTGGCTGACTATAAAAATGGGAAAGAAGCGGCACTACAGTTTCTAGTGGGTCAGGGGATGAAACTTTCAAAAGGTTCGGCGAATCCAGAAGTACTCAAGTCTGAGCTTATTAGAAAAATCAGCGGGTAATAAGTTTTTGACTTTTACTCGTGTTTAAAGTAGTTTCTGATAAGAGACGTTCTTCGAACTTTTTCTCGGGAGAATAAATATGTCCAGCTATTTTTCTGTGTTCCCTCGCAGACCAGTATTTCTTCCGGTGGTCCATGTCTCCAGCTCAAAGCAGGCGCTACAAAATGCTGATATCGCATTTGACAGGGGAGCAGATGGAATTTTTCTGATCAATCATGATGTAAGTGGAGATGAGCTTCTAGAAACATTCCATGTGATTAAAGAGCATCATGCTGGATGGGTCGGGATTAATTTTCTAGACCTGTCGCCCGGTGAAGCAGTCTTGCGCCTTCCTCGCAACGCGTCTGGGTTGTGGGTTGATAAGTCGGGCGTAAAAGAAATAGGCGGAGTGATCAATGACTATGAACTGCGCCAGTGGTATCAACTCAGACACACCCATTCCATAGACGCTCTGTATTTTGGAGGGGTAGCTTTCAAATATCAACCCGCAGTGTCAAACCTTGTTGAAGTCGCCCACTGCGCTTCTCGATCTGTTGATGTCGTCGTAACAAGCGGCGAGGGGACAGGCAAAGCCCCTGATGTTAACAAGATTCGATTGATTCGTTCTGGGATTGGTCGAGACGGAGCTCTGGCTGTTGCAAGCGGAATCAATTCTCAAAACATTCACAGATTTATCGGACTTGTAGATTGCTTTCTTATTGCAACAGGAATCAGCAAGTCGCACACAGAACTTGATCCGATAAAAGTAACGGAGTTGGTGCGCAGATTGAACGTGCACTCTCAGTAGGGGATCGGTCAGTTAGGGCTCAGGATTTTGGTATTAACCTCCATTACTTTAGACAAAGTAATGGAGGTTTTTTCTAGCCTAAGCATAGATGTTTCACAGAGAAAAATGGCCAAGTATGGTTCAAAAATATGTTTCACAACATTAGTAAGATCTCCCTAGTATGTAGAATCCTCCAAATGACGCACGGAGAGCTTTTTCATGCGATTACGAGCATTGGTCTGAGCAGTGCCTGATTCAATATCTTCAATAATGCGTAACAGATTATCGGTTTTATATACCCTATAGTTGTTCATAGGGTGTCTTTGGGCTGGAAACTTACCATTTTTATCCCAATTCCTTAATGTAAGCGGGGAGACACCTAAAATATAGGCCGCTTCTTTTATAGTTACATAAGCTTTATATTCCATACCTAAATAATAGCAAGAAAATTAGATATGAACAGAGCAAGCCTGTGGACAAGCATACATAAACATTGATAGACATTCATTTATTAATAATAACATGTAAGCAAATTTATCAATGTATATGCATTTCCTTAAAATTCATTTCCAAAAGTTAAATATGCAGGCTAACTACATGAATATTTCTAAAAACTTTGGAAGAAATTAATTTCCGAGTCTTCTGAATGTCTAAAAATGACATTTCCTTGATTTACTTTTAGTTATAGCCATATTATCTCAGTTTCTAAAGGGAATTACTGTTCTCCATATTAATAGCTCAAGTATCTAAAAATACTTGCTTCTTATCCACAGAAAATCAACAACAAATGAACATATAAAAGTTACAATTATGTAATGAATAGTGATCTTTATTTTGACGGCAAAAAGTTTATCTCGTCTAGCCGAGCTGCCAAAATAAGTGGCTATGTTAATGACTATATTGGTCAGCTTTGCCGAGATGGCAAACTTGACTGCAGAATGGTCGGACGTTCATGGTATGTCTCTTACGATTCTCTCCAAGAGCACAGAAAACTAAATAATTTAGCGTCAAAGAACAGAAGCAAGAAAAGTGTGGTTTTGAGCACTCGTGCTTACAGTGTTCCTGAGTCTTCTGTGCATGATGTTCAGATAATTAGTGACGAGCCGATTGCTCTCCCTGAGGCCAAACAATCTGATGGGAGTTTGGAGGTTTATAAGGTTCCAATTTCAATTTCAGAAATTGCGCCTGTCACAATCGTTTCAAAACATAAAATTGTTGATTCTCACCACAGAAAATTTGCTGTTCAATTTCCCAATCTTGTGGCCGGCGCGATCGCGCTCCTGCTTTCATTGGCAGGATTTCAAACTGTTCTCTCACTGAATCCGCAAGCTGAGATTACTTATCGAAATTTTGGCAACGAAGTCAGAAATTCAATTGCATTGGTTTCTGAAATATCTGGAAATGAAATATCCGCTAGCATTTTCTCTGGCATACGCTCGCAGTTTGATGCAATTGCTCAAAATTTTTATTTGAAAGTAAACGGTGTTTTGTTTGACGCGCGGACGAAAGTTTTGGTGATGATTGGTCGCGAAGAGATAGAAGAGGTTGCAACGAATGTTGACATCGAGCAGGCGGGATCACAAGACGGACAAGGCATGGTGGTTGTGCCTGTTGACGAAAAGACTGACAAGGATGCTGTAATCGCAAAAATTCAGAATTCATTTTCAGATGAAGTTCAGGTTACTCCGAGAGCAGATGGAACCTCGGGTGTGATTACACCTGTGTTTAAAAAGATTTCAAATGATGAGTATCTCTATGTATTAGTACCCATTAAAAACTGATTTGTTCCCCTCCCCAGATTTGGAAAACTTTCAAATCTGGGGAGGGGCGGAAGTCCCCAGGTCGAAACATTATAAGAAAACTTAAAAAGACAAGACAATGAAACAAATACTAACGGGATTGATACTTCTAGCCTTATCCATACCAAGCCTCGCGCTTGGGTATGAGATTGAAAAGAATCCCTCTCTCCCTGTGGAAAACGGTTTCATTGTCGGTCCGGCAAAGATTGAAACTGAAATTGCTGAGGGAGGAGTAAAGACGGTTTTGGTGAATGTAGAGAATAGAACAGGACGCAGTCAGACTTTCAGAATTTCTTTTGACGATTTTACTGCCGGAAATCAGGATGTGGAAGCTGTGAGGATTGGAGCGGATGAAGCAAACAAATCTTCACTTAAAAATTTTCTTTATGTGGAGAAAAAGGAATTTGTGTTGAATCACGGAGATCGTCTGCTCTTGCCAGTGACAATCACAATTCCAGCAGGTACACCAGCTGGAACGAAGCTTGGAGCAGTGCTTGTATCAAGCGAGAAGATGTCAGATCGCATCACAGACGATGCTCGCGCGTATAGTGCGGCAAATGTAGTAGGACAGATTGCAACACTGCTATTTGTAAATGTTCCAGGAGAGGTGAAAGTGCAAGGAAAACTAGAAGGGATAAAAACAAAGAACAATACCCGTGTATTTTTCTTAACTCCAATCAGTTTGCAAATACTTTATCGAAACAGCGGAGAAATCTATCTTAATCCGTACGGAAAAATAGATGTAAAAAATATGTTTGGACGGCAAGTGTCTAGTTACATTCTTGATCCTTGGTTCACGCTCCCAAACTCTCTGCGCACCAGAGAAATATCTCTTAGCAAAGGATTAACATTTGGAAGATACTCCGCTCATGCTCTAGTCAATCGCGGATACGAGAACATAGTGGATGAAATGGAAGTGTCTTTCTACGTTGTCCCGCCAATGAGCTTGCTCCTTCTTATTGTGGTGGTCATTTTGCTTGTCATTGTAAGCAGGAGAACAAAACGTATATGAAAAAAATAGCAATTGTAATTGCAATTTTAGGATTTGCGCAGCCTCTCTTTGCGGTAGTGATGAGTAGCACTAATTATTCAATTCAGGCTGACAGTGCGAATTTTGGCGGAGGATTGTCTAATTCCACAAACTATACGCAGGAAAGCACGTTTGGGGAGATAGCCACTGGCCCATCTGGAAGCACGAATTACAACATCAAAGCGGGCTATCAGCAGATGAATGTGGTCTATATTGCAATTGCCACAGTGGCAAACGTGACGCTCTCCCCTTCAATTGATGGCACAGTGGGGGGTACAGCCAATGGATCTACCACAGTAACAGTGACAACCGATAGTTCTGCGGGATATCAGCTCTATATAAAGGCAAGCTCCTCGCCCGCGCTTGTTTCAGGGGCAAATTCTTTCGCGGATTACACTCCTGCAGGAGCAAACCCAGACTTTACTTTCAGTATCGCAGCCTCTGCCTCAGAATTCGCCTTCTCTCCGGAAGGTTCTCACATTACAAGTGAGTACAAAGATAATGGAACATCGTGTAATACAGGCGTGCTTGATACAAATGATAGTTGTTGGTCGCCACTTACTACCACGAATGAACTAATAGCAAGTAGTGCTTCTGGCAACCATCCAGCGGGCACTGCGACAGTCGTTGAGTTTCGCGCTTCGTCAGGAGCATCAAACACACAAGTTGCTGGAGCGTACACTGCGACGACCACCGTAACGGCTACAGCTCTCTAAAAATATGTCTTTGTTAAAGACAATTGCAAGTGCGGTGATTATCTCTCTCGTTTTTTGTTCTTTCACAATTGCAAATGCCGTTGAAGACCAATTTGAGATAAATCTAACCGTAACAGGCTCATCTGATGTCACAGCCCCATCCACTCCGACTGGACTCTCCGCCACAGCAGTCTCTACTTCTCAAATTGATTTATCTTGGACTGCCTCAACTGATAACGTGGCAGTGACAGGTTACCGCATATATCGTGACAGCGTATTTATCACGACCTCCGCGGGAACGACTTACTCAGACACAGGTCTAAGCTCAAATACTACTTACTCATATGCTGTCTCGGCTACGGATGCGGCGTCTAATGAATCGTCTCAATCTTCTTCTGCTTCAGCTACTACATTTTCTGAATCAGCTTCTTCTGGAGGTGGGGGTTCTGGTCAGTCTGTAGCCCCGTATGCTTACGACATTGTGATAGTTCCTGCTCTAGATTCAGCAGTGATTAGCTGGAAAACAAATCAACCAGCTTTAAGCACGCTCTCTTGGGGAGTTACTTCAAATCTTGAAATGGGGTCAATGACAGAGACTCTCTATGGCACAGAGCACTCCGCCACTATCTCAGGTCTTTCTCCAGCGACCGTATATTTATTTTCAATCTATATGGTCAGTGGCTACGGACGGGCTGGGGTTTCGCCAATAAACTCATTCCAGACACTCTCGCTTGCAGAATATCTCCCTAACCCCACCAACTTTGTAGCAGTACCCAAAGATTCTTCAATTGCGTTGAATTGGAATAATCCTATTGATCCTCGCTTTGACGAGGTGCGATTGGTAAGAGGCGAAGGATTCTATCCAAGCGATCCCAATGATGGAGAAGTCTTGTACGAAGGAAGCGCGGAAGATTTTGAAGATGAAAATGTGGTGATAGGAGAAAGGTACTACTATGCTCTCTTTGCCAAGGATGGCGCAGGCACATATTCCTCTGGAGTGCTTGCGAGCGCAAGGATTCCGGTAAAGGGGGAGACGCCACAGCCGGAGGAAGGTGTATTTGATGGATTGCCAAAGGCTCCGGGCGTGCATCCTGAGATTGAAAAGTTGGCGTTTCTTGATTTCGACTTTATCCAAGAAGGCAAGAGAATCACATCATTTACCGGAGGAGGCGTAGCGATTGATGGAGGAAAGAATCTCACTGTTTCGCTTGATTACTCTAAAGTGCCAGAAGTTCTCAAGTCGGTGGTAATCACTCTGGTCCATCCTGCAGACTCATCAAAGACCTTTTCGTTTCTTCTAAGAGTAAATCCCGAGAAGACGGCATACAGCGCGACAATCGGTCCACTGGGGGATTCTGGAAAATATGGTTTGAGGATTGCGATTGTTGATTACAAAAACAGAGGACTCAAAGAGATTGTGGGAGATTTATTTGCGAGCGCTGGAGTCTTGTATACGGGAGATTCATGGAGAAATGCTTTGGTCTTGTTTATAACAGAGCATTTTATAAACATCCTTCTTCTCCTCATTTTGCTGGCTCTACTCATTAAGGCGTTTCTCTTGACGGCAGATAAAAAGAAGAGACAGGAGCCTGAGGGAAAGAAGAACCTTGATAGTTCCAAAGTGTTAGAAAGCAGTGAAGTTGATGTATAAGTTATTTTCAAAAACAGTTTCAATAGTATTAATTCTGGCAACAGTGCTTACTTCGCCTGGTTTTCTGCCGGCGCTGGGTATTACGATTTTTGAGCCAGACGCAGTCTTTGCCGCATTTAATGATGAAATAAACTATCAAGGCAAGCTCACGAACGCTTCAAATGTCGCGGTTGCAGACGGAACGTATCATATGCGTTTTGCATTATATACAGTGGTGAGCGGAGGTTCTGCGATATGGTCAGAAGATAGAAGCACCGCGGCCGGGGATAGGATCACTGTTACAAATGGACTCTTCTCAGTAATGCTCGGCAGTTCCACCGCTCTTACATCTATTGATTTTAATCAGACGCTCTATCTAGGAGTTGAGGTAGGAGGTTCAGCAGGGACTCCGACATGGGACGGAGAGATGAGTCCTAGAAAGATTCTTGGCGCTGTTCCCGCGGCATTTGTTGCCAAGAATCTTGATGGAGGGACAATTGATAATATTACTCGCGCTACCACGACCTCCGCTACCACCACCAACCTCTTCTCCACAACAGCATCCTCCACAAATCTCTACTCTACTAATACAAACACAGGCACGCTCCTTGCAGGTCGCTCCACTACAACTAACGCCACCACCACCTCTCTTGCTATCTCCTCCATTGCATCATCTCTCTTAAAGACCGACTCCAATGGTTCGGTAATCGCTGCTGTAGCCGACAGTGATTACCAAGTGCCTCTAACCTTTGGAGACGGATTAACCAGAACTTCAAATGACATAGACTGTGATACTGCCAACTCCACCACCTTTGGATGTTTGACTTCCGCTGACTGGACTATCTTCAACAACAAAATCTCCTCCACATCCATTGATACCCTTGCAGAGCTTGAGACTCTTATGAGTGGCATCAACATCCTTGCAAGCACGGAGTTTGACACCTGTTCCGAGATTGCCGCTATTGTCTCCGGAGAGACAGGAACTTGCGGAGAGCTAGTCCTCTCAGCTTCTCCAGCTCTTACCGGTACTCCAACCCTTACTGGGTTCATCTCCACCGCTTCTTCTACTATCATTGGCAACTTCAACATCACGGGAAATGCTACTGCCACGAATGCGACGACAACCTCTCTCTTCTCAGGTCTCTTTACCGGTAATCAATTGAGAATCGGAGGTTCTGCCACCACAACTATCAATACCTCAGGTGATCTATTAGTTGTTGGCTCTACCACCCTCCAGAACTTTACAGGAATCAATGCGACAACAACACAGGCAACAACTACCTCTCTCGCCATCTCCTCCATCACCTCTTCTCTACTCAAGACAAACAGCAATGGTTCTGTCATTGCCGCTATTGCAGGGACGGACTATATCACCAGCGCCTTTAAAGAATGGAGCTTAATCAATGGCTACCTTACTCCAACCACAACCGTGGGTATCATCGTCTCTGCTTCCTCTACTATCGGCGCAGGCACCCAAGGCGGGGGACTGACCATTGCCGGACAAGCCACAACAACCAATCTCTTGGTAACTGCTTCAACCACTCTCCAGAACTTTACCTTTGTTAATGCCACAGGCACTTCTGCAACAACAACCAACCTCTTCTCCACAACAGCATCCTCCACAAATCTCTACTCTACTAATACAAACACAGGCACGCTCCTTGCAGGTCGCTCCACTACAACTAACGCCACCACCACCTCTCTTGCTATCTCCTCCA
>Ga0209542_10001196_pt1 | contig 61698 bp, 75 predicted proteins | sample RifCSPhighO2_01_FD_184028 | JGI IMG/M metagenome (GOLD analysis project Ga0209542, IMG submission 184028) | Soil microbial communities from Rifle, Colorado - Rifle CSP2_plank highO2_0.1 (SPAdes) (version 2) | ecosystem: Environmental > Terrestrial > Deep subsurface > Rock core/Sediment ...
CACATTTTCAGCTACCATTTCAGACATTTTCTCTCTCGCTTCTTTGGTTGCCGAAGCAATATGCGGAGTAATAATAACATTGGATAATTTCTTCAAACCGGGTTCCAGTTTCGGTTCATGTTCAAACACATCAAGCGCGGCTCCCGCGATCCATCGCTCCCCAAGCGCTTTTACAAGCGCTTTCTCGTCAATAATAGGCCCGCGCGATGTGTTAATCACATAGGAAGTTTGTTTCATTGATCGCAACTCCTTCTCCCCTATCAAGTGATGCGTCGAATCAAGCAATGGCACATGCAAACTCACCACATCTGTCCTCTCCAGAAGCTCTGGCAATTCCGCGTACGCAATTCCGCATTGCTCCTCTCTCTTTTGGTCGCGGAACACATCAAAATAGATAATTTCCATTCCAAACGCTTGCTTCATTTTTTCCGCAACTTGGCAACCAATTCGTCCATGACCTACCAACCCAAACACTTTATTGCGCAGTTCGATTCCCAAAAAAAGTTCCGGTTCCCATCCTTTATATCTTCCTGCGCGCATGAAATCGTCTGCTTCTCCAATGCGTTTCGTAATCGCAAGAGTCAACGCAATGGTATATTCGGCAACCGCTCCCGAAAGGACATCGGGAGTATTGGTTACGATCATCTTGCGCTCTTGAGCCGCCTGAAGATCAATATTGTCATACCCTACCGCGTAGTTGGCGATAATTTTTATATTCGCGCCCAATGCCTGAATCGTTTTTTTATCAATGCGATCTGTCAGAAGCGTAATAACAGCATCTGCCTGTTGAGATTTTTTTATTAACTCTTGAGCCGTAAGCATTTTCGTTTCAGATCCGATTTTTACTTCGTAGCCAGCATCTTTTAACTTCTGGATTCCGGGCCCCGGAATTTTTCTGGTAATAAACACTTTTTTCATAAAAAATACAAACTTACGCAATTGTTATAAACCCTTTTTCCATATTTTCAATCACCAAACGCTCCAGCTCCCCATATCCTCCGACATATCTCGCGAATATTTTGTTCCACAATGCTTCTCTTTGATGATAGGAAAAATGCTCGTATTTGCCTTCTTTAGATGATACATACGACATCGCAAAATCCTCCATATCCAAGCTGATCAACTTGTCCCCTTCTTCTCCTGGGAACAATCCCGCCACCGCATCCAACCCATCCCAAAATTCCAGCCCGATATCGGGATTCTCTTTTCCAAAACGCGCTAAATCCTGTTCGGCTTTCCACCAGTGCAGGGATTCTGGATTTACTCTGGGCATCAAAAGCCGCATATCTCGGGGATTTTCTTTCCATAAATACCTCTGAACAAGCAACCAGTCGCCCTCTCGGAGTTGCGGGTTTTCCAACACATCTCCTCTCAACAACGCGATAAATTTTTGCTGAAATTCTCCGGTTTGAGCATATTTTTGAAACAACCTGCTGTAAAAGGCAACTTCGTGGAAATAGTGCAAAAGCAAAGCAAAATCTCGCAAGAATTTTCCTTTGCCGGTTTGCGCAATAGGATTTAAAAAAATGATTCCGAATTCTTTCAAATGGCTTACGTTATGATGTTTCTTGGCAACATATTTTTTCGCTACTTCCTCCCATTGCGGCCCCAATACGCGAATTTCAATTGGCCGATGTTCAAAATCTTTTGGGCTGAATTTTGTATACGCCACGGCAAACGTTTCGTGCATCCATTCATCGCTCTCAATAAATCTTAACGCGCTGAAAATCTCTCCGATATCCTCTTTGCGCAACAATTCCTCCACGTCGGTATAGCCAAGATATGCGAGCGTCGCATGAGGCGGACGTTGCCGCAGAATCTGTCTTCCAAATTCTTTTTTCAAAAAAAATCCATCGCTTTCTGAAGCCATTTTGCGGGCCGCGTCCGCAATTTTATGGAAATCCAGTTTTTCAGGGCTTACTCCTATTTTTTTGTAAAGTTCCTGTTCATGCCGCTCGATTTGCAAAAAAAAAGCCGCGCTTACTTCTTTTACTGTCGGATTCTCCGAAATACCAACCTCTTGAAATCTGTTTGTCATCAGCTCGCTATTCTCTTGCGCAATTTGTTCAAGCACGCCTTTCTTGCCCATGACGTCCTCCAATGCGTCTAACTGTTTTTGTGGCTCCTGAAGAATTTCTGAAAGATTTGTTTGCATATTTATAAACTTGTTTTCCGAATTTCCAATTTACCCCATTTAAATAGCTCATCTCGCTTTTTCAGCAATCCATTCATCGCTCCCCATTGAGTCAGAACACCGGTCGCATTGGCAGACGCAAACTGAATCGCATGTTCAATGTCGTCCGGTTTTCTCATGAGAGCCGCGATAAATCCTGATCCAAACGCGTCTCCTGCTCCCGTGCGATCCACTATCTTATCCATGGGCAAAATTCCGGCAGACCAAATCATTTTTCCATCGGAAACTTCCACTCCGTCCGGTCCTTTGGTCATGATCACAAAACCCCGCACAAGTTCGTCTAATTTCCTGAAAATTGCGCCCTGCTTTGTATATGGAATCCCTGTAAGAAGGGCTGCTTCCTCCTGATTTACGATGCAGACATCCGCGTATGCAAGTAACGGTACAACTTCTTGCCTTCTTTCAAATTGCGTACTCCCCGGATTCCACGCAATCTTCATTCCACTTTTCTTGGCGGTTTTGAGCAATCTCGGCAAGATGTCGTGGCTTTCCCCGGCCAAATGATTAACATACAGCCACTTGGCGTTCAGTTTGCTCCATGGAATTGTTGAAGGTTTCAAAAACCACGATGCGCCTTGATAGCGAAAAATAGTCCGCGCTCCGCTTGGCAAAGAAAAAATAAAGCTGAACGACGTGGAATGATTCTTATCGGTTGAGACAAAATCCAAGGACAATTTTGCTTTGGCACAAACTTTTTTTATATATTCCCCTTCCGGATCATTCCCTACCGTCATAATTGGAGCCACCTTAAATCCTTGATTTGCGAACGTCGTTGCGGTATTAACCGCTCCTCCACCCACATAAAAATTCACTTCATCAAGTGTTAATTTCGAATCCAATGAAAAACAAGCGCCTTCACCCGCAGGAAATTCGCTTCCTTTTTTATATATTACGTCGTTGCTTCTCGCAAATATATCTCGCACCGCAGACCCGATTGTGAATACATCGAACATAAAATAACAATTTAATAATTTTCAAATTTGAAAATTGTTCCATTGCAAATTATTGAGCTTTCCTCACAAAACTCAACAATACCTGCTTTGTCCCCTGCTTGTCTAGCTTATACTTCTTCCACAAATCCTTGGGCGAGCCAGATTCGGTAAATTGGTCATACACGCCGTGAAGTTTCATCGGAACTGGATGATTTTGGCTCAATATTTCCGCAACCGCGCCTCCCATTCCTCCCACAATATTATGGTCTTCGGCACAAAACACTTTGCCTGTTTTTGTTGCGGATTTCACGATTGTCTTCACGTCAATTGGCTTCACTGTATGCAAGTTGATAACTTCAATGGAGACGACATCTTTTAACTCTTCTGCGATTTGCAAAAGCCAATACACCATGTACCCATGGCCGATTGCCGTAAGATCAGTCCCCTCTCGCAATACTTGGCCTTTGCCAACATCAAAAGGAGTTTTTTCTGTTGTGAAATTGGGCGTTCCCTCACGTACTCCACGGATATATACAGGGCCTGCCAGATCATACGCGGCTTTCACTGCTTTTCTTCCTTGTTCGTAGTCAGCAGGGCACAACACCGTAAAGTTGGGCAAACACCGCATAATCGAGATATCCTCGGTCATTTGATGCGTGGGACCATCGGGACCTGTAGCTAGTCCCGCATGAGAAGACACCAGCACCACATGATTTTCCGGATACGCTATGGTAGTACGAATTGGCTCCCATCCCCTTCCAACCAAAAAAGCGGCGTATGTAACTGCGTATGGCACTTTTTTTTGATACGCCAAGCCAGCCGAAATTCCGATTAAATTTTGTTCTGCCACACCAACTTGGATAAATCGGTCAGGAAACTTTTGCGCGAAGAAATGCGCCCTTGAAGATTCTGTTGTGTCTGCGGCCAGCACCACCATATCTTTCTTCTCTTCTCCAAGCTCCGCCATGCCAATCCCAAGCCCGTCCCTCATTTTCTTCCATGCAACTTTTTTCTCGTCAAGATAATCTTTCGCCAAGTGATAATTCATATCAATACACGTAAGTTCTTACGTGCTCATTTTACCTCATCTTGTTCCTCATGAAAAGAAGTTTATTCTTTGCTGAAGACATGTTCCTTTATTTTAACCTTCTCCTAAGACGTTCGTAAAAGTTTTCTCTTGTTCCAATAGCGAGTACAAGCACGATTTTTTCATCTTCATTGATTTGATATACAATTCGATAACTAATTCCCTCTAAATGAAAAACAAACTTAAAAAACCCTCGCAGAGTTCCTGTAAGCGCAATTCCATCAAAAGGATTCCGAGCAATTTGCGGCAAAATGCTATTAACAATCTCTCCTGAAGCTTGAGTAGAAATTTTGCGTAAATCTTTCTTTACCGCCTTATGAGCTTCAAGTTTGAATGGCGGCATTTATTTTCCAAAATCTTTCTGCAAATCCTCAAGAGAAAGAGTTTGCTTTCTTTTGCCCAAAAGAGTAATTTCTTTGCTACGAGTAAGAATAGTTTTCTGAAATGTAGGGTCTATTAATTCTTCCAAAACTTCCAACTCTTGAGGTGAAAGCTGACCCAAAGAGAGGGCAATCTGTTCCAATGTTAAAGGCACAGATACGGATTTTGTTGATTTTTTACGAATGAGAGATAATGCCATAATAATTACACTATATCACTTTTTGCATTGAATTCAATACAGCTGTTTTTTTATCCAGAAGAATAACAAAAGTATGTTCATTAATCCATAAATCGAAAACTCGCCACAATTCCCTCAAAGATGTCCATCCTTTCTTTGCCAAATATCTTCTCAACACAATTAATACATCCAACTACATACACGTTTCCTCCTCTTTTAATCCAATAGGAAGTTATAGAACCAGGCATTCCCAGTCCTTCCCTGGGATATTCTTGAACTTCCGTCTTCTCCCAGGTAACACTCCCTAACCTCACTTGATATGAAGCAATACTGTCATAGGAAGATGGTTTTGGATAAATCAACCCTTCGATTTCCGGATTGTTCTCCGCTCCAATTTCCACAAAGAATGAATGAAAAGTTCCGTCAGAGAGAGAAAGTGAGAAGGAACCAAGCGCCCCTTGAGATACTTGGGGAGATAAAGTTGTTGGATACTGAAACTCAAACCCATATTCCTCATTTCGATACGTTTGCCAACTTTCCAATTCATTCGGTTACCCAAGGCGCGGAGAAACCACAGAAAAGCTTTGCCACGGATCGTCTAATTTCTGATATCTTCCCACCCACCAAATCGCAGAAGCAGCAAGCAAGCCGAGCCCTGCTAATATCGCGAGATACTGCCAATGTGTTTGCGAATTCGGACGAAGAAAGTTCATACGCTATTTTTGTTCTGCTTATTTTGAGATAACTCGTATTCCATCATGATCAAGCCCTAACATTCCTATTTTATCTGGAAATTGGATGTCAGTCTTTAGTCGTTCATTTAATTGAGCAACTTCTGGATCAGTAAAATAAGCCACACCCTTTACCTCAATCGTATCTCCTATTTTAAGATCTTCAGAAAATACTGGAAGAAATTCGTCCATATCGGCATGACTCACCGTAACAAGGAGATAATCTCCCTGTGCATTAGTAAGTAAAATCTCTCCGAAGCTGGGATCATAATCTAACGCAACAATTACTCCCTTCGTTTTTACGTAATTAATCTGTGTAAGAGAGTAATAATTGATTACATCTCCTACACCTACAGAAAGATATGGTTTTGTATCGGTAAAATCGAATGTTGAGAGAATTTGGTTAAATGTCTGATGACTACTCAAAGGAATACCTTCCGGACATGGCTTCAGACAATCACGATATGATTCATTGCGGGAAAGCCGAATCTCTATTACCGCGTTTTTTCCCCAAGCCCTTGAGGAAATAAACGCTGTATTCGCAGTAACAGCGCCATCACCCGTATGAACTTCATAATATGTTATATCCGTTCCGGGAATAACGTTCTTTTGCGGAGCAAATGTCTCTGAAACACCCTTCTCACTTGGTTTCCACCTATCTCTTTGAATATCATATTGAAAAGAAAACCCTCCTGCCTGATTTTTATATACAAAACCATCAAGAGATTGGGGGTGGATGTTCACGTCAAACCAGTCAGCAGTAGAAGACGATGCTTTCAGCATTATTTTTGATTGATCGAGAATGTTGAAATATGCGGGATATTGTACCTCAAACCTATACTCCTCGTTGCGGTAAGTTTGCCAACCCATTGTATGGTCTTCACTTCGTAAGACAGATGCGGAAGACGACGGGGGCTGCGTACCTTCTATAAGACCAGCTATCGTTTTGACAAATTCATCGTTCGATATCGGGCATTCAGCCACATTATATTGAACTACTATGTATAAATCCGAAGTCTGAAAAATTGCCTGACGCCAGACAATGACGCCCCGATCCACATCGCGAAAAAGCACCTCCCTATTCAGGATAATCTGTTTTTCCTGCTTTGAAATCTGTTCCTCGCTGTTTAAAACATCTTCACTGAACTCCGGCGCAATCTGGTCGATTTCAAAAAGATTGAGCTCATCGCAATCATATGTATAGCTCACTCTATTTGCTGTAGAGTACACGCTTGGCTTTGGATTTAAAATTGAGGGAAGATATTTGGGACTTACCATTCGATATGTCTTCCGGAATCTCTCAAAGGCCTCCTGCTGTTCTTGGTAGTATGCCTGACCCCTCGCATTGCCCGCTCTATATCCTTCCAGGGATGAGTATAAGGGGTTGTAGACGACAGCCCAAATGCCAATAATCACCACGAACCACCAGCCCCCGAAGACGAGACTCTTGTGAAAAACTCCGCTCCATTCCATTTTTCTATTTGCCATTAATCTTGCCGTCGCGAGAGGCAGTGCCACAGCGCCAACTGACGTGACGCCGACAAATATAAGGATCGTAAGCATAATCGCAAGACACACAAAACTTTCGCAAGAGCTTGAATCAGCCAGTGCCAACCATACAAAAATCACGGACGCCGCGACAAACAGGACAATAACTGCCAGCGCGGCTACTCTTGAGCGTATAACCGTCGATCCGATTCCAAAGATGAATATGATCCCGGTAAGCCACGTAATCGATACAGGACTCCAGATACCATAGCCAAGCAATCCCGTCAAAGCAATGTTTAAAATAATTATTTGGACAACCCATCCCGCTCCTATCCAAAAGAGAACGATACGAGCAGGGGTTGAAAAAAATGATGTGAACCGCGATATACTCATGGTTACATTGTTATGCACATTTCTTTATTAAACGACCACATTGAATCTTCGGGGCACTGGCATGAAACGCAGATGCCTGCGTTCTGGCTTGGGTTTGCGGAGCATGCCGCGTAGGCGTCTCCAGATTGTTCGCACGCGGTTTTCGCCGCGTTTCCCTCCTCTCTCCCCCCATCGACAAACCGAAAAGTGGAGAGAATTTGGTCGAAGAGTTTTTTATTATCTTTAGATAATTCCTTTGTTATAAATACTAACCTAAGATGTATGTTTTCTTTTGTAAGGCATCCAAAAACAATGGCCTTTATTTGGTTTTCGCTTATTTCATCGTAAGCTTCCGTTCCAATGCATCCTCCAATATCTATGTCTTTTGCTTTTATTATTTGTTCTTTGGTCGTTTCAAGATTAAACAACCTTTCTCCAACCTTTGCTTTTCTTAATTCTTTTATAGATGTTTGTTTTTTCTCAAGATTATCTCCTGCCATCCTCTCGATATCAATAATAATCTGGTCAAGATTTGAGGGATGTTGATATTCCTTACTAAGAAGTTTGTATTCATTCAACGAATCTATCCCTTTACTTCCGCTAAAAAACACATTAAATAGCGACTCTGGAACTTGAAACTCAAACCCATACTCCTCGTTGCGGTAGGTTTGCCATCCTTCGACTTCGCTCACGGTAAAATCCGCGTTACTGGATGCTTGCGGCGATGGCGTTGACATTGGGCTTGCTGTGGACGAGGACGGTCTTAACCCAGCCTGCTGGCGCAAGAGGAATCCGCCGACAGCAACGGTAAGGAAGAGAGTACAAATGACTAAACCGAAAAATTTGCCTCGGGGGGATTTTGATGGTGCCAATTGAGATATGCTATCTTCGTGAGATGGATTGGATGGGGAGTCGAGAGGGTCCATGTTTTTGCGTTATTGGTTTTCTGCAAATTGCAGAATGTAACTACAATACTTTGTGTATTGCTCTAAGGCCTCCCCAACAGAGCTGTAGATGATTTTCTGATCAATATTGTCATATTCATGAACAAGCCGATTGCGCAATCCGGCAGAAGGAGCAATAGTCTCCGCGAATTCCGTTGAATATACCCCGAGATCCGCAAGCTGAAGAAATGTTTCTTCATACCTTCGCACGGCTTCTTTGCCACTGCCCTTCTCGGCGAGAATATGCTGATTGATGTCAATAGCGCGGGTAATGATTTTTTCAAGCAGCCGTTCAACCGCCGCTATTTTCACAAAATCTTTTGCCACTTCATCGAGCGAATGCCCACGAAAACTCTCCAGATGAGCAAGCTCTTCCTGAATCAGCTTTATTTTGCGGTTTATGAATTCCTTATCGACCATATGCAAAGTTGAGATGCTGTTGATATCGTTTCATGAGTTTCTCTTCAAGTATGCGCAAGTCCTTACTATCCATATAGTTCCGAAACGCATACGCGCGAAATTCATGATAATCGGTAGGATTTCCGTAGAGCAGTTGAGAGTTTCTTGCTACTTGATACAAAAAAAGTGGATCTTTTTTCTCGAGAACTACGAGGTCTAATTCTCGCTTTATATCCCCGAAAACTTGCGCCACTGCTCCATATACATCCAGTTGAACATCAAAATCAATGGACTTTGCCCCGAGCACGGCAACGTCAAGATCGCTCATTGAGGTTTGAGTTCCCTTCGCATATGAGCCGTAGAGGAGAATCAGTTTCAGGTGAAAACGCTCCCCGATATCCTTTATCTGCTGTTTTTGCTGATCGGTTAATTCCATATACACTAGCTTACCATTTCTCCAGATTCCCTGCCAGCTAAGATAGTCCTCTACTTGGTTCTCAATCTTCTCCATACTTTATCAATAAGCAATGCTAAAACATACATTCCTGCCAACCAGCCAATAAGAGCTACAATCCCCGCAGTGATGTCGCATGCCAAGAAATAACAGTCGCCTCGCATTACATCTTGGTAGCCGGGAGCACGGAAAAGTCCCTGAAGTTGCGAAAAGAGCAGATAAAAGAGAAAGAATGGCATTACCACAAATTTCGGAGGGCTGGTGAAAATTCCCCCATTGGGTCCAGATAGTGCTATCCAAAGCAACAACAAGCCATAAAGACCAAGTATGCCCATCAGGATGAATACTATTCGTTTTGTTTGCTTGAAAAAATTCATACTTCCACTACGATGCAGCCATATTGCCAAGTTCCGCTCTTTTGACTTTTCGGAAGATGTCTGATTCATAATGCCGCAGAAGGTAAGGAGTTTCCTACTCCAAAATATTTTATTCCACAAACCGAAAAGTGGAGAGGATTTGATCAAAAACTTCAAATGCTTTCTCTTCATCTTTTTTCGCAAGCGCGAAATCATCGGGATTATTCCAATCGCTACTTTCGGTGTGAGCAACACCAATTCCCAAACAAGTGTTATGCTTTAGAACTTTATATTCTTGTATTGCCCAATGCGTCCCAAGCCCTACCCCTCCGAAGACATCAGAATAGTAAAAATCTTCACTTTTAACTGCCCGATGTTGCGTCAATAACGCGCCGTCATCACTTTTCGTATAGCATGCTTGAGCATCCGAGGCGCCAGAAACAGCATAAATCCAGAAATGGCGCCCGGTACCGAGAACTGTGCCTTCAAAAGAATTACTCTTCCCAATGGCAAAAATGCTGTTGGTTACGTTCGGCAAGTCCGTCCTCAAACGCTTCTGTTCAGATGTAAAAACAGAAAAATCTTCCGGATACTTTACCTCAAACCCATACTCCTCATTCTGATATATTTTCCAGTTGGTCTGATCATTCGCTGAAAGCGGTTGCTGCGATGCTTCAGATGCAGATTGCAGCGCGCTAGTATTCCCCGCCACCCACCAAATCGCAGAAGCGGCAAGCAAGCCGAGCCCTGCTAATATCGCGAGATACTGCCAATGTGTTTGCGAATTCGGACGTAAGAATTTCATTTCTTCAAAGACAATTTACTATTTCTTCTATTTTACTCTGCTACGCGGAAAGTTGAAAGTATTTCATGGAAGATTTCAGATTCCTTCGCGCGATCAAAATCAGCAGGAGGAGTTGTATATACACCGGGGTTCGCAGAATGCAAGACAAACTCCAATGCTATACAGGAGCGATCAATTTGCGTAGCATAGCTTTCTCGCTCGTAGATATTTCCCGCGGCAGCTCCCATGCCAAGTTGTTTCTTGAACTGTATGCCTCCTATCGCAATCTCACTCTCCTCCACCACCGATTCAATTTCCCCATGAACACACTCTGCTTCATCACGAAGAGAAGACAAAAAAATCTGGAGATATTTCTCTTGCAACAACGTCCCTGGGATAAATGGAAAATCTATTCTCCTGCTATCTCCTTGCGCAAACTCAACCTCTGGCGGATATTGAAACACAAAACCAACATCCTCATTGCGATATGTCTGCCACCCCGCTATTCCAGAAGAAGTTACGGTAGAATTTACAACTGGACTCGCGCTTGGAAAAGAAGTTTCCATATTGAGAACAAAAGGAAAATTAAATGGCTCATACGAGGCGCTAACAAACCACAACATACCTGCTCCGCCAATAACAAAAACTATTGCCAGAAGCGCAAGCATTTTCAAATTAATGGAACCGCGATTTGAAACTTTCATACGCATCATGCATTACTACTCTTTCCGCCGCCGAATTTCGTATTTCGCTTTGCGAAATACGTCGCCAAGAATTAAGGTTCGATTTTTCTCGTCTTTCTTTTATGCAACCACTCACAATAAAATAAGGGTCACAATTTAAATTTGCTTTTTTTATTTGTTCTAATTCCTCATTTGTATTTACCAAAGGAAGTTCTATTACAAAAAGAGAGTTTTGCATTAAACTAAAAAACTAATTTCTGCTGATTTGCGGGTACTAAATTCCGAATATCAATTTTTTCGATTTTAATCTCGGGCATCGCTTCTGTTCTTCCGTTTTTATGGATCATGAATAGATATTCTTTATTAACTCCATTCGTTTTATTTATCCATTCATTTGTCGTCCGAGTTATCGTCGCCATTACATTCTTTTTATAATCCATTTCAAAAATAGAGATTTTTTTCTTCAAATTCTTTAGTATATCTTTTATCGCCTGAAAAGTAGCCCTGCCATTATTATTATAAGACAAGACAATATATTTCGCTGGCGTGTCCCTTATCAATTTTTCTATGGCTTCAATAACTATATACTGGCCTTTGTCATTTTTTCTAAATTCCTCAAAAATAGAACCAGAAATCGTATCGCCCACATCTTCTCGCCTGTTCGCTACGCCAACTAATTTTGGTTTATCGTTCAAGCAAATAGTTTTCCAAATATGATAATACGAAGCGTAGCGCACCCGAGACGGCGGCATTAGCTCGTTCGAAGAACCATAGGGCGGATCGTAATATGCTAAATCTACTTCGATGTCGTCTGTCAAATCAAAAATATCTTTTTGATAAACTCGGTGTTGTTTATTGTCAATAATTAAACGGGGCGCTTCCATTTTCATTGTGTTGTAAGCACGAGGCGCCCATCTTTTTAAATACGAAACCTGATGACCAACGGAACTATCAACTTTATCCATTGCTATGATTAAACTGGTAAGCAGAACTGATTTTTCAATTTTATTTTTAGCGATTTTATCAATTTCTTCTCTTATTACGTCCAGTTTTTTAGTATTGTGTAGTTGCCAGATTCTTTTTCTGCCGTCTTTCTGCAAGGCAGAACCGCCGTTTGGTTCGCCACCATAATTTTCCGAAAACCAGCCATACTTTCCGGGTAAATTATTTAGATGATCTATGAGTGGTAAATAATAATTCGCTGATTTTTTATTCAATAAATAGCATTCGCCAAAAACTTTTGACCAATCGGCAATATCATTAGCATAAACAGTATAACCGGCTTGCTTTAACGCTTGAGAAACTCTTGTCGTGCCAGAAAAACCGTCTAGAATCGTTTTAACATTCATCGGCTTTATCAATTCTAACAAAGCAGGAAGTATTTCCCTTTTAGAGCCAGTATATTTTATGCCTTGTGTTTCCATAGATTAAAAACGCTAGATTATCCTCTAGCATTATTTTAGCATTTTTAATTCTTTTGGTCTATTTAGCGAAATCGAAAAAATGCTGGAGTATTTTTTTGTGAGTATCCTTGCGAGAAGCAAGGATTTTTGCGATTAAAGTAATGGGGGGGTTCATTGATTTTGTAACCCCCAGCGAGCAGTTCTTTGAAAAATGGCTCTGCGTTTTCCGTATGCGTCCACATTCCGCGCTGTAAGGCATTGGCTTTTGCGTCACCATACCTAACCTCAAAAATATAATTGTTCTTGCTATCGAAAAACTTATAAATTGGAAATGTCTTTTTTCTGCCGATTTTGCGAGATGGCAAAAATTTTATCTTTTTAACAGATGAATACGCTTTTTGTAAATCAAAAACTATCACTCTAAACTTCATTTCTTTTTCGTTATAAATCAACGGTAAAACATTTACAGAACCGAAGTCCTTAAAACATTTATTGTCCAAAATTTCTCTTATTTTACCAACATCATTTGTTCCTCGCTTGCCAATTTCTTTTTGTAAAATTGAAAACATTGACACGTCTTTATTGGTGGAAAGTTGAAGTGGTCCAACCCCATAAGTTTTAATACTAATGGGGATTTCTTCTTTAGTGCTGGTCTCGGTAATGCTTATATCTTCTTCAAATTCTTTCGCGCGAAATTTTTCCTTTCCGGTATGTTTTGCCGTAAAACCATCAATAAACTGGTTTACATATTCCGTAAGAGCAATTTCGGCAAGATCGCCGTGCGTTTTATTTCCAATAATTCTCATCGAAAAAACATTGCCCAAAACGCTAAAAATCATCGGGTCTTTGCCGCTGAAACTTTCTACAAACTTTTTTAGAAATTTATCAAATGATAAAAGCCGCTAAAAAAATCGGACAACTTTAAACCAAGTGCTTTTGCCACTTTTTCTACAGCTTCAGTAGCGGACAGATATTCATAAGATTCATCCGCTCTTGCGCATATCCATACGATTCAAAAAAATCGGCCACGGCTTCCCCGCCTGCCAACGATTTTGTTTCCATAGCGGAGCACGCTTTGGACACATCTTTTGTTTCCTCGTATATTTGCAACAATGTTTGAGCCGCTTCCACATAAGGGTTATCCCCTTCTCGATATTGTTCCAATTGTTGGCGAATTTGTTCCGCGCGGCCGATATCATCAGAATTCTGCGCAACAACAGAAATCATCGCGAGAATGCCTGCGTACGACACAATCCTCACGCGGCTTCGTTCTGGCGCCATGCCAGAGTCAGTCATATTCGGATTTTCCAAAACCATTTTTGCCAACTCCCCTGCTTTGACCCATTCTTTTTTCCGCAACGCTTCATTGGCATCAAGCATGATGAAATAAATATCGTTTTGCTTCTTCTCCGTCCGAGAAAGCGCATATCCTTTCATTGGCCCTTCATACGCATACAACAAGGTAACTTCTCGTTGAAGTCCGGCTCCCAGCGAGCTGATCAATCCTCCTTCCATTCTTACTTCTTGAATCCCGTCTTCATTTTCATCTTGAAGCTCAAATATGCCAGGAAATGCTTCGATACCTTCGGCCAGATTCACCCATTTTGTTCCGTTCCATTGAACTATAAAAACTTCAACAAAACAGGTATGCGCTCCGCATTCTCGTTCTGTTACCACAACTTCCTCTTTTCCATCAGCGTTTATATCCGCTTGCTGATGGAATTCGGGCGCTTGATATAACCCTTCCTCGCGATTATACACCACATAATACCGCACTCCATCAGAAGCGAATATCTGCCATTGGTAGGAAGAAACAGGCGCTTCTCTTTCCTTTGCCATTCCAACAACATATTCGTACATACCATCTCCGGTCAAATCTTTTTGCTCCAACCATAAAATCTGATTATCTGCGTAGTTTCTCCCTGTATCCTTACGGAACTGATCATTCAATGAGAGCCGCGCCGGCAAAGAACTCGCAGAAGGAGTCGTTGTGAGTTCATGAATCTCTGACTTTTCCCTCGTCTGCCAATAAAAAATTCCGCCAAGCACCATCATAAACACAAGGGTAATCGTCATTCGCACGGCATTTCCACGAGAAGTTTTTCTCTTCATACGAAATACAATAACTTATTATTTCTCGAGAATATTTAGGCGCGGGCGCGCAACTCGCGGAGAGCTTGTTCAGCTTGCTCCCTATTGGGAGTAATGCCGTGCCACTCGTACTTCTGCTCCATGAAACTCACTCCTTTGCCGGGAATGGTATGAGCAATAATGCATGTAGGTTTTTCCTGCACGGCTTTTGCTTCCTCCAAAGTGGAGATAATTTCCCTCATGTCATGTCCGTTCATTTCGATAACATGCCATCCGAATGATTCATACTTTTCCCGTAACGGCTCCAAGGGCATGATATCTTCGGTATTTCCGTCAATCTGAATGTTGTTGCGATCAATAATTACCGTAAGATTATTCAGCCGGTATTTTGCCGCGAACATCGCCGCTTCCCATGTCATACCTTCTTCGTGCTCGCCGTCTGATGTGAGACACCAGATGTGGTAATCAGTTTGATGTCCATCCAGACGAGCCGCGAACGCAAAGCCGCATGCTTCCGACAACCCTTCCCCCAAAGGGCCAGATGAGGTTTCCACTCCAGGCAATCGTTTATATGAAGGATGCCCTTCAATTCGCGAATTAATCTGCCGAAACGTGGAAAGTTCGGTTTTCGGAAAATATCCCGCATACGCCATTGCCACATATCGAACAGGAGCAATATGCCCGTTCGACAAGATAAGCCGATCCCGGTCTTCCCACGAAGGATTTTTGGGATCGTGTTTCAAAACTCGAAAATATAGCGCCGTAAAAATATCCGCCATTCCCAAAGGCCCTCCTGAATGTCCCGAACCCGCCGCCAAAAGCATTTTGATAATATCCTGCCTAATCTCGTTTGCCTTCACTTCCAATTGCTCGATAGAGTATTGCGTATTCATATATTCATTATCACTTTTTTTGAATCCTTTAGCCAATGATTTTTTCAAGTTTTTTCAAGGCGTCAAGCGGGTCGGGTGTGTTAAAAAGTGCGCTGCCGACGGCGACATAGTCAGCTCCTGCTTGAAATACTTGTGTAATATTACTCTCATTCACTCCCCCGTCCACGCCTACAATCAAATCGGGAGCAAGTTCCTTGAGCTTGCGCACTTTTTCCAATACTTCCGGCAGAAATTTTTGCCCCTGGAATCCCGGAGTTACAGCCAGAATTAACACTGAATCAAGATATTCCAAATACGGGAACAATACCGAAACATCAGTTTGTGGATTGATAGCGACCCCTTTTTGAAACGCATGAGGTTTCATGTGCGCTAATGCAGAACCCAAGTTTTCCGCTGCTTCAGAGTGAATAATCACGCGTTTTGCCCCGATCGCCATGCAATCCTGAAAATAGGTTTCGGGATTTGCCACCATCAGATGAATTTCCAAAGAGAAAAATTCGTACGCAACTTCCAGCGCCGCAACATTCACTGAAGTATTAGGAACAAACTTCCCATCCATAATATCAATCTGCACCCACGTTGCATGGTTTTCCAATAACGTCAGTTTATTTTTGAGATCTTCAATATCGTCCGTAAGAATGGCCGGAATAATTTTTTGCATAGAGCTTAATGATTCTGTTCGTACTCCTCAATTTTATGTACTCGCCGTTCATGGCGGCCTCCTTCAAACTCAGTTTCCAGCCAAACTCGGATTGCTTCTTTTGCTTGGTCAAAAGAAAGAAATCGCGCGCCCAACGATAAGACATTGGTATTGTTATGTTGGCGCGATAATTTCACAATATCCAAATTTCCGCCATAATACAGCATCGCTTTCACGCCTTTTACTTTGTTGGCCGCGATTGCCTCTCCTTGTCCAGATCCTCCCAGTATAATCGCGCGATTTTCTCTGGGGTTTTTGGCAACCCGTTCTGCCGCAGACAACACAAAATCAGGATAATCATCTGCTTGGTCATACTCATAGGCTCCCATATCTATTACCTCATAGCCAAGTTCACGAAGAAATTTTTCAATCTGCCCTTTTAATTCAAAACCAGCATGATCTGCTGCCAAATAAATCATATATCTCTTCATAACGTGGTTAACAACGCAAGGGGCTTACTTTTTTGCCGTGGTTTTATTATACTCCATACTAGAGATCCTGACGATATCGTAAAGCAAAGAGGGGGTATGATGCGCACATGCTTCATGACGGTAACTGTGATTTTCTTTATTCTACTTGGCTTACTCGCGTTGTTCTCCAGCCCTGGATTACTCATCCTAGCCGCGATTTCCGTGGGAATCGCAATTCCCGTAGTGCTTTTCATATTCTTGTGCCGTTTCTTGAAAAGCTTTTCTCTCCTACCTCTCCTCTTTATTCTCGCTCTATGCGCTCTTGCTGTCTTTGGAGTCTATATAAGCCAGTAATGCCATAGAGTTACTCTCTACAAAAATCCGCCAATCTTCGGCGGATTTTATTTAGATTTTATATTCGCGCCGCATTTCTTGCAAAAATGAGTTTCCACAAGATACGTATCCAACAAAGTCCATATATGCCAAGCCTGCTCTACCTGATCGTGGCACTTGTCACATGTAAATGGTAAAAGAACAGCTTCATCTGGTAACTCCCACTTATCTACAATGCCGGAGATATCGCGAAATATAGAGGAAGGAAGATTATCTTGAAACTTTGCCCTTTCAATCTCCTTTGTTTCGCTATCATTTCCTTCATTCCCCTCTTGGATATTCTGTTGGCATACTTGGCAAACATGCACAGGAGTCTTGTATCCACCTTCCTTCAGCCAGTGATGCCATGCTTTGATAATATACTCTTGGCATTGCGCACACCGAAAGCCGCGATATTCAGGATTCGGATTGATATTCCATCTTTCTACTATTCTTAATAATTCCTCTTGCCTCATGTCAGAAGTATATAATAATGAGCGGCAGATCCCAATCCTTAGTTTTAGTATATATAAATACTCTCTATTGACACCGTATTTTTTCTATAATAGTCTACAAATATACTCAATGATGAGTAAATCTAAAAAGAGGTGTAAGCTATGGCTAAGGGATCTGGTTCCCAAGGTGGCGGCCGCAGCGGTGGAAACGGTCACGGCGGTTCCGGGCCTCGCTCTGGCGGAAAGGGCAAGTAGCTCGAATCTAACTTCAGATAGTGGAGAAAATTCTTCACCATCCGAAGTTACAAATAATATGGAAAAGAAAGATCAGGCATCAAAAAAAGAAATCGTGGTAATCCATTGGGTAGACTCTTATGCGCATAGTGGACAAAAAGCTGAGGAGGACTGGCAACATTATGGTACAGGGTATGCTATTTCTGTTGGAATATTACTCAACGAAAACGAAGAACAAGTTACGTTAGCACAAGACATGTTTTATGACCAACCTCCTACTATTGAGGGAGATCAATTTCGCAATGTATTCTCTATTCCAAAGCGGTGTATAGTTGAATTACAGAAATTTCCTTGCTCTATTGAATATAAAAAACAAGAGAAGTGAATGTCTTGAGAGAAATAGTTGCAAACCATCCGGTTAGGATGGCTTTTTTTATTTTTCTGAGGTAGGACAACTGCTAGACACGAAAAACGCCTCATTATAGCACTTACATAACGCTCCCCGCCCCCGTTTCGAGTTGCTCGTCTGTTATCGTAATTCAAACACGAAAGTATTCCTTCGAAACATCATAAAGACGGGTTGATTATATCAACCCGTCTTTTATTTGAGTACGGCAGAAATTCTTCTGAAGCACCCTCGAAATTTACGTAGAGGTCTGTGCGTTTAGGAATATGTCCATTCCACCACATCTCCTTCGTTCAATGGATAATCAACTCCCCATTCTCCTGGTTCTTTCTTGTTGATGGTATACGACCACATCCCTTCAGAACCATTGCTCACACCATTGATGGCATGCACAAGGGTACCTCCCGAATACCCTTCTATTTGAACCCGCATTCCTGCCGCCATAAGGAGCGACAATACACTGCGACCAGGTAGCTCGTAAAAAATTTGAGTTTCCTCGAGCCCCGTGACCTGTATCACCAAAGTAGCAAGAGGAATTTTCACCTCCTCTCCTTCTTTACGCGATACCCCAGGCAGAAATTGAGAAAGAGCGGCGACAGTACCTACCCCAAGAAATCCCAGGAATCCTCTCCGTGATAACCTCATACTTTACCTCCTTTTGAATACCCTACCCTATATTGAATTATAAACTCCATCGAAGACACATGTTTTGGAAGAACACGTATAAAATTCTGCTGAATTTTTACTCTGCTCGCCCCGACGGTACCGTCGGGAATCCGCAAGATTTTCCAAAACTTGTATCAAGGAATAGGATTGAGGCATCTATTGCGAAGAGCCTTGCGAGCTTGACTGAAGTGAGCACGAGGAATTTTCTAGCAAGAAAATATCCGTGCTCTTCACAATAGATGCCCCTACACCAAATTTTACTTTGTATTTGGCTTCTCATCTGTGCGCTTCCAAAATATCTCATCTCCATTTTTCACTTGAAATTGTCCCGCGCCCACCAAAGAATATTCTCCATTTACCCAAAACTGCCAATACTTGGTATTCGTATTGTGTACTCCATGAATCGCTTCCACAAACGTTCCGATCCCAACAAATTCTCTTGTTTCCACCGGAAGATTATATTGCTTCTCTAAAATCTTAAGCGCAGACAAGACCGTCCCATCTCCGGTGAGTTTCACATCTGCGAAACTTTGAACATTCCCGTTCCCGTAGTCAATATCCAACGAAACAATCTTGTCTTGTTCCTGGGAACTTTCATGCGTGCCTCCAAACGCAACAGGAATATAGCCAACATCCACAAGCAAGAGGCCGGTAATAATTCCGGTCGTGAATATTCCTAGTATGATCCCAAATATCAAAAGAATTTTTTTACTTTGATCCATATATTTTCTCAACTAATAACCCTACTCTTCGGCTTATCTTCCATAATACAAATATCAAAAACAGCAATATCCCGCTTCCAATTACAAATCCCGAGGATGAAAAATTCACTGCTGCGGAACCCGCCGCAAATTGAGAAGCATCTTGGCTTACCATACTCATATCGTTGCCGTTCACCGAAAAGGGCACTTCGATTCCCGTTCCCGTTGCAAATCCTTCGGCAGATGTTTTCACCGCAGATATTTGAAATACTCCTTGCGCTGGTTTTTCGAATGAGGCCATTACCCTCCCCGTCTCTCCGGGATTCAATACAAATCGCCCTGGATTTACCGAGATCGTGCGATTGATTGTTTTCGTTGCGACCTCATACAATTCTTTTTCATCAGAATAATTCGTAACCAACAACGTCTTTGCATACGGCCATTCTGCAATATCATCTTTCTCGATCCTCGCCGGGCTCACGCCAATCCCCTGCTCCTGCGCAAAAACATATTGGAAACAAAGCATCCCCAACCCTCCAATACAAAATATGCTGAAAAACTTTTTCATTTTGCTGTTCCCCAAAAAATCAATTTCCCTTGTTTCGCTCCAAACGATCCGAATTCCGCAGGCAAAGAAAGTTTTGCCTCCACCTGTTTGCCGGAAGATTTCTGAACATCAAGCGCAAAAGAAGACCAAATCATATCGTTCAGCTTCAAGAAATAAAATACTTCATCTCCCTGCACGCTCGCCTGCACCTGCACGTCTTTCCCACCCGCATTTTGAATCTGCACCGCTTGAGTAGCCGATTTCCCCGGCTCTAATTTTCCAAAATTCAACATTGCCGGACTCACCGTAAAACGCACTTCAGATTCTGTTTCATCTTCCACCGTCTCATGCTCTTTCCTCACAATCTCTACCGATAAATCAGAACTTGAGGTAACATCCGCAACAATAAGTGTTACTGCCGCAGACCGCACAAATCCCGCTTTTTCCGCACGCGCTTCATAAGCGCCTCCTTGTGAAAATTGCAATTCAAATAATCCATCTTCTCCTGTCTTCATTGGTATTCCTCCTGCTTTCACATCAGCTTCTGGCGCATTATTCCAACCTGCGCCTTCAAATGATTCCACTTTTCCAAACACTTTTTCTTGCGGAGCATACACTTCTTTCGGGTTTGAGATTACCAGCCGCAATGGCTTTGCATCCCATTTTTCGTAGTACCATAACACCTCATCTCCGTCTTTAAGCGTATAATCTGACGCTCCCGCATCCGGAGAATTCCAGTTTACTCGATACAGCCATCCTTGCTCGCCTTCCGCCAAATCTCCTCCCACCGAAACGAGATACGGACCCAACCCAGTTGTTTGAATTTCATACGCAAATCCGCACATTTCAGCCGAATTCTTCACGACATCCAGCGCGGTTTTGGCAATTACTAATCCCTTGCAAACGGGAGCCGTTTTCCCTTCAATCCGAAAAGAAACCGCCGCGCCATCATTTTCCACGGAACTCTCCAATCTCTTCACGGGGTACCATTTGCCAGCCAACGCGATAACAGCGTCGCCGGTAGCTCCCTTATTATTAAACTCCGTACTTCCTTCTGCCTGCCACCAAAATCCTCCGTCTTCATCTTGCAAAGTGAGAAGTTGCTGAATTGGTGTTTTCCCATTTTTCTGCCAATCACTTGCGCTTTCGCCCAGCGCGTTGATTGCCTGCAAAACCGCAGCTGTGCTATTCGCGTCAGACGCAGTCCCAAACTCACTTCTAGGATCATACGGAAATCCTCCGTCATCGTTTTGACTTGATTTTAAATAATTTTTGGCGTTTTGAATTGCCGTATCGCCTAATAAAACTCCCGACTCCAAGAGGGCTGCCACCGCGAACGCGGTATCATTGGTATCGCTCGAAACCGATTTGCTCCACCCCCATCCTCCGTCGTCGTTCTGATTGTCCAAAAGATACTGCTTTGATTTTTGAATCGCAGAATCGGTTGACGAAACTCCGGTTGAAGCCAATGCGAAAATTCCCCACATATCATCATTAAGCTGTTCTGTGTTACCCAATTGCGTATCATCAGCATACGAACGAAGTTTTTCGATAAAATTCTCGGCAGGAAATGTTGCGGGGTCTTTTCCGGCAGAAGTCAACGCCAAAATCGGTTTGGCATAAGAAATCGCATCGCTCGCGGAAAACGACTTGAGATAATCCACACTCCCTGCATCGTTTCCACTGGCTGAAAACGCCATCGTGCGCGTAGCATCATTAGCTTGAGATTGAAGATAGAGAATCCCTTTCGACAGCGCATCGCTTGTTTCATCTGCTCGGATTTGTAAAGGGAAACAAAGCAAAGAAACCGCGACGGTCAGTGATAATCCTTTTTGCGCATATATGCGTATTTGTTTATTCATGGCGTGAAAATTGAAACGTATGAAATGTTTTTACCACATATCATTGAGAACGTTGGGAGCGCGACTGGCGCGAGCCCCTCACCACGAGGTGGTAGGGGGAGCATCAGGAATTTTTCAGCAGAAAAATATCCGTGTTCTCAATGATATGTGGTAAAAACATTTCATACATTCATGCAAAACTCCGCACAAACAAAAAAACTCCTTTCCGGGGAGTTGTAGTGAATCAAAACTTGCCAACAAGTTTAGATCAGCACAATATCCCCGCCCTCGAGAGATAATTGATTGCGGCTATGAATAGCAGTCGGGTCGACCAGGCTTCTTCCGCCAATTTTCCACCAACGGCGAAAGTTTACTGTTCCGGGGGAGCGCAGGAGTTTCACCTGCTTCCTCCCAACACCTATTCTTTCAGACGAACTTTATTTGTAGTGTAATATCCCGCAAAACAAATGTCAATAGAATGTATCTGGCATTATGTATGGAAAAACTCTACTACGCAAAGAAATCTACCCCACTAATCGTAACGCTTCCTTTGCGTAAAAAAGAATTGCGTCATTATTATTTCTTTGCCTTTTCTTTGACAAATTTTTTGACCGGACGAAGTCCTGAAAATACAAAAAAGGAAAGCGCCGTGGCAAAAATCGCAATCAGATAAAACTCCATTCCTACCGCCAACCCTATAGCTCCTGCTACCCAAATACCAGCCGCTGTCGTAATTCCTTCCACCTGCGTACTCCGATGCAAAATGCTTCCCCCTCCGATAAACCCAATCCCCAAGGCAATGGCGTATGCAATCCGGCTGGGATCCAACACAACCCCTGCTTGTCCGGCCATCTCGTGAAAAATTCCCAACGACACGATCGTAAACAAAGCTGATCCCATAGAAACGAGCGCGTATGTTCGCATTCCGGCTGGTTTCCCAGCGGCTTCTCTTTCAACACCCAACATTCCTCCAAGCGCAAGAGCCAAAATCAATTGAAAAATCATGTACACATCCTGACTCAAGAGAATATCGTTCATAAATACGTCTTAGTTATTATGGTTCAAATAAATCTTTTTGCTTGAGCGTTTCAAAATCTTTTTCCATCATTCCCCTGCTTCCTTCATGATACAACGCCATCGCAGGATGGAACATAGGGATAAACGATACTTTCCCATAGCTTGTTTCCCCTTTAAACACTCTACCGTGAATTTTGCTAATTGACTGCAATTCATTGGCAATATTCAGCTTTTCCATGAGATATTGCATAGAAAACCTTCCCAGGGCAACAATCACGCGCGGCTGAATAATATTGATTTGACGCTCAAGAAATGGCCCGTACATTGCAATCTCTTCAGGATAGGGATCGCGATTTTGCGGAGGACGATCTTTTACGATATTCGTAATATACACCAATGTCCTTTCAATTCCGGCATATTTGAGGAGCTCATCCAATACTTTCCCCGCAGCTCCGCAAAAAGGCCTCCCTCGTTTTGCTTCGTTTTCTCCGGGAGCTTCTCCCACAAACATGATCTGCGCCTCATGATTTCCCTCTCCTATCACCGGATGCGCTCCGCTTTTCACCCGTATTTCATACAGAGGAGAATCTTTCAGATTGATCACGTCTTCCTTAATTTGGCGAAGTTGTTCCGTTCGCTCTTCTTTTGACGACGGCATGGTTTTGTCAAAGCGATCTTGGAGTATCGCGGAATCTTGCTCCAAAATCGCTTTTATCAAGTTTCGTTCTCGACCGCTATATGCGCCAACGAATACGCCAAATCCCCTTTCACTTTTTTCCCCGGATTGAAGATATAATCAGGATCAAAAATTTCTTTTACTTTTTGAAATAACTCAAGAATTTCTCTCCCGTACATGTCCCCCAGATATGGAGTCCGGATAAGCCCGTCGTTGTGTTCTCCCGTGATTGACCCCTTGTATTCCATGACCAATTCATGCACCTTCTTTTCCAGCTTGGGAATAACATCGCGAATATCTTTCTTATTCAAATCCATAAGCGGAATAATATGAAAATTTCCATCTCCCACATGTCCCGCAATCGTGTACATCATTTTCTTGGAATACGGCTTGATCGCTTCTGAAAGCCGCGGCAAAAATTCAGGCAAATGTTCCGGATTCACGACAATATCGTCAATAAACGCCGTCGCCGTCAGTTTTTGGGCATGATGATGCAGCAAAGCAAAACTCTGCCGCCGAATAGAAAAATATTTCTCCAATTCTTTCTGATTTTTTGTTACGCGCATGGGAACCTTGAACTCTTTGATCGCTTCTTTGGCCTCGCGCGCTCTTTTTTGCGCTTCTTCCTGCGAATTTGCCGCGAATTCCGCCATAAGAATAAGCTTTGGCAATCCTCCGAATACCAACATCTTGAATTCGGGAAGAAACTGCAACCCAAGAGCAACCATATTCTTTGCTCCCATCAGTTTGAGAAAATCCGGAAGAAATCGCAATGCGAATTTCATCGTCTGATCGTCGTACGATTCAAAGCTCTCCGGCTTTTGGTCCAAAACCTTCTGCACAAGTTTGCCCAACACTTGCAAATCTTTCAGAAAAATCACAAGCAATGCTGAATGAGTTTTGGGGCGTACCAGCCCGAGTTTTACTTCCGTAAGAATCCCGAATGTCCCCTGCGAGCCCACGAAAAGTTTGGGAATATCAAACTCGCCCGTCGCTTCATCCCAAACATTCCAGAGATAATAACCCGCGGAGTTCTTGGAAACCTTCGGCTTCGCCTCTTTCAGGAGACGGTCGTTTGTTTTGAGCACATCAAATAGTTTGCGATATATTTCCCCCTCTACTGTTTCCATTCTCATTTTCTCTTCGAGCTCTCGCTTTGACAGCTTGCGAAACGTGTACGCGTTGCCGTCCCGCAAAATCATACGCAATTCTTCCACATAATTCTCGGTTTTTCCATACGTCAAACTTTTCTCTCCGCCTGAATTATTCATAACAATTCCTCCCAGCGCGCATAACTCTTTAGAAGCGGGATATGACGGAAAAAGCAAGTTATGTTTCAATGTTTCTTTCTCAAAATCCCGATAATACACACCCGGCTCAACAACCGCATAACCCGCAATTTTATTTCCTGAATCCTTTTCGACAACTTCTTTTATATTGTTAAAATGCCTTGTAAAATCCAAAATGATTGACTCGTTTAAGGGGCCTCCGGACATATCGGTTCCCGCAGAGCGGCAAGTAATCGTCAACTTTTCTTCCGGATGTTCGTTTACAAAATTGATAACAGCTCTAATATCTTCTTCGTCTTTCGGGAATATGACCACTTGGGGACGCACACGAAATATGCTGTAATCCCTGCTGTATGTTTTAAGCGTTTCTTCGTCCGCTTTCACCTCGCCTTTTACAATGTATGCAAGTTTATTTGAAATATCCATACGTTTTTTATGTGTACCGGTTATCATTTTTTATTGTGCCGCGCGAAAAATTTTTATTCATTTGCCAGATGATTTTCGCGGCCTTGAGCATAGAGTTGCTGAATTTCACCTGCCTGCATACCAACTCCATACACTGCCACCTCGTCAATAAATCCGTTTGCATATAGAGAAATACCAATGTATTCCGCTCTCCCTATCCAAAACGGAACCATGGCTTCACTTTTTACATAAAGACTAGGAGGATGCGGATTAACAGATTCCCATGTTGCTTGCTGGCGCACTCCATTGATATATATAGCAGGAGTATTTGCGGTATTTTTTCCTTCAAACACAACAGCAATATGGAACCATTCTCCTGCTTGCACCGGATTAACATTAGCAAGAGTCTCCCAAATCGCAGATGTAGCACTACCCATGTTCTCACTTGAATCCGTCGTTGTCCATATCCCAAATTGAACTTGGCCGGTTGCTTTAACTGTTAATGAGTATCCCCTAATATCTAGAGGCAAGAATACCACCTTGCTCTTTGCTACCACAGGAAAAGAAGTCGCAAGCGATGTTGGCTTCACCCAAGCTGTAATGGTTGCCGCATCATAGAATACGTTATCAATGGTACTACTTGAAGGAACCGTAAGATAATCGGTGTTCGTACCAATAAATTCCAGGCACCTTCCAAACCCCAAGCCGCACACATTCGCGTCTCGAGAATCAGGACAGGTGGTGCAACTTGCAGTTTGCTTCAATCCAGAACTGTCGGCAAAACTTGTTCCGCCGCTTTCCTCGAATTTCCAGATTGCTTTGGCATCCGCGCCCAGGACATGAGATACCTGCCCATAAAAGCTTTTTGCTTTCGCAAGCTTTCCTTCGTCCATCGCTCCCTTCAAACTCACCATCACGATGGACGACAACAATCCAATAATAGAAATTACCACGAGCAATTCAATAAGCGTGAACCCATGCGTCAAAGAAAACACCGTATTTGCGCGTTTACGGTTTAGACCAGTGTTGCGAGACATTGCTAAGCAAAATTTTTTTCTCATATTACCGCTTGTCCCTGTTGTGTGTATCTATTATACCAAAATCTATTCCTGCTTCATAGTGAACTGAAAAGAAGTGATACAAAAATCCCTCGTTCCGAGGGATTTTTGTATCACTTCTTTGAAAAATTCGGCAGTCGCTGAAAATTCCAGCGACTGCCTTTGTTCAAGCCGCACCCCTTTTCAAAACTTTTTCTTTTTTCTCCCCAAGAATATCCCCCTCCCCTCCGGGAGCTTGCACTTGGCTCAAATCCTTCAAAAAACCGCACTGCGCGCAACTGACGTACTTCCCATCCTTGTCCTCCACCACCCATAAATCCCCATGACACTTGGAACATGCCTTAAACAGTATCATATCGCCTCCTTTCCCTATTGCACTCCTTTTACCTGCATCAAAAAGAATTGTCAAACAAGAACAGGCCTCTCTTAGTTCTCTTTCTCCACCTCCAATTCTTCTTTTAGCTTGATAAACTCATTTTCCGCGCTTTTTAATTGTTGGCGGCAAAATTTAATAAGGGAAACCCCTTCGCGGAAATGTTCCAATCCCGCTTCCACATCCACGTCTTTCTTGCCGAGATCATTCACAATGATTTCTAACTTTTCCAATGCTTCTTGAAGCGTTTGTTTTTCTTTTGGCATTTTGAAATTTACATTACTTGCATTCCGAAATTCTTTCGCGCATGAGGATATGGATCGCGCACGGAGCGCGACTGGCGCGAGTAAGAACAAAAATTCAGCAGAATTTTATGTGGTGATTCATACCCTCATGCGCGAAAGAATTTCGGAATGCAAGTAAATACGTTAAAAAATTTCTTTAACCCTCAAAATCCCTCATCAATTTTTTCAACTTGAGAACTAAACTTTCCTCTGAACATTTTCACATCCACCATATCCCCTCTTTTTAATTGACGAGATTCTTTTACCACCTTTCCTCCTGTTTTATATACTACACTATATCCTCTTTTGAGTACATTTTCAGGGTTTAAAGAATGTAAGGCAATTTCGCATTTGTCCACTCTCGCTCTTTTCTCTTCCCATATCGTCTCGCTTAAAGCATATACGCGCAAGACCGATGCCTGCATCCTTGCTGAAAAAGATTGCAAACTCGCTTGTTGAACATACAAAACGTTCCGGAAGCGTCTTTCTAAATTCGCAAATTGTTCAAACACGCTCCCAAGGGAACGATGAAGTTGTTCCGCTTTATGAGTTATGCGATGGCGTGAATAATCGAAACTTCTCTGAAAACCCCCATACAAATTATGTCGCAAAAACTCTATTTTCTCTTCTTTGCCAGAGAGAATTTCCGCCATTTTCCTCTTCACCTGTTCAGATCGTTCTTTCACCAGACGAATGAGCGATTCTCTTTGCGTCCGCAAAAAATCTGCGACAGCAGTTGGCGTAGAACATCGGAAATCCGCCACCAAATCAGCAATGCTTTCATCTTCTTCATGTCCGATTCCCGTTATCACGGGAATGCGCGAGGAAGCTATGGTTTCTGCGATTTTTTCTGAATTATACGCTTTGAGATTTTCCCATCCGCCGCCGCCTCGAATCACCGCCAACACATCCATATCCGGCCTCCGCGCGTTAAACCAGCGAATCGCATTCACAATACTTTTTTCAGCATACTCCCCTTCCACCCATACCGCATGAAAACATATTTGAAACCCATATTCCCCCAGATTTCGCCGAAAATCAAAAATCGCCTGCCCTTCTGCTGAAGTAATCAACCCGATGCGCTGAACATAAGCTGGAATCTTCCGTTTCCTCGCCAGATCAAAATATCCCATCTGCTCCAGCTTTTTCTTCAGCTGCTCCAACGCTTTCTTCCACGCTCCTTCGCCTGCGGGCTCAATATTTTCCACCACCAAACTAAACGACCCGGTTTTGTACATTTTTGGCCTGCCCGTAATGATCACCTCCATTCCATCGGCCAATAAATGACTAAATTGCTTGAATTGCGATCCAAACAAAGAACATTTGAGCACAAAATCTTTTCCTCTGGCATCTTTCATATCAAAGAATGCCATGCTTCCCCGCACGCGTTTAGCGTCGTTAATCTCTCCTTTTACCCGAATCCTCCCCAACTTGGAAACAGCTTCATTGATGATAAAATGGCACTCTTCCACCGAAAAAATAGCGTTCCCGTCCGCGTCAAATTCGGGCTGTATCATATTGTCGTCATTGAACATAGAATCTTGCATAAGGATATTGCGCCAAAGATTCCATAATAAACAGCGTTAATCAAAAATCGTGGGCAGATATTCGTCAATCTCCCGTTGCTCTAAGTCGTAAAAGTATTTATTTCCTTCGTGAAGGTATGTCGCAAGATTGATCCCCACATATCTCCAATGCCACGGCTCAAAGATATAATACCCATTCTTTTCAGGATACGAGAGCACAAACCCGTACTTGTACGCGTTTTTCCGCATCCATTCGTATGCCTGTGTTTTCTCAAAACCAGTAAGTTCGCCTACAAGCCCGGTCGTAATCAAATCAACCGTAGTCCCAAGCTGATGTTCAGAATATCCCTGATCGGCAGAAAACTGATTGGCGCTCCCTGCCCCGTATGTTACCGTATAGGCGGATTTGATTGATGCCTGTTCGTCAAACGAACGATACGCGGATTTCACATACACATCCACGACATCTACCTTTGCCGCATCCAAAAGATCTTTGAGATGCGGCCACACAAGCATGTGAATCTGCTGGATTGAACGATCGCTGTACACATAATCACTATGAATTTCCACAAGTCGTTCTGGAGCATAATGTTCGTTTAAGAAAAACACTTTGGAATATTTTTGCAAGAGTTCCGGGTCTGTTTTGCTTAATTTTTCGAGCGTAATAACAGCTCCTGAAATCTCGCCTACGGTTTGCTCAAAGCCGCCAAGCCGATTCTGCACCGCTTCCAAATTTCTCCGCAAGTTCTCAATTGTTTGTTCTGCGGTATATAAAGTATCTGAAAGAGTTACTGTTTTTTGTTCCAAATCGAAAGCTCGCATGGAAAGCGCATCAGTTTTTTCAGAGAATGACACGTTGGCAGCAGCAAGCTCTTCCGTAAGGTGTTCTGCATACAAAGAAAGCTCTGAAATGCGCAGATAGCCATACGTAAAAAGCCCGCCCAGTATGATCAGAGCAAAAAAAATCGACAGACCAATGGCAATCCAACGATTAAGATTTCTGTGCTTCATATACTTTGAATTACGAAACAAGTACTTATGAGGTTTAGAGAACGTTGGGAGCGCGACTGGCGCGAGCACCAGGAATTTTTCAGCAGAAAAATATCCGTGTTCTCAAAACCTCATAAGTACTTGTTTCGTAATTCAAAATCATATACGAATTGTACCACAACAAAACGGAATGGAAATCTTCTCCCTACCTAAAAAGAAACGGCGGCCCAGAGACACGGGCCGCCTTATTTGAGTTTTTATTAGGGGATTTTTCGCACCTCCACCAACACTGGAAGACCAAAATAGGAACGCACACTAGACGGGAGAATGTTCTTCGGATTAAGCAATATAATATCCTGACCATCCTTCCGCGCCCTTTCCCAGTAGAAAACTGCCACCCCACCCTCCTCCCACCATTCCTTTAAGCTCCTCCTTATCTTGAGTTTGCGCTGTTGGGACGTGATAAAAACGACCGTCCCCTGCTCCTGTTGAGTACCATGGAGATTGATCAACCCATTCTCCATGCTTACTCCCCACGGGAAGCAGCATTTCGCGACTTCCCCACCAGTTATGGTCTGTACAAAATGCACCTCCGCCCCAGTTGACTCTTTCAACCATTTGGGCGCGCCGGGCAGTTGAACTGACCCAGCCAATACAACAAGAAATTCCGGTTCCTCCTTTTCGCCCAACATTCCTCCAATATTCATTGGTACGCCTCCTCTACATAATACATTCGGTCAGAATCTTACCACTATCAAGATGGTACACACTCTTTATTCATTTGTCAAGGATTTCGCATTTTTAATTCACCTAATGGACCCTACTTTGACGAAATGAATATATGCAAAAACCGCCAGCGATGGTACTGATCCTTGGAAAACTGCCAATCTGCGTATGCGCATTGTTTGAGAATCTCTTCGATCTTCTCTTTTTCTGGTTCGTCAAATTCCATATAGATCACGCCGTTCGGATTGAGAAATTTCTTTGCCTCTTCCAAGAATACGCGAATATACTCCAGACCGTCTCGTCCTCCAAAAAGCGCTTCTCTTGGCTCTTGCCTTAAGACAGATTCCTGCACGCTCCCCTTTCTCGTGATTGGAATATACGGCGGGTTTGCCAGAATGAAATCATATTTGCCAATAATGTTTGAAAAAACATCAGATTGAATAATCTGGTACTGATCTGGCGCGATACTATTCAGTTGAGCGTTTATCCTGATTTGTTCTAAAAGTTTTCCATCTTTTTCCGCAAAATCTACCGCCGCCTGCGGGATATGTTTCGCTACCGCAACTCCGACACAACCAGATCCCGCAAAGATATCGAGAATTTTGACACTTTTCCAATTTCCAATCGCACATCGTTGTTGCATTTCTTCTATTGCCTTCTGCGTCCAGTATTCTGTTTCTGGCCGAGGGATAAGCGGCTTAAAGGATAAATCAATTGCGCATTCTAAAAAATCCACCCAGCCGATCACATAATCAATATGCTCCCCTCTTTCAAGGCGAGCAATATCTTTCTGGGCTTCCGGTGTTAACTTGCCTTCATACTTCTCTTCCAGAAGCCAGCAAATTTCCTTTTGAAGCTGGTCATCCATTGATTTGTACAATTTTCTTTTTGGCTCCCAATCCAGACACAATACGAACATTATTCTTTGGCGCATCAAAATATTCAGACAACAAATCTATTACGGCCAAGTTTGCTTTCCCCTCTTTCGAGGGCTCTTTTACCGTAACCTTGAATTCGTTCGCCCCGATTTTCTCCACTATATTTTGTTTCGCTCCCGCTTTTACTGTTACAAAAAGTTTCATATCTTTGGATATTGCGCGATCACTTTATTCCATCAATTCAGGATATTTCATACGAGCCAACGCCGCGATCACCGCGTCTGTATATTGCCTTTCTCTCGTCAGCGCGTTCCCGCTGATAACCCCAAAATATCCTTCTTGATGTTTCAAATTTGTTCTTCCGGTAATAATATCTCCCGCCTTCCCCAATTCATATCCTTGCCGGATCAAATCAAGAAACTTCTTCCCCAAGGGAGCATGAATACTCGATGCCATCCCCATAACGCCCTCATCACTTATCACCACTGCCCAAGCTCCTGTGAAAAATTGCCCGTCAATTTCCCAAATTCCTCCTTCCAATCCCACGCCAAAATCCCCCTTGCTTTGTTCTTGAGCCAAGCTCGCTCGAGTTTTCGCTCCTTGGAGAGTTTCCTGAACACTCATGGGCTGCTCGGCAACTCCGGAAGCAACCGATATCCCTTCAAAAAGAAATTCCTCCCCTTTCCATAGCGCCCCAAACGCATTTTGAACCGCACTGATTTTCACGGGATTTTGAGATCCGATCGCGATTTTTTTCATATGGTTAGTTGATATCTCTTTTCAATCTTTCTCTGATGAAATGTTGTAATTCCTCCATGTTCTTTTGTTCTTTCAACTCTGCCGCATTGATCGCCAAAGAAAAAGTTCCGTTTTCTCCTAGGAATACCGCAGGCAATTCCATATCCTCATATTGCGGATAATTTCTTTTCCATTCATCTTTATGAAAAAATTCCACATCATAGGGCAATTCTGCCACAAACTTTTTCCAAAGCGGATTCACCGCCATACCTTTAGAGATAAGCAAACAAAGATTGCAGGAAACAGAATTCGGAAAAAATGTTCTTTTCCAATAGTTTATTGTCTGGGCAATCAAAGAAGAATTCGCGTTATGGACAAAATATAATTGCTTCATACAAATACTGCTTAGTAATTATCGGGGCAACCAAGGGAAGAATGTTTCTTTAAGCCAATTCCAGGGAGCCGCTTGCTGAACATGCAGAATCCACTCCTGACCGAATTTTGGAATATACAACAACACAAGCGCGATTGCCATGCGTTTCTTTGTTTTTACTTTCCATTCGGGTTTGAACGTACGCATAGCGGCATAGAACAAGAAAAAGTTTTCAAACAGATTGGGAGCAAGAAACAAGAAAAATCTGATTTGGGTAATTTCAAAAAGAATAACCCCAATCGTTCGCCACGCAAACAGCATGATACTTGTGTTACGAGCGATCTTTTCCTTCCAGGAAAGAGAAATCCAGAACATCACCGAAAGATAGTACATATCCAACATTTTATCAATCGAATGATAACGAGGGAAATACGCTTCCTCCAATCCGGGGAATAGCCCCTTTCCAACGACATCAATGATAATCACGTCCGCTCCGTCCAGCAACATGGCGATTACTCCGCCCGCAAACGGCCATCTGACAATCAAGAGGGGCACCAATAACCGCAATACCAACATCAATGGAAGTCCCATAATTGTAGTATACGATAAATGTTACTCTCTTCCAACTTCGAGAGTCATTGCTCTCGCATCAGACCTTTTCCAAAAGAAAGAAGGACGGCAGTGAGCCGTCCCCTTCTCTCGCGTAGCGATATCTTGTCTCTTGGCATAAAGACAACATATCGCTACGCGAGAGTTTCCGTCAGATAAAGAAAAGAACTTCTGGTACCCTCGAAGAAGTGTTGATGATACTTCTTATGTACTTATTGTATCAAGACAAGAATCGGGGTCAAGGGGAGTTTTCCACAAGCAATGCTTGCGCGCTTACTTTATGTTCGCCCCTACGGAAACTTCACGATCTGGCTCCAAAACCACCGGCCCTCCAAGAGTATCCGCGGCCAAAAGCATGCCCTGGCTTTCCAAACCCATAAGCTTTCTGGGTTCGAGATTAGCCACAATGATAATTTCTTTCGCAATTACATCTTCAGGATTATACATCTTGCCGATACCGGCTATAATTTGGCGTTTTTCTTCTCCAAGATCAACCTGAAGTCGCAGAAGCTTATCTGAACCTTCCACGCGCGCAGCTTCAAGAATCTTTGCGACGCGCAACTCAAGTTTTTGAAAATCAGAATATGGAATCATACGTTTTCTTCTATCATTTCCCCGTTCTCAAGCAAAGAGAGCTCCGCGCTCTCTTTGCTTTTTTCTTTTTATTCTGCAGGTAGCGTATCCGATGAAGATTGCTGAACTTTGCTCTCGCGCTCATTTTTTCCTTTCACGGATGGTTTCTTTCTTTTTCCCCCTTCAATTTCTCGCCGCACATTCCGCCAGTGTTTCTTCATTTCGGCAACTATCTGTTCCACATCCATTTGGTCTATACTCTTCATCTTGCGATATTTTTCCGCGACTGTTTCCACCGCGCGATGATAAGCTTCTTCATTGATCTCTTTCAATTTCTCAAGTTGCTCGATAACTTCCCCTTTCATCTTAATCGCCCATCCTCTTAATTTTTTGCGTTGGCTTGCTCCCTTCGACGTTCCATAAAGAAAATATGCCCCCGCAGCCGCCGCGGCAACCAATGCGGTACCGATCCCCAATGTTTTGCCAATGCTTGAATGCTCTTTCTTCTTTGAAACCATAGATTCCAAAGTGAACTACTATTCAGAAGTAGATTCACTGTCTTTTTTTCTTCGGGCCGACCTTTTTCTTTTTCCCCATACGGTACTGCCAAACTGCAGCAACTTGCCAATGTTGAAAGCTTTTTTCCCTTCTTCCTTTACATAAGAGCGCAAATCCTCAATATCGTTGATAATCTGATCGCTTTCCTCCCGAAATTTTCGCACAATATATCGCAGATCGCGTAAAATCTGAACAACGTAGAAAAGGGCGACACAGCACACAAGAGTAATGAGAACTGCCGCAATGCTCGTAATAAAGAAGAAAATATCCGCTTTGACGAGTGTATCCATAAGATTACAAAGATTGCATTTCCCGATCTATTCCTTGAAGTTCTGCTTCCAGTCCCGCATCCAATTCAATCGCTTCTAAATCTTTTTCAATCGCACCAGTCAGATCAGAAGGAGGCGCCGAAGGACTTGTTTGCAAGGTGGGAGTCGGCAGAGGAGAAACCGCAGGATATGCCTGAAACTCATTCTGCAATTTTTTTTGTTGCGTCAGAAGAAAAGCAAGCCCTCCAATCAAGATGAGAACTCCTCCCACTCCAAGAACGCTATAGATAATTTTTTTGTTATTCATATATTATTCGATTTCAGTTTCCGAATCTTCGACCTCAAGCTCATCCACGCGTGGAATCTTCGCCAGAGATTTCAAGGATTCATGCGCCGCGTCTCGCGCTAAAGAAATGCTTGTTTTCACTGCCTCCAAATCCGCGCGCAACCGATCGCGTTCCGCTTGAATATCGGTCTTGAGCTCTTGCGCATTATCCGCTTGAAATTCGTACACTTTTCCGGCTTGCGTCTGAACTGAACTTCGCGCGGCTTCAATTGCCGCTTTCGCCTCCGCAATCTTCGCTCGAACCTCCGCGACATCCTGTCCATTGGCCGCAGCTTTATCCGCTCTTTGTTCAATACGCTCAACAGCTTCCGTCAGTTTGTCGGTAACTTTTTCAAAATGCTTGGTTATTCTGTCATTCACTTTATTAAGAGCATCATACAAATGCTCTGCCGTTTTTCTCTTTTTACTATCCTTGATACCCTCCAAGCGTTTTTTCACTTCTTCCCTTTTTTCCTCCAGACGAGTTTTCACTTCTTCCCGCTTTGCCTCAAGTTTTGCCTTGAACTCTTCTTTCTTTTTCTCTACTTGATCCTTCGCCATTTCCCGCCGTTCATTGAACGCTTTTACTGTTTCCTTCTCAATCTTGGAAACACGGTGAATCGCATTTTCCCGCATTGCCCGCTCTGTTTTTTCATTCATCTGATTCTGCGCCTCCTTCAAATGATTTTCCGCGTCCTCTTTCACTCGTAAAGAATCGAATATCTGCGCGTGTACGCTCTGCCCTATCGCAAGTGCCATGATCGCCATAAGAAAAATAATTCGCTTCATGAAAAATTAAAATACATTAATTATATACAAACAAAAACCTTTGCGACAATCTTGGATTATCTTCAAGTTGCCGATTTTCACTCCTATAGTTATAATTATACCAAGCCATTCTTGAAGAACAAGCGCTATGAAACTTACCTTTGTGGAAAAACAGCGGGAAACGAAAGATTGCTTTTCTTTTTTCTTTCAAACCGAACAACCCATTTCATGGAAAGCAGGGCAATATCTTCATATTACCCTCCCTCACCAGAATCCAGATGCCAGAGGGATTAAACGATATGTTACGATTGCTTCCGCTCCTTATGAAGGCCACATTCGGATTACCATGCGTATTGATCCCCTCCATTCAAGCAGTTTTAAAAAAGCTCTTATGGACTTGCGCAAGGGTGAGAGTATGGAATCCAGCGATCCGCGAGGCAATTTTACTGTAGATGACCCATCGCAACCTATGATTTGGATCGCGGGAGGAATCGGCATTACCCCTTATCGCTCGATTCTTGCAGATTTAGATTATCGCCGCGAACCAATCAACGTACAACTTTTATACGCCAACCGAGACCGGGATATTGTCTTTAAGGATACTCTGGAAAACATCGCGCGCACTCATGAACATTTTCGCATCTCCTACGCGGTGGATCCGATACGCATCAACGCCGATTTCATACACAAAAACGTTCCCGATCTTGCCCTCCCCATTTTTTATCTTTCAGGCCCTCTGTCAATGGTCAATATGTTGGAGCAAGAACTTCATGTCCTCGGTATTCCAGATACCCGCATCAAGACAGATCATTTCCCTGGATATGAAGCGATCTAGCATCGAGAAGTAATCTTCTTCCAAAAAGATTCTGAACTAACTATTGACTTTAGGCCCCCACAATCTACAATAGATAGTGAGAAGCGATATCAAATCAATGCGCGAATTTTCGCAAGGGTCCTCGCGTAACTTCTCTAATATGTGGACTCTGAAAGTTTTCAAAGCATTTCCCTTTGAAAACTATAAGGAAGTTCATATCTCTATATGTTCGGAGATAAAAAACAGCCCGCCTAGTCATCACGCTTCAGGGCGCCTCACGGCGCCCTGTTTTTATTGTTTCCCATGAGAAAAAGCGCGCGGATTCATCTCTGCGCGCTTTTTCTCATTCACTTTCTACTCTCCAATCTCTTTCTTGAGCTGTTCAAACGTATGTTTCTTTGCTTCCATTACTGATTGTCCGCTTGCCTTCGAGGCCTGCTCAAACGTTTTTTCGGTAATATTTTGTGGATTGCCCATATCATCTTTGGGCATTCCGCATCCGCAGTTGTAACACATAGCTTTGATCTGATGGTATCACTCAAACCAATTTATATTCCAATATCGTCTGACCTTTGTGCTTTACTCTTTTCCTTCTACGTCAACTAATTCCACTTCAAAGATAAGTTTTGCGTTTGGAGGAATAACATCCCCATAACCAGCTGGCCCATATCCTAATTCCGAAGGAATAATCAGCTTCCGCTTCCCCCCCTCTTTCATGCCTCCAATCCCTAATTCCCATCCTCGAATCACACGCCCGGCTCCCAATTGAAACGTAAACGTTTCCCCCCGATCATACGAGCTATCAAATTTTTCCCCATTTTCCAGCCGCCCTTCATAATGCACCTTAAGAACATCCCCTGTCGCCGCCTCGGCTCCGTCCCCTTGTTCAATATCCTGAATAAGCAATTCAACGTTCGTTCCGACTTGCGCCGTAAGTATTTCTCCGCAGGAAATGATCACGTCTTTTTGCTCTTCTGATTGGCGTAGCGTCAATGAAAGAGGCAGTCGCGCGAGCAAATCTTTCAAAGGAGCTTCTACCGTAGTGGTAGATCCTCTGATTTGAAACTGCTCCAACCACGCGGCAGATTCCAGATCGAAGAGGCGCTCTCCTGCTTCATGGCATGTTCCCTGATACAGAGCAGCCGGCCGCAACACCGCATCCCCGTCTCCTTCCACAGCAAACGTAACTTCGGTGGCACCATCTGTCTTGCCAACAAACATCGCCCTTCCTCCTGCTTTCAAGTCCTTTTGAGGATGCATGTCAAAAGCGATCGCCCTGGTTTCCAATGCCGCCATCGCAGATGAAGGAAGAGGATTTACCGATCCCAAATAATCAGAACTATCTCTCGACAAGAATGTTCTGCTCGTATAATACAAAGCAATTCCTCCGCCGATAATGAGCGCAAATATCAATGGGATGAGAGGCAATGTCCGTCCGCTTTGGAATTTCATGGGTATATTCATAACTATCTAATTGATTTATAATACCTCGCTTTTATTGTTTCACCATTTGAGAGATCGCGTCAAATGCCTCGTCCGCGTTTTCGACCAACTGATAAATCTTCATGTCGTCTTTAGCTATCGCTTCGTATGTTTCGTACAAATTCTGCTCGATCCAAGTAAGCAATGGCGACCAATAATCTTTTCCGATTAAGATAATCGGAACTGGTTCAATTTTTTTTGTTTGCACCAATGTTACGATTTCGAAAAATTCATCTAATGTTCCAAATCCTCCAGGGAAGAATACGTAGACTTCCGAGGCAAATGCCAACATCACCTTCCGGACAAAAAAGTAATAAAACGCTGCTGATTCTTTCACATATTCATTCGTTCGCTGTTCCGCCTTCAATCGGATATTTAACCCTGCGGATTGTCCTCCCGCTTGCCATGCTCCTCTGTTCGCGGCCTCCATAATTCCAGGCCCTCCCCCCGTAATAATCGCGAAGCCCGCCATGGAAAGTTGATACGCTAATTTGGTAGCTTCCTGATACAGAGCATGCTCGAATCCGTAGCGGGCGCTTCCAAAGAAAGTTGCCGTTAAACCGTAATTGCGCAAGAAATGGAATCCCGTCATGAACTCTTCCATGATCTTCTGCAGACGTTCCGATTCCTCAAGTTCGTTTGGATCGGAAAGATTGAGTTCTTCAATACGGGAACCGGTAAAGCAAATTTGATTCGGCTGACGTTTTGTTTTTTTGTGAGCCATACAGAGATTTCATCATTACATCAATTATGAAGAAGATTTGATTGCCAGACGCGCGGCTCCCAAACCAAACAGGACTGCAAAGAAAGAAAGCGCCCATCCCATGACAGGCACGGACGCAAGCAAAGAAAAGACAAGCAATCCTGCAATGAATTTTCCATATAAGGGAACTTGCCAACGGATACGTGCCAAATCAAACAATACCACACCAATCCACATCATCACAAGGATACGCGCGGTATACAAGATCAGGGAGGAAAGCGTCAGTAATATAACCCCCAAAGGGATTCCCACAATTGTAAGAATCAGCAACCCTGCCACAATGGGAATAATAAGGAGCGCGGAAATACCCTTGCGAAACACTTGCCATTTGCGATGAGAAAGAGCTTCAATGCTTCGTTGAGAAAAACCAGGGAAAAACCGCGTTACAACGAACCCCAACACAAGCGTGGTAAGAAAATGAATCGCTGCCACGATTGGTTGCCACATACTCCAACCAGACCAGCCAAGCCATTGCACAATGCTCTGTGCGCCAAGCGGTTCATACTGGCTTACGATTCCTCCAAGACCGCTGGGATTGGCGATGGAAGCGGAATTCTTGCTCCAATACGTAATGTCTTTCTGCACCGATGCCCCATGAGTAAACCGAATCGTATCCACCGCAGCTTCAATGGCGCCGCCCACCGGCCCGGCGATCGTAAGCGAACGGCCGCCGGTTTTGATATTTCCAAACACCGACCCTTCCAAAGTCATATTCCCTCCGGCTGTTATAACATTCCGCCCGACAGCCGAAGAATTGGTAGCATCAATGTTCATCGCAGCTACCGTAAGATTTCTTCCGACAGTTCCGCTTAAAATAAACTGACCTGCAAGCGCTCTCACATTATTCTGCACAGTTCCAGAAATGGTTACCATTCCCCCGGCGGCGATCAAATCTCCCGTGATAATTCCAGAAACAATCACTTGTCCTCCCGCCGCATACACATCTCCATCAACCATGCCAGCGATTTCCACCGCTTCTCCAACCGCCGCGTAATCTCCTTCATAGAGCTGGCCCGCTTCCACAACTCTTCGTCCCGCTCCCCCATCTTGGTTGGCAAATACAAACGCCCCTCCAAAACAAGAGCTCGCAATAATAAATCCAGTTATCCAAAGAAATATTCGCATTGCATTTATTATACCTTTTTCCTTTTGTCGCACAATTGAGCTTAAAAACCTTGAACACATACATTAAACTCTTGAACCTGCGTATTGTATTGGTCTGTATCGCTTTTCTGGCGCTCCGCATCGGTATTATACTCCTCCCCCAATGATTGATACGCGCGAACGAGTTCTTGATAATACGCGTCGTTCACCAGATACGATTGAAGCTCTTGGCGCATCTGTTCCAAGCGCAATCGCCGCTCTTGCAAGATCATATCCATTAATTTGATTTGCATGCCCAATGATTCATCTATTCGGGGGCATGAAGATTTAGGCAAACCAAAAACCTGCACCGCGAGCCAAGTTTTTTCTCCTTCAAACGTTCCTTCTCTTGCCGCAATTCCAATTTCCGTGAATCGCGAATGCAAGATATTCGCGCGATGCCCGGGACTATCCATCCATGCTCGCACGATATCTTTATCATCTTCATAATTTCCCAGAGCAAGATTTTCCCCCACCGCAATATATGCATATCCTGCATTATTCGCAAACCATATTACGTTCTTGCCGGTCGGCGTTTCATGCGCAAAATACTGTTTCTCAAACATATCTTGAACTTTTCTCTCTGCGGCTTCATTGAGTTTGTCATTTTGCATGAAATCTTCTAATCCCGCCGCTCGGCGATACGAATTCGTCCATTGCAAAATGCCCTCTAAAGTAAGCACACTCTGACTCGTGCCGCCTTGAAGCCGTCTTAAAGAATCCGGAGCAAGCGTCTGATCCCCAGATTCCGACTGACGAGAAGAGAAACCATCTTTTATGGATTGAACCTCAAGCAAAAAATTCCCGGGCAATCCGTTTTCGATCCCCGCAAATACCAGCGCAGCCATTCCCAGAACAAGAAAAACCAGAACAGCGAATTTCATACTATACCTATACTATCAAACAATCACCGCGAGGGCGATTGCTCTATTCCTGTGAATGCATTTTCTCATGCAATCCCGGAAACGATATTTCTTTATCTTGCTACCTGTTTGATAATATCTTTTACAAAATCAATCGGCACCGCAAAACTGATATTTTCCGATCCTCGCACAGTCGCCACATTTACCCCAATCACTCTCCCCTGCAAATCAGCAAGCGGACCTCCTGAATTTCCCGGATTAATCGCAGCGTCTGTTTGAATCACGTTTTGCAACTTTTCCGTGCCAGAGTTGCCCATAGCTTCCAGATTGCGATTTAATCCGGAAACAATACCAATAGATACCGAATTACTGTACTCACCTAACGCATTTCCTACGGCAAATACAAACTGTCCTAATCGCAAATTGGAAGAATTTCCCAATTCAGAAGCGGGATAGTTTTCGCCGTCAATCTTCAAAACCGCAAAATCCAAATCAGAATCCCGATACATCACTGCTCCCTGCTTTTGCGTTCCATCTGAAAGAAGCACCGTATAATCCGCTTGAGTATCCTCCACAACATGGCGATTGGTGGCAATATATCCATCGGAAGTAATCAAAAAGCCAGTGCCAGCTCCCACTTGTTGACGTTCCGTTCCGCGCTGACGATATCGCGGGATACGCAAATCAAAATCACGGAAAAAAGGATCTTCTCCAAATGGATTCTCATACACAATTTCAAGTTTTGGCACATCTTTGGTAATCACCACCGACACAACGCTCGGGACTACCCGCTCCACTGCCAAAGGCAGCTGATCCTCGGGAGATCCGGCCTGTTTATCATTCTCCGCAGATTTCTGCATTTGCGTTTCCAGATGCTCCACACGCGCACGCAAATCCCGCAAAGCGGCGTACGCATTGAAGGGAGCAATATATCCTTCAAACTGCGCGACATACAGCGTCGCAATGAAAAGCGCCAAAACCATTCCAATGACTAAAGATAAGAGTTTCATGAGAATAATTCAAAGTTGAAGAGCCAAAACGCCCTCCAGGGCGTTTTAGCTTTATCAATCTTTCTTAGGACGGCAATATGGCAGTTCCGTCAATATACTTAAATCGTTGATACCCGCGTCGTACTAAGAAAAATAGAAAGAGCAAAGAAATCGAAAAGAGCATAAAAAGCGGTAAACTAGAATCCCACAGAGAACCTATAACTCCAGCTGCAGCTGTGAAGGCGCCTGTGAATCCTTGAAAACCTCCTTTGCCTCGCGAAAGAACGTTTGAAGATCCGAGTGCCTTAAGCACATCCCTCACTTCAATTTGCCGTTCACTTTCGGCCGTGTATCCTCCTCTTGTTACCTGTACTCTTGCTTTGTATGTTCCAGGAGTTTCATACAAGCAAAGATTGTATTCCGTAAGCGTGGTGCTAGTGAGCGTGCGCACGCTATCCCATGCTTCTCCTTTCCCGCACGAAATACGATATGTGATTTCCCCTTGCGCAGTCCCGATAACATCAGCTGTTAACACAACATCCAACGGGCTATCCCCTATTGTTGGTTCTACCCGCAATCCTACCGCTAACGGTTCCCCTCTTCCCTCTTTTTCGGAGATTATATCTCTATTGGATGGAAAAGATGAAACATACAGAATGGCAGACGCGGTACTTGCTTTCTCGGTATTATACACTCCCACGACATTCATAAGCTGCATTACGTCGGGAGGTAATACATCGAGTGAAGCAATTTGCGCACGGAAAAGGATAACCTTTCCTTCTCCGCCCGCTATATCTCCCAGAAAGAACGTCTGCGTAACATCTTGCAGAAGAGCTACTCCGTCAATCTGGGCATTCCCTGCGTACGAGAGATATTCGGGAAGAAAATCGCGCAGATAGACGTTCTCTGCTTTCCCTTCTCCGGTAGAATATACTTCAATACGAAACTCCACGATGTCTGAAGGATGAACAGTTGCGCTTTTCTGCCATCCGTCTTCCCCTCTTGTTACGTTCCTCACGCTTTTTATTACCTGTAACCCCGATGAAACCTCTGAACTCGGGATCGGACTCACCGTCGGAATCGCGCTCGGACTCGGCGAAGGTGAAACACTGGGCACCGGAGAAGGGCTTGGAGTCGGCGAAGCAGATGGAACCGGACTGTTTCCTCCGATGGATACTGAAACAGGATTTGAATTCGGAAGCGGAGTACTCGTAGCAGGCGGGCTTCCCCCTGACCTTGCTATCGGGCTCGGACTCGGACTTGGCTCTACTGTTGGAGTAGGACTTATTTCCGGCGTGGGACTTGGGGTCGGAATTGCGCTTGGTGAAGGCGATGGACTTGGAGTCGGTGAAGAGCTTGGAGTCGGCGTTACTGTCGGAATCGGTGTTGGTGTTGGCAATGCAGTTGTTTCTTCTTGGTTTCCAAAATTCCTCCAGATATTTCCATCCTCCACCGTTGCATGATGGCAACCGTCATCTGTCGCGGGAAACGTTTGAATCCATCCCTCTCGCGTTTCTTCGCATATCTTGTACCCTCCAGGAGCTAATCCGTAGAACCCATAAAATCCATCTGCTCCGGTTGTTGTGGAGATACTCAATCCTTCCGGCCCTTCAAGAATAATTTGCCATCCATTGAGAACAGCTTCCGTATCTTTATTCCATTCGCCATTACCGTCCATATCATCGAACTTCTTTCCGGTAATTTTGAACCCGCTCCCGCCGCACGCTTCACGCCCTTCGATTACCTTTTCGGCATCAAGAAGTCTTTCTCCATAGCGATTCAATCCTCCCCCGAAATCATTGATGACATCTCCGTAAAAGATATCCAATTGATAACGGCAGCTTGGCCAGTCAATCTGCAATTGAAGAGATTCGCCAGGATTGATTGTTTTCGTTATGCTATCGAACAGCTGCTGCTTATCCCACAAGCCAACTTGATAGACCGCAAAACCGACCGGATACGAACACTCTTCGGAGGCATTCGCTATACTGGCAGAAGCACTCCCCGGCATAATGGATCCGCTTAAATCATCTTCGGGATTCGGCACACAAACAGTTTGCGTTTGCGAAGTTTCTTCCAACTCTTCTGAAGCGTACGCAGGAGATGCTGTCAGAATAAAAGACTGCATAAGTATTCCGATACAAAGCAGACTACTCACGAAAAATCTCCCAGCTTTTGGATGAAGCGATGTATTGAATTCCATAGCGACAGTTATTATGTTGATGAAACGACCTTTTGAACTTATAAAAGTTCTCCTTGAATGCACCTCCTTTTTGCATTCAAGGAGAAGGAGGAATTCGTCCGCTCTTTGAAAGCGCAAACTCCCCCTCATAATTTCAAAAGTCGGTTCCCTCTGTCGCCAATGGGATTTCATGAAAGGTACTTGCGGGCTCCAAAGTTTTGAGGACTCTTGAACCCATATTGAGAAGAAACAAAATACGGCCGGAATGATTCTTCCCAATATTGATCCAAGAAAATTTTTCGTCTTCCCTGTACTTTTTTTATATAGTGGCAATCTGCACTTGTCAAATTTTTCCTATATCTTTGAATTACGAAACCAAAAAACCGACCCCCGCCGGTTTTTGGTTTGTTGCTATACCGCACGCCGATGAAATCCGAGATCCGCAGGATTTTCGTTGCCCGAAATATGCTTGAGTTTCCCTCCGTTTTTTTCAAATTCCCGCCGAATCCTTGCAACCTCCCACGCAAGTTTTACGGTTTCTGGCGCCACCTCATCTTTTTTAATAAATCCCTTTGACCAATAATCCAAAATCAGTTTGCTGTCTCCCGATACTTCTTGTAACCTTTTTTGGATTGCGATTTCCATTGCGTATTTGCAACCCAACAGCTCTCCGTAGTTATTTGTCGCATTCTTAATCGTCTGTTTTCCGAATTTATTTATATCTTTTGCATGCACCGCAAGCGATAACAGGTCTGTCCCTTTTTCATCGGTAACACTTACCTCCACGCCATCCCCTCTTCCCGTGCCGGCATCAAAATAAATTCCTTTGGGCAATTCTTTTTTAAAACCGTAGTCGGCGCCCGCTTTCAGCCATTCCTCTGCTTCCTTCCGGGAAGAAAAAGATTTGAACCGCGCGCCTGCCACTCCTTTGACTTTTTCTCCGCACTCTTCCCATTCTAAAGCAATTCCTTGAACATGGTTGAACGGCACTATGTACGCATAATATTTTGGTTTTCCTTTTGCCATAGACGTCTTCTGCTTCCTTCTAGCCACAAGCAACATATTCCTTGTTACTCTATTTGGGTATCTGGAATGAGTATCGGCAGTCTCATTTCATCCGCGTTTTCCTGTAAACCCGAAGGATTATCTTTTTCGAACACCAGAAATCCTTTCTGCGCCTCGGAGGATTCGAATGACAAAACAGCTTCAAAAGGAACAAGCGCTTCCGCCATCCACTCATCTTGAGCTTGCGCGATTGCTATTCCAAGTTCCTCGCCATTTTCTCCTACCAGACGAATGGGGAATGACGCCTCAAAATACCAAATCCCCATTTCTTGACCCTTTAGAGAAAGAGGATACGCATAGCTATACGTTATTTTTATTATGCTTTTCAACTTGCGCAATATGCAAAAGAGTGGGAATAACTGCGTCCGGATTTAAGGATATACTCTCTATTCCCTTGTGAACCAAAAACCGCGCGAATTCCGGATAATCGGACGGAGCTTGCCCACAGATTCCAACATATTTGTTGCGCTCTTGGCATTTGGCAATCGCGATTTCCACAAGTTTGAGCACCGCGGGATTTGTCTCGTTTGCAACCGCAGCGCCAAATCCCGCATCCCGATCCAAACCAAGTGTCAGTTGCGTCAGATCGTTGGAACCAATGGACATGCCATCAAAAATATCAAGAAATTCATCGGCAAGCAGTACATTCGATGGAATCTCGCACATCACATAGATTTTCAAGCGCTCATCGAGCGCACGATCTAACCCATACGCTTTCATAACCTCCACAACTTTTCGCCCTTCTTCCGGAGTCCGGCAAAAAGGAATCATAGGGACTACATTTGTCAGACCCATTTGCTCTCTCACTTTTTTGACAGCCAGACACTCCAAGCCAAAAGCGTCTCGAAATCGTTCATCGGCATATCTCACCGCTCCCCGCCAGCCCAACATGGGATTCTCTTCGTGCGGTTCAAAAAAGTCTCCTCCAATCAAACGCCGGTATTCGTTGCTCTTAAAATCCGAGAACCGAATAATCACTTCGTAAGGCCAGAACGCGCTTGCGATTCTTCCAATTCCTTCTGCCACTTTCTCCACATAATACATTTTCTTGTCCTGATATCCTCGAGTCAGATCATTGATCTGCTTGAGCATCCCCTTCACTTCTTCCTGGTCCGCACGAGATAAGAAATTTTCATATCCAAGAAGCGCGTTCGGATGAATTTTCACATAGGACGCGATAATAAATTCCAGTCTTCCCAGACCCACTCCTTTCACCGGCAACCTCGCGTATTTAAATGCTTCGCCAGGAGACCCGATATTCACCGCGATTCTTGTGTTTGTTTCCGGCAATTCGGCGAGCCGATGCTCTTGAATTTCAATATCCAGCGTTCCCTCGCATATTCTTCCTCTTTCTCCGGAAGAGCAATCAATCGTAAGCTCGAATCCCGTTTCGATCAGCGTTGTCGCCCCTTCACACCCAACAATCGAAGGGATGCCCAACTCTCTTGAAACAATCGCCGCATGACTCATTCTGCCTCCTTTTTCCGTTACAACCGCGGAGGCGTGTTTCATATATGGCTCCCAATCGGGATCGGTAATTTCGGCAACAAGAATTTCTCCTTTTTGGAAATTCCTTAAATCGCTCTCGTGGCGAATAACGCGCGCTTTGCCCGTAGCCGCCTTTGACCCCACCGCGATTCCCTCCGCAATCACCTTCCCCTCGCCCGATACGCGATACACCTGCCGCACATGCGCCGGCTGTTTTCGATGAACTGTTTCAGGACGCGCCTGAACAATATACAACTCCCCGGTTTTTCCGTCTTTTGCCCATTCAATATCCACCGGAACAGCGAAACCAGAGATATCTGAAAAATGCTTCTCAATTTGAAGCCCCCATGCGGCAAGCTGAAACACTTCTTCATCCTCGAGACAAAAACCATTCTGTTCTCGGATATCCGTCAGTATTGTTTCAACATCCCCATGCTCATCATAGACAAGTTTTTCCTTTTTTTCGCCGAGTGTTTTTTTCACCAATGGCCGAAATCCCGCTTTGAGCCCTGCTTTCCATACCATCCATTCATCGGGTATCACTTTACCCTGCACAATAGCTTCTCCCAAACCAAACGATCCATTCAGCGTTACCACGCCGTCAAAACCGCTTTCAGGATCCAGCGTAAACATCACTCCACTACACGACAAATCCGAACGCACCATCAATTGAACTCCTACCGCTATCGCGGCTTGCTCATGAGGAATATGATTACGGTAACGATATGAAATTGCGCGATCCGAAAAGAGCGAAGCCATTACGTCTTTTACCGCTTTCAGAACACGCTCGCTCCCCTGCACATGCAAGTACGTCGCCTGTTGTCCCGCGAACGATGCTTCCGCCGTATCTTCTGTCGTGGCTGAAGAGCGCACCGCGACATCACACTCGCTTTGGTTTTGGGACACGCAAAGTTTGTCGTACGCTTCCTTAATGGTTTGACTTACCTGATCTGGAAAATTTGTCGCGCATATCTTCTGTCGAATTTTTTTTGCTCTCTCTTGTAAATTCTGAATATCTTCCATATCCAATCCTTCAAGCTCCTCTCGAATCGCTTCCTTCAGATTATCCTGCTCCAAAAACAATTCGTACGCTTGCGTGGTAACCGCAAAGCCATTCGGAACACGAATGCCAAAACTCCCCAATTGAGAATACATCTCTCCCAACGAGGCGTTTTTTCCGCCAACAGTCCCTGCATCTTGAACGCGGATGGTCGAGAACCACTGAATCAAATTCATAGCAGACATTGTTTGTATTTTTCATATTACCCCGACTCGCGAGGAATGCAAGGATGCAAAGAGTTCCATGCAGACACGAAACAGATGCCCAAACCTTTCCACATCGAGCAGAATAATTGCGATATCTTACTTCTGGAGCATAATCTGGCTAAGCTCAGCAAACCTTTGCGGCATTATTTCCTTGAGAAATTTTTCTTGTTCTCCCCCAGTCAACTCAAGCGCTTCTTGCCACAGACCTCGCCCCGCAAGAAATCCTCGGCAACCCTCTGTTGCGGCAACCTGCAATTGCTCTTTAAACACATCAAATAGTACCCCGCGCGTAAGTAAAATCCATGGAGTTCCTTGCGTAAGTTCGCTTACTCTTCGACATCCATGCGCATCTGAAGGAAATTCGAGTTTCCATACGGCAGGATCCACTCCGTTTTCTTTTAACATTTGAATAGCACGCAAAACTGCGCTGGCGCTATTCTCCCCTTCGCCATACGTAACAATTTCCAAGAAAAACGGCAACTCTTGTTCATTCGCCTCTTCCAATGCTTGACGGGTAATGCGTATCTGATGCTTTGCCGCATCTGCTGTCGCATTAAAATATAGCAAAAGCTTTGCTCCTTGTGCCCCCATTTCTTTTATCTCCCGCGCAGAATATTGAAGTTGAGATTTTCGATTTTCTTTGCCTCCTTCATATCCAGTCTCCTCCATAGGAAGCAGGAATGGAACATTCCCCGAAGGCACTGCCTTGCGCAGCGCCGGCAATCCATACACAGCATCAATTAAGATGCCACTGCAATAATTGGCAAGAGGCGCGATAATCCGCGCTTTCATTTGGATTGCCTCTTCGTTGGTTACGGAATCCGGATTATCCGGCCTCATCATCTTCACAAAACTCCCTCGATGGTCAAACGCAAGCATCACATACCTTCCGTTGCGGGTAAAGTTGGTTGTATCTTTCATAGAGTTTGGCAGCGAAATATCTTTCGTATTTCAAATTCACTTTGCATATCCACTATCAAAAGTATACCTCACATCTCAAGTTTTCCCAAACGCAAAACCCCCTTTCGGGGGTTTTGCGCGAGAAAGAATCGAAATTACTCCCGATCCCAATTTCTCTGACGATTGAAAGGCCGTCGAGGAGCTCGTTCCTGCAAAGGACGTGCTTCGTTGACAGTCAGAGTTCGGCTGTCCATCTCCTGGCCATTGAACATTTCAATTGCCTTTTGAGCGCCTTCGTCTGTTGCCATTTCAACGAATCCAAATCCTTTGGAGCGTCCGGTTTGTCGGTCGGTAATGACCATCGCAGAAGAAACTTCTCCTGCTTGCGCGAACGCTTCCTCCAATGTCTGCGCGGTTGTGGAATATGAAAGATTCCCCACGTAGAGCTTCTTTGGATTCGCAGCTCCTGAACCCATTTGTTCTTGGTCCATAGTATACAACTTGGCTTTTTCTGTAGGCCGACCTACCTTACTTCTTCCTGGCCTACGGAATAGGCATGCATCGCTTAAACGCGAGGGAACCATAAGGAATATCCTACAACTCCTCTTATATCATATCTTTCCATAAAAAGCAACCCTTCTTCATGATCAGAAAGACCGCTTTCTATCTTGCCGCCTTAATTTCTTCTCCGGAAGCTCCGCCCTCATATTCGCACGCGCGAATAGTAATTGTTCCGATAGAGGCCTTCTGCAACGTGTACCCTGTACTGCTCGCGCTCCAGGATCCTGCTCCATTCGGACTTATTGGAACCTCTGCCAAATATCCCTCCGTAATAATGCTGTCCGCTCCGCTCGCGAGATTTAGACACGCGGTCTGCGTGGGATCGGTCACGCAATTACCTGTTACCGCGCTTGCGGTTGCTCCCGATGCGCATGTTCCAAGCAGATAAACTTCTCCGGCAGTCGCATTTTGGATAACAGAGGCGTAACTTCCTCTGTTGTCCACCTGATCAGTCTTAATTGCCGTAATAAAATTATCCGCATCAGAAAATCTTCGGGCATCTCTTGCGTCTTGGAACCTCTGCAAGGGATCTAATGCGACAAATACAACACCCGCAATAATCCCAATAATAGCAACAACGATCAGCAATTCAATGAGCGTAAATCCTCTCTTCATAAAAATGACGGAATATTACTTTTTATATAATGAATCTCGACTTTATCGTAATGTATTTCAAACATACAAATCTTCTTTAAAAATCCCTCCTTGCATTGTTTTTATTTTTCTTCTTTCGCCGCATGCCGGACAACAACCCAACCAACCAGATCTTCTTTTAGTTGTATTTTATACCAGCCGTTTAACTCCTCCAACAAAACAAACTTTTCCCCTGGATATACTCTGCCGATTTGTTCGTAATTTGTGCCTGCGCCCGCTCTCGCATTCAACCAACCAGTGGGAGTTTTCGTAATTACAACTCGCGCAACAGGTTCAGGAGAGGGAAGAGGGCTTGGAGACGGAAATTCAATCAATTCGTTCAAAGAAATCGAAAGAGAAACATCTAAAAGATAGCGATCTGCCTCTTGAGTGACCTGAAGACGCGTTGCTTCAATCTCCCGCAATATGAATTTTATTCCTCGAGGATTTAACTGCTCCACGTTGTCTAAAAGAAGACGAGCCACATCATCTTCCCGATACACAAGCCACTCGAGCTTTTTTGCTTCTTCCTTTTCCGCCGCATTGCCTTTACCCAAGGGCTTTCCCCATACTTTTTCTCCTTGCGCGACTTGCTCTTGAAGCTCCTTTCCCATAGAGGAAATGAATGCTTCTTCACCTGCTCCTTCCGGAATGATTGTTTCAATAATACGCCCCCTTACTTGTTTATCTCCATACTTTGCGGGGCTCGCCGCAATAGGAACTTGAAACTCAAATACTTGCGTATTCCCATACTCCGTCTCAATAACGGAAGTCTGCGCGATATCCCCTTTTTCTTCTTCCTTTCGATACCAAAAAGATAAGGAAAGAAGAATAATCCCTCCTCCCAACACACCCAACAAAAACAATTGCCGCCTTGCCGCATCTCGAGGTTTCGGTTTGGAAGAAGACGGAAAAGGCATGACTTTTGAAATTTGGCTCAATGGAGATAAGCCCTCCAAAGAATCTTCCTGCCCCTCGCTTCTTTGCATATTCTGCGGAGGTGCCTGCTCCTCTTGAGATTGCTCTGTCTCACTACTGATCAGAGGATCAGATTCCCACGCATCATCAAGCGCACGCACCGCCAGACCAATCGCTCCCAAATACACCAAGGGAGTCTTTTGAGTTCGAATCGCGGATTTACCCAACTGCACAGGCAAACCGGTTTTCTTCTGAATATATTTGGGCAATCCTTTTAATTTTGCCGACCCCCCGGCCAATGCGATCTCTTTCACGTCAATCTGATATTCCTTGCGCACATACTCAAGTCCCGATTGAAGCTCCGCGAATACCGGCTCAAGCTTATCAAGAATAAGAGCGCTTACCTCATTTTTTGGATTTGCGATTCCTGCCTCTTGTTTTCGTTGTTCAGCTTCTTCGTAAGAAATCTGAAACGTCTTGGCAATTGATTCGGTAAACGCATTTCCTGCTTCTCGCACCGCATACGAATATCGCAGTCCCGTATCGTCAAAAATCGCAAGAGCGCTTGTCGCGGCTCCCAAGTCCAACACGCATACAGGATACCCTGGCTTCTTTCCATATATCCCTCGAAAGACCGCAAGAGTTTCGATGTCAAACCCTTCAATCCTCAATCCGCTTTCTCTAAAAAATCGCCCCCATTCTTTGATTACTTCATTGGAAGCTGCCACAACAAAAATTTGCGCGCCGCGCGCGTCTTCATAAAGCACCCGATAAGCATAGCTCAAGTCGAGGAGCGCAAGTGGAAAAGAGCGTTCGATCGCATTTCTCACCAATTGCTCCCGTTGTTTTTTGGTATGCGCCTTAAGCGCGATAACATCAGTATATACATGGCTTTCAGGCAAGCTCACGGAAATATCTCTCCCTTCGATTTTTTGCGGCTTTGCCTTCGAGAACGCGGATTCAAGCGCCAGACGCAATCTTTTCTCGTCAAGAATTCTTCCATTTTCCACAATACCTGAAGCAATCCGAACGCGGGAGTAATTCAAAATCTCAAGAGCTCCTCCTTGCTTGGAAAGCTGGACTACTTCAATACTGTTATCTGCGATATCCACCCCTATACCTGTTTGTTTCAAGAGAGAAATCATTACGCGAGTTTTGCTTATCTTACCATTCTTGCCATGAATCTACTACAATCGAATTTTCCAGAAGAGTAACTTGAGCTTCAATTCTGCGATGATACTCTTTGAAAATTCCCTCTGTTTCCACCGTTCTCTGACCTCCGCCTCTGTCAATAATATTTATTGTACACGATCCATCGGAAACCGCCAGAACTATAGTTCCCAATCCCAACCCATAGGAGGCGTTTTCTCTTACACTCTCCAGCGCTTCTTCCATGCAACCCTCCGCAATGGACAAAGAGGATTCCCCGTTTTCAAAGTCATACGCAGATTCCAATTCTCCCAGTCCAAGGAATGCGGCCGAAGAAGCCATAATTAAACCTGATGCCGCAAGAACCAGCACAATCAATAACATGGCAAAACCTCTTCTTTGGCAGTATGATGTTGAATTCTTCATATCCAAAACTTCATCTTCGAATATTTACCGATGTGCGCGCTTCTCTTCGAGTATTCAACAGATCATTCCCATACCCCATTTCAATCTCGATACCAATTGTTTCTTTTGAACTGCCCTCGACAGTGCGATTTTCAAATATGAGACGAGTTATGTTCACTTCATCTGATGTTAACCTCACGGGAACCAGCATCCCTTCCTGAATAAAGACGGTGTTCTCGGCAGTATCAAGTAAAAGAACAATCGGATTTTTGCTCGCCTCTGCGCTGAAAAGCTGAATGCGCCCCGCATCGCTTTCAAAGATCGAATTCTCTTCATCTACTCCGTCAGATTCTCGGATTGCCCTTCCCATGATATCTAATACAAAACGCATATTCGCCTGCACCTCCTGCTGCGCAAATGTTTTCTCTCTTGCCTGTGAAAGCGAAAGTCCAAAGGAAATCAAAGATCCCATAACCATTCCCACGATTGCCAAATAGATAAGCGTTTCGACAAGAGTAAATCCTTTCATGTTTACTTGTAATTGATTCGGACTGCTTCAAGAACGCTTGCCGAAACGCCATCTCCTTCTAATATTGCTCGATAGCGAATCCACTGATCCCCATTGTGGTCTGTATGAATTGTTTCTCCTGTCGAAATTGTGTAGAAATCAGTTTCATCTCCGTCTTCTCCTTCGGGCCCAGACCAGCTCGCAGACCAAATCCCCGGAGAACCGGCCGCATCAGGCGCCGTTTGAATTTGAAGTTTCACCACGCAAGAGACGCAACTTTCATTCGTTTTACTCCACTCCCATTCAATAATTTGAAAGGCGCTCGGTTTTCCCGTATCAAATTCCGAAGAAATATATGTGCCGGTTAATGGATATGAAGGCATCCCGGAACTCGCTTGATTAATGTTGAAGCCAATTATAATCCATCTTCTGTTTGATTGACTAAGAGACCAAGTCATCTCCGCTAAAGAACTTCCTTCCTGCGTGCTTGCCGCGCCGTAGTGATTTGTTTCTCCCGATCCCCCAAGCTCTTCTTGAAGTTGTTCTGTTTGATCAGCGCCGACCACAGCCATACCATTTGCGTTCGACACCAGAAAATCCTGCACCAGATCATTTTCCTCGCTTGAGATAACAAGCGATGGACTCCCGCCAATACCCTTTCCCGTGTTAATTCCCTCAATAGGATTACTCAAAGAAACACCGCTATAAGAGATGGCGGCGACCGCAATTTTGTCTTTCCCATTTCCAACAATATCCACATCAATCGCTTGCATTCCTATCGAAGGATGTTCCAGCTTCCATACGCCTAAGGTTGGTTTTCCTCCCAATTGCTTCTCCTCGGCAATTCGAGAAAGCGATTGCGCTCCAAAAGTTACGCTCGCGATATTCCTTCCCTCTTCTGAAAATACCGTAACCACCAAGAGAGGATTTGCTCCTGAAACTTCATGCTGAAAATTCAATCGAGAACAATCGCACCCATTTGCGGAAACATGCTCGATCAAAGGAGGAGCCGCGCTCGCCGTCTGTACAGGAAACAAATACGCAATGAAAAAAACAATTGCGCTCAACCCCATCACGCTCTTACACAACTTACTTGTTATCTTTGGATTTCGACACTTCATAATTCTTGCAGCGTTATTGCCCCATCTCCATCGCCCAATACAGGAGAAATTGCCGTGCCATTGAATGTTCCATCCGAAAAATCTCCTTCAGTATCTTCAATCCATTCTTTGCTCTCCCAATTGGCAAGGTACATTGTCCGCATAAGTTCCTGGGATTGACCATGGCTTGTTTCCCATTGCACGCGCACAATTGCTTGTTTTGAATGCGCGTCCGTAAACAATCCCGGGCACGAGGTTATCTGATTTGAGGCGTCCAGGCACACAGGATATAGAAAGATCGTTCTTGTGAAATTTCCTGCGATATCAAAACTTCCCTCTCCCTTTAGCGTCCATTCCCCGTTCTGGATATCCACTCCGCTTTCGCTGTATTTCAGTTCATTCCATCCCTTATTCCGAATAGACAACAATGCTTCCATGCCTTCCTGCGCGACAAATCCCGCTTGCGCGTATTCATCCCCGCGCGTAAGCGCGGTAAATCCTCCCGTTGCCAAGCTCCCGAAAGCGGTAACAAACAGCGCAAACAGCGCCAACGCGAGAATTACCTCCAACAAGCTTTGTCCTTTTGTATGAAAAAACTTTGAATTACAAAACTCTTTCCACGACGGCTTTTCAGTATGCAAAGCAACAAAACATTTGCGCATAAAAGTTTTCTACTTTTTCTTGAATTACGAAATACTTTGCGCCACAGGGTATGAAGCGCGCACGGAGCGCGACTGGCGCGAGTAAGAACAAAAATTCAGCAGAATTTTATGTGGCGCTTCATACCCTGTGGCGCAAAGTATTTCGTAATTCAAGGAATCATTGTTCCGCCATTCCCTTCTCGTTTACCGTAATAATGCTTTCTCCGTAGACCTCATGCGTTACCTTCGCACTGCCCTCCTCAAAAGGAAGTCCGACACCTCGTTGAAAGCGAATCTCTCCATTCACAAAAGTGGTTTCTACGTTGAGCGTCCGATCCAATTTCAAAATCTCATCAAACTCGACATCCCTTTCTTGGTATGTATCCCCTTGATATAAGATGATATTCCAAGAATCCTCTTCCATTTCAAATTTGACACCATGTCCCCTGCCATTCAATCCCGCCGCCGCCTGATCTCTCGCGCTTCGTATCATTTGCGTAATCTGTATAGACACCTCCTGTAATTGCGCATGTTCCTGCAGACGTCCATACACGCCAATCCCAACCCCAACAAACAAAAGCGACACCGCTACCACTACTAATAATTCAATCAGCGTGAATCCCGGTGAAAAATGGCTCGACATACGCGTATGCATCATTTATCTTTGAATATTTCCTGTAATGTCGTAAATCGGGGTAATGATAGAAAGCGCCAAAAACGCCACAATCGAACCAATCAGAAGAAGGAGAATGGGCTCAATAGCCGCAGATAACGATTTCGTGGCGGTATCCAATTGATCTTCATAAAACTCCGCAGTAAAGAAAAGTGTTTCTTCAAATTTTCCCGAATCCTCCCCCACTCGAACCATTTGCACTAAAAGCTGCGGGAACAGATGAGGAAATTTTTCCAAGTTGTCTGCAAGTTTTGCTCCCCCTTGTACCGCCTCTTCCATCCGTTTCATTGCTTTTTGATAATGATAATTCCCCATCACACTGCTCGTAACATGCAAGGACTCGTCAATATCTATCCCGCTCTGCAAAAGCATTCCAAGCGTGTAAGAAAATCTCACCAGGTTCGAACTTTTTACGATCGGTCGGCTGATCGGAATATGCAACAGCATCCAGCTAATTGCCGGCCGCAAAAAGGTTCGATGAGCAAGCCACCAAAGCGCAACAATTCCCACACTCATTCCTCCCAAAAGAAAACCCCCATATCTATCCACAATATCAGCCGTTGCAATCAACGCTCGCGTCGTAAAAGGCAAATCAATTCGAAGCCCCTTAAAAAGAGGAGTAACTTGCGGCAAAATGACAAACGCGAACACTACACCAAGAATGATGCTGCCAGCTAAAATAATGCTGGGATACACCATCGCGCTTTTAATCTTTTCGCGCAACTGGCGTTCTTTTCCCATCTGTTTGGAAATTTGCTCAAGGTTTTCCACCAACGTGCCGGAGATTTCTCCGGCTTTCACCATATTAAGGAATAACCCGTCAAATGCGCTTGAATGATCCGCCATTGCCGAAGAAAGCGTTCTGCCTGATTCCACAGCGGCGCGAATGTTCCGTATCACGTCCGCCAAACGTCCGGTGGAAGATTCTTCCGCAGTCGCAAGCGTCTGCGAAATAGGAACACCAGATTTTAACATCACCGCTAAATGCTTCGCCAATATCCCTTTTTGAGACAGTGAGATTCCTCTTATGGAGATTTCAGTCGTGAAGATATGATGAGATTTCATACACAAAATATGCCTTACGTTTTTATCACACGCAACACTTCTTCAATCGTGGTAATGCCTTCCATCGCTTTTCCCAACCCATCCTCAAGCATTGTCTGCATTCCATCCTTTTTCGCCTGCGCCATAATCTCATCGCTCGAGGATTGTTTTAAGATAAGTTTTTTAACTTCTTCCCGCATTTCTAAAATTTCAAAAATGCCAATTCGCCCCGCGTATCCGGTGTTTCCGCAAACCTCACACCCGATTCCTCGAAATACAATCAATTTGGAAAGATTTTCATACCCCTTGCTCTTAAAGAAATCTTCGATTTCCTGCTCTTGCATGATAAAACGTTTTTCCTGAACAGAAAGGGATGCGGAAGCGCGGCACTGCTCGCAAATCTTCCGCACCAGACGTTGGGCGATAACCATATTTACTGTTGAAGTCACCAGAAATGGATCTACTCCCATCTCCAGCAACCGAGGCAAGGTAGTCGCGGTATCGTTCGCATGAAGAGTAGACAGTACGAGATGCCCGGTCATCGCCGAATTCACCGCGATATTCGCCGTCTCCTCATCGCGGATTTCTCCGATCATAATAATATCGGGATCCTGGCGCACAATCGCCCGCAATCCTTTCGCAAATGTTAAATTAGTTTTGGGATTCACCTGAATCTGGCTCACGCCTTCAATATCGTATTCCACGGGATCCTCAATCGTGGAAATATGCACTTCCCTCTGATTTAAAATTTTCAAAACGGCGTAAAGCGTAGTAGTTTTTCCGCTTCCCGTCGGTCCTGTTACGAGGATCATTCCATGCGGATTTCTGATCGCTTTTCTCACTCGTTCCAAATCTTTTTCCCCAAGCCCCAATGCAAAAAGATCAAATTGTCTGCCATGCGCAGAAAGCAAGCGTAAGACGGCATTCTCCCCTTGCGTTACCGGCACAATAGACACACGCACATCCACTTGGGAATTGCTCGCAGAAACGCGATCGCCATAAAACACCGGCGAAAAACGAAATTTCCCATCTTGTGCCGCCCGATGCTCGTCGGTGCGCAGATGAGCAAGAATTTTAATGCGGGTAATGCTTGGCTCTCCAATTTCTTTGGGCATTTCCAGCACATCGTGCATCACCCCATCAATACGAAAGCGTATTCCCACTTTCTTGACATAAGGTTCGATATGAATATCGGACGCTCCGTTTTGATATCCATACTGCAATAACAAATCCACAATTTGCGTAATCGCGTTATCCCGTTCATGAGCGGGGATGGAACGATTGGCAAGCTGTTCCAACGCGCGCTGAACTTCCCCTCGCAATCCGAGTCGGTAGCGCCCCAATGCTTTTTCCAGATCGCTTTTAGTTATGTATCCCGCGATCAAGGGTTCTCCAAGACGCTTCTCTATCAGATGCCTTGCGCGCAATGATTCGGGATCTCGCATCCCAACCTTGATTCCGTTTTGAGAACGCCCAAGAATAACGAGCGCGTTCGCACGCGCCATAAGTTCAGGAATTTTGAGAAGGAGCGTCTCATCAATCCGTTCTCGCTTTAAATCAAAAAACGGGACTCCCTTGGATTCTGCCACAAGTTGCCCCATTTGATTCTCTTGAATGAATCCTTCTTGAATAAGGACATCTTCGATATCCTTATTCTCTGACTGCGCAAGTTCCGCGGCGCGATCAAAATCCCGATCTTCCACATGACCCGGAGTTACCAAAAGCATTTTAAGCGCATCTTTTCCTATTGCCATAGTTCATTGCTGCGTTGCAGCTCTTGTTCCTGCTAAGCATTCCCTTACTTTCGCGATCACATCTTTCATGGAATAATCCGATTTCACAAGATAATCGGTTGCTCCCATGCTTTTTCCTTTTTCTATGTCCGCCTCTTGACCAAGATTGGAAAGGATAATCACCGGAATGCTCTTCAGCTCTTTTTCTAGTTGAATATCCTCAAGCACCTCAAAACCATTTTTCACAGGCATAATAAGATCTAGCAAGATGATATCCGGCTTTTTTCTTCGAATTTGTTCCATCGCGTCTTGCCCGTCTGGAGCTACCAATACCTCAAATCCATCACGCCTCAAACCATCTTGATACGCTCTCGCGATAAACTCATCATCTTCAGCCAAAAGAATTGTAATCTTTTTGTTCTTCATGATAGAAAAGCGGTTATCTCTCAAAACTGGCGTTCCACTCTTTCAACAATTTCCTCCGGAGTAAGATTCACTTTCACCAGATAATCCGCGCTTCCCGCCGCTCTTGCTTCTTCCGCGCGTTCTTCCACTTGCAAATTAGTCAATACCACAACTGGTATTGATGAAGTTTGCCGATCTTGTTTGAAGTTTTTTATAAGAGATATTCCGTCTGTATCTGGCAACATAATATCAAGAATAATCACGTCGGGATTCAAACTCTTTCCCTTGCTCAATCCTTCAGTTCCGCCCGATGCCACTTCCACCTCGTATCCTGCCGCTTCAAACTGGCGCGTAAGAATACGCGTCATTATTTCATCTTTATCAATAAGCAATACTTTTTTTGTCATATCGTTAGCGAAGAATATCGCCAATCCACTTGTTTAACCGCGCCAGCGAAGCGTTCGCCTTGACGAAATACAATACGCTTCCCGCTTTTGAAGCCGCAACAAGATTTTCTTCGTTGCTTAAATTAGTCAGCATGATCACGGGAATCTGCTTCGTTTCTTCCGCTTCCTTCAATTCCCTCAAAACCGTCAATCCATCTTTTTGAGGCAAGAGAATGTCCAATAGCACAAGATCCGGGCGCCATGCGCGCGCTTTCTCCAGACCTTCGTTCCCGTCTGCCGCAATCTTTATTTCATACCCTTCCCGCTCCAGATGATCGGCGTATGCTTTCGCGATCTTACTCTCGTCTTCCACAATAAGAATTTTTTTGGCCATACGATATACGGTGTTGTTACATTTCTGCTAATCCCACTTCTCCTTTTATAGATTTTATACCTTTTAGAGGAATTGTAACAGAGAATGTCGTTCCTTTCCGTTCCTCTGAAACAAACCAGATCAAGCCGCCTACTTTTTCAAGAATTAATTTGTTCACGTACAATCCCAACCCCGAACCCTCGGCTTGAGCGCGCACGGCGTTATCGGCTCGAAAGAATTTCTCAAAGATGCGAGCTTGGACTGCTTTGGGAATCCCCAAGCCATGATCTGTTACTTGAATAAGCGCGTACTCTTCTCTTGGCTTTACTTCTCTCGCGCTCTGATAGGAAACTCCTTTCATTTTGGCGATTTCTCTGCCGCTTATCCTTCCCGCGCTTACCTGCACTAAACAATGTTCCCCTGTCGAGTATTTGATCGCATTGGTCACCAAATTATGCACGGTCTGGCGAATCAACGTGGCATCGAGCAAAATAGTCGGCAACGACACACTTGGCTTGAGAAATTCAATCGAACATGAGCGTCCCTTCGCCAAAGGAGCCACTTCATCCAACACGCCTTGAATAAGATTCTCAAGCTGTACGGGCGTTGCCTCAATTTTCACTCGCCCCGCCTCCACTCTCGACACATTCAGCAAATCATTGACCAACGAGATCATGCGCTCGGTGGATTGCTGGACATTATCAATATACTCCTTCTGCTTTTGATTCAATTTCCCCACCTCTTCATTCCAAAGCATTTCCACAAAAAGCTTAATCGCCGTAAGCGGAGTTCGCAGTTGATGAGAGGCAACCGATACAAATTCCGTCTTCATCTGATCAATTTCTTTGAGCTGGGTAACATCGTTGAAGATAATCACTCCTCCGATATTTCCGTAATGCAGCAAACCCGTTACGGAAGCCGTAATCGGAAAAAGTTTGCCCGAGCGATTTTTACAAAACAAGTCGTCTTCCAAGCCGATCACCACCGTGCTTACCTCTTCGAGTGCCTTCCTCAAGGGAGAATCAGGAGAGGAAATTTCTTCATTACCTTTCACAAGCCGGAAAATTTCTTGGATGGGCTTTCCTTTTGCTTCTGCCGGAGCAATACGTAAAAGGATGCCCGCCGCCTGATTCATAAGGAGAACTTTGCTTGCCTTATCAATCAAAATCAAACCTTCTCGCATCGAGGATAAAATTGCGCTTAATTGAATATTCTCTTCGTCGCGGCGATATTGGGGAAAAAAGAATCTCATACGCGGATTTTTCTATCATACTATACTCTGTACCCAAAGAAAATCGCTTTGCGCAAAAAATCGGCGCGGACAACGCGCCGATCTCTGCAATGCTCTCTTATTTCTTTACTTTCCGCAAGTGACGGAAACTTTCCACCGCCATAAACGCGGCCAGTGCTCCCGCCGCCCAGCTTAACCACAATGGAACTTCCCAACCTTGCACCCATGCCTGCCATTGAAGAAGACTTCTTGCTCCATGTATCGCAAAAATCGCGGTAAAAATAATCCCCGCGGCGACAAAAAAGTTTTTCTCTTTCAACATGCATTTTGTAATACACCCTTTCTTATATATTCATTATATGACAAAACATTTTTTTGGCAATCCAAAGAAAGCAACATTACAATCTAAAAATCAAAATAAAAAAGAGGCGCTTGGCGCGATTGGAACAAAGTTCCTTGCGCGGCAAACGCCTTTAGACTGAGAGATTCTCATGCGACATAATTGTCGCGGTCTTACCTCTCTTGGGCAATAATGCAAGCGGCTTCCAATCCACGAAGGATTAGGAAGCGCATGCGGGGCGATACAATGTCGATTTGCCCCAGTTCTTGGGGAGTGCAAAACCTCAGTTCCCCAAGCGCCAACTTGTTCTGGAACTCAGGAGTTTCCTCCACAGCATCCCAGAAAATCGGAGTTACAAACGCCAGGTCAATACCAGTCCTCGGTTCATCCTCCTTTCCTTCCTCCTTACGAATAGAGTCCCTCATCAGGAAAGCTGGGTAAAGAGGCAACAGGCCAACGAACGAATTAATCTTCAATCCGGCCTCTTCCTCGAACTCCTGGCGAAGCGTTCGCTTAATCACTTCTTGGTAGTCCCCCGGGGTAATACCTTCGAAGTGCACCAGTTCTAACCCCCCCACCGGTCAATTCCCATTTCCCAGAAAGATCCTGCTGGTAAATGGAATCTGTTTCCAGACGCCGACGGAGGAGAACAGACAAATCCCCGTTCTCCATCGGACGCACTACCAAACCAAACAGGCCAATGCCTGTGGCAATTGCGCGTCCACGAGTTACATTCATCCGAGCTTCAGCTAAAATCCGTTCGATATCTGCCATGAAAACCCTCCTCTCATTGAATTCCTGAACAGCTATACAATTATGTCATATTGCAAAATTTTAGTCAACCATTGACAAATTTATATAATGGTGCTATACTTTTCTTAACCTTCGAGAATTCTCTGGACAGAGAGAACCCCGCAAGGAGCACATTTTATCGCCAAAGGGGGAAATATGGAAATCTTTTCTATCCAAACGATTAGCGCCTTCATCGGGATAGCGGTGGTGCTGGGCTTCGCATTGGGAGTCCTTTGCTCCACCCCCATAATCATGAGGAGGAAAAACACCATCGCTACTCTTCAAGCGGACAGAGAGCAAAAAAGGATAAGAAAGTCCGAAATCGAGGTCGAGCAAGACTTCGCTTTCGCGCTCCTAGAATGGCTGCTTCAGACCGCCGACACACGACTTTGGCGGTACGCATTCCCTAATAACGAAGCGAAATGGTGTATTAGGAATGCTTTGCAGGAAACGGATACCCGTGCCTTCAACCGGGGGGTCAACGTCCAAAATTTGCTTCCTATAAAGGATGACACTATCCGATTCGATGCAGATGCGCAGCTTCCCGAGATATTGCGGTTGTATTTCCCAAAGATGAACAGGATAATAAATGTTCATCTCCCCGCGAGGAACTAATAACCCAAAAGCTCCGTCCGGGCATCGGTAGCAACCAACAGGCAGTCGCTGTCCCGACTGCCTGTTTTTTATTTTTTCAATTCCGCTTTATAGACATTG